>Ga0105051_10007717_pt1 | contig 11133 bp, 7 predicted proteins | sample FRY02_FD_78383 | JGI IMG/M metagenome (GOLD analysis project Ga0105051, IMG submission 78383) | Freshwater microbial communities from Lake Fryxell liftoff mats and glacier meltwater in Antarctica - FRY-02 (megahit assembly) | ecosystem: Environmental > Aquatic > Freshwater > Ice > Glacier...
AGGGATGATAGAGATGAAAACGGTAGAGTTTTGCCGGCTGTTATAAAGAGTAATGGAGATCAGGAATGGTGGAAGAACGGAAAAAAATATAGAGATGATAGAGACGAAAACGGGAGAGTTTTATCTGCCGTTATATGGAACGATGGAACTCAGTTTTGGTACAAGAACGGAGAATTACATAGAGATGAACTTGACGATAACGGTAGAGTTTTATCGGCTGTTGTATGGAGTAATGGAGATCGGGAATGGTACAATAATGGTAAAAAACATAGAGATGATCTTGATGAGAAAGGTAGAGTTTTACCGGCTATTATAAATAGCAATGGAAGTCAGTTTTGGTACAAGAACGGTGAAAAACATAGAGATGATCTTGACGATAATGGTAAAACTTTACCTGCTATTATATGGAACTGTGAAATTCAGTCTTGGTACAAGAACGGTGAGAACATAAATAGATGATTATAAATTGAAATTAATTTCAATTTATAATTTAAAATAACATGTTGACGTTTATACCGTTTAAGAGTAAAGAATTTATATTCTTAATCTCTCTTTACCCTAAATCAAAAAGATATTTCTCTCGATTACAAACAATAGTTAAAAGAGATAAATCATCAACTAAATATTTTATACATGGAAAACGTCATAGAGATGACAGGGATGAGAAAGGTAGAGTTTTACCTGCTATTGTATGGAATAGCGGAAGTCAGGGATGGTGGAAGAATGGATTAAGACATAGAGATGATCGTGACGAGAACGGTAGAGTTTTACCTGCTATTATATGGAATATCGAAAGTCAGGAATGGTACAATAACGGTCTACTTCATAGAGATGATCTAGACGAAAACGGTAGAGTTTTACCGGCTCGTATATATAGAAACGGAGATCAGCATTGGTACAAGAATGGTAAATTACATAGAGATGATTTAGATGAAAACGGTAGAATTTTGCCTGCTATTATATGGAATTAGATTTTTCACAATTTCATTAAAATAGTATAGAAAGAACTATTTTGAATTTTATATCCTAAAATAATTACATCATCGCTTGACCCAGTGTTTATTCGTTCAATTTTACTATTATTTATATATTTACATATGGTAAACTTTCTCAAAGATAAATTATCTTTATTCACGGGATCAACGTATAAAATACTATTATAATCGTTTTCTACCCAATTGTTTCCTAATTCTACTGCTTTTTCAATGCTATTTGTATTCTGTGCTAAATAAATATTTTCTCCAATGAGATCGTTCTTGAAGAAATAGGGAATAGAACTTCTAATAACAATACTATCGTAAAGAAGATAGATTTGACGATGATCTCTTATCCATTTCTCTACCGAATCTTCTCCGTATAAAATAATTTGATGAGAATATTCGTTAAAATCTGTGATATCTAAAAAGTAATTTTGAATAGTCTCTTTATCTTTATACGAAAGTAAACCTGTCAAATTTCTTATAGAAAATAGTTTTAGAGTGTACAGCAGTCTCTTTGCCATTTCTTCCGACTGTACGCATAACCTGTTATTCTTTATAAAACTACAATCCATGGTAAAGTATTTATCGATGTCACCATAGTTTCTTTCACTATCTATGACTATTCTTTCGGTGTAAAATTTGTTTAAAACTTTGTCACTAATTTTGGTTACTTCTAATTGATTCACGTATTTGGAAAACAACCAAAATGTATACTCTACTATATACCTAGCTAGTTTTTTATCGTTGTTGTATTTAACCATTTCAGAATAGTTGTCGCTCTTAATTATATTACTTTTATTTTTAGAAACTCCTTCTATAAATTCTGCATCTTTAATAGGAATATAAATTGATACGTTTCCGTTTCTACAACAGATCTCGTTCAGCTGTTTGCCGTTGTTTTGATATAAAATATCTAAATCGTTTTCAACTGTAAACTCAATTGCTTCTTTTTTGCTTATTTTCATTATCGAAGAATCGTTATTTTCTTTTATTTTAAAAGGTGGTAATGGATCTGTAAAAATTGTAAACGTAACATTCTTGTAAAGAATGAATAATTTTCTACATTTACCGTATGTATCAATGTACTGAGATACAATATTTATCTTTTCTCTTGGGAAAATTATTTGCTTAACCTGAGTATTTAATGTATATGAATTGATAAACAACGAGAATAATGCTTTTATTCCCTTTGATATTGATTCGTCATCGTCAAACAATTGTTGTGTTTTATCATTTTTCCATCTTACTATCAATTCACATTGAGGATATTTAGCATGGTCTGATTCAGACCCCCAGTTTTCGTAGATAAAAATATTTTTGGCTTTTCTTTTAAGTCGATAGTACGATTGAATATAATTAGGTAAAAGAAGAGTATTTTTATTAAATACATAAATGTTGCAATTAAAATACTCTTCCAAAAGTTGGATAAAGTATTTTGGATTAAAGTAAACTTCTGTATCTTGTATAAGATTTGAAATAGAAGATAAACTTTTATCGTATAACGATTGTTTTGCAAGAATTGCAATTTTTTTCTTGGACAATTGCTCTCTTATTTCTGTTATAAAAGTAGTCTTATCTTTATCTTTTTTACTTGCAAATATAGGATCAATAGCAAGTAAAACACAATATAGAAAACTACTATATGATCTAGGCACTCCTAGACGAATATAGCTATACTCTAGATTAATATCAAAAGTTCTAAATATTTTCTCTAGATCCAAAGATATTTTACCGTATTGCTTTGCAATTAATATTTTATCAGTCTTTATAAGATCTTGTTGTTTCTTGTCAGATTCTGCCATCTTTTCTCCTGAAAAGTATTCCTTGTATAAACTATATTTTTTATCAAGTTGATTAGTTTTAAAGCAGCATGGAACGTACGGATATGCTTCTGAATTATTTAATCGATTTTCCTGTACTCCGGGATAGGGAAACTCTGGATTTAAACATACATAGTATTTTTGATTTACTCCATCACTTGGATAAGATTTACCTTGGTCTACTTTGTCTCTTGGAAATTTCATTACATTTTCATAATTTCCTGTCTCTTCTTTTTCTATAATTGTAGGCATACGTTTCTCATTGCAGATTCTAGTGTAATTTTTAATGAAAATATCAGGAGCTACATTTTCCACGGTTTTAGACGGTTCGATTTCAATCTCTTCTATTTCTCCAAACTCAGGAATGTATTCTCTGTAAAAATCAACAACATCGTTATATTTTAATATATATAGATTCATTAATTTGCTAAAAATATCTTGAAATTTCAAGACAGACTGTTTATCTTTTCCTTTAACTCTGATTCTAACGTACGGCATTCCTATAGGAAATATTTCATTCCCATACTGCTTGAGTAGTTGTTCATTTCCATGTGTAATTCGTTGTGTTATACCAGCCGTAATATGACCTGTATGTTCACTCTCAAAATGTATGTACAGCCATGGTTGTAACATTTCACTCTTCTTTTTACTAGTTTTAATACTTTCATCTATGACTAAAAACCCAGAAAAAACTGGATCGTTCATAATTAAATCAGAAAGTACATACATGTCAAATCGTTGCATAGGAAAGTAGAAAATACCTATAATATCGTTTTCTAATAGATTAGAATACTGTATATTTTCAATACTAAATACGTTGATTACACGAGAAATATAATCTTCTTTGTTTAAATTTCCCTTTATAATTTTTAATTTTGTTTCTACTTTGATTGGATCGTCGTTAGATAGAGGGTCGTCGGTCTCTTTGGGAGGAGACTCCCGTGAATCAGAAATAATACAATCAATATATTCGGTCGTTTTTGATACATCTACGCGATCTTTTTCAGAGATTTTTAGTATCAGATTAGTCCTCTCGTGTTCTCTCCATTCAATGGGAGGAATAAAAGATTTTAGAATTTTATAGTATGTATTAATTACTGCAAAAGGAACTGCATCGTTGAGAATAATACTATTAAATAGTTCTAAAAGAGATGAATTTTTTATCAAGAGATTAAAAGTTATAGAAGCTCTTTCAAGTTCAAACGGAGTATAAACCATTCCTTCTTTAATTTCTTCTAATTCAGATAATAGACCTTGACGAAACGTAGCATCTCTTTTTAATTGTTTGAGCTGAAGTTTCAAGTTTTTTCTTGTTTCGTCCCTTTCTTTTGTCCAAAACGTATTAAATTCTTCTTTACCAAAATATCCATTATTTACCATTTCATCTTCTATAGCGGAAATAATAATTGGAGTTTCTATTTCAAGCGCTGATATAACAGTATTATGAGCTAACCATATCTTTATTATATCATTCTTTGTATTGAGATTATGTTTAGGTAGAGATGCAAGAAATGGAAGTACAGTAGTAGATTTTTCAGCGTCTTGTTTTATCAAAGAAAGAATATCGGTCATGATAATATTCTCTTTTGTATTGAGATTTGTAAGGGGAGGGCTGAATACTAAATATTTAGGCAGAGTTTTGTAGGTCAATGCTAGCTTTGAAATAAAAGTAGAAACTGTGTCAAAATTATTGGTTGGTATATTCTGTCCGTTAATTAAAACCATATTTACTAGTTCTTTGTATTAGTAAATATAATTGTTTTATATCTCTATTCATTTCAATATTCCAACATTAAAGCTTTTTCAAGATAATCGTTACTATACAACTGTAAAGGTGCTATAAATGGATAATTGTATTCTCTATCGTTTAGAGAATAATTCTGCAATTTACACGAAAACGAACTATAGAATGGAATACCGCATAAACGTCTAAAATCTTTTACAGGTATATTTCTGTGAAGAAATAATCCAGTAAACGCTATTTGATGAGCTGATTTAATCTTGTAAAATTTTTTAAGCGGTCTTTTCATATTTTTTATAGTATCGTTGCTTATTATGCCGTTAGTAATAGCTGCATGATTAAATATCGAACAAGGTAGTTTAGAATTGTCGTTTCTGTAAAACGAACACATGTAACCAATATTATTCGGAAATAATCTTTTATATTCATCAACCAGCTTTGGAATTACATCTGGACAACTTAAAATATAATCATCTTCGATTAAAATATGATAATCTGCCTGGGGACAATTTTTCATTCCCTGAATCCATTGATCGTATGAATAATGTTTATTGGCTCCTTGATATTTCAAGATGACTAGTTTATTCCCAAACATTTTTTTCCATTTATCAAAGCGATAATAAGTATCGTAATGTTTTTTCGGTATACGGGGGCAAACAATTGTAACTCTATCTATATCTTTATAGCCGTGTTCATAAAGATGAACCATATGTATATCAAGCGTAGATTCTAAAAATTTACTATACTCTGCTTGATCTTTTCTCTTTCCTGCCCATGTGGCTACTATATAATTTATAAACATTTATACAATTTATTATATGTTTAATATAATAAATGGATACTTTTTACAATGATAATTCTGTTATCGATCAACTGGTAAATCTTCCAAATATAGATTTATACAGCGAAGACTTTACTAAACTGTTTCCATCGTTAACTTCTTCTCAAGTTAGCGACTTTAAATCTGTAAAGTCGCTGAGATCCAATGCAATTAGAATCTTGATAAAAATGATAGAAATGTTTAATTATAAAATTGTCCATCATGACACGTGGACAATCGAATCTATTGATGGTGTAGAAATTATTTTTCCCAACGCATTGCAAAAAATAGAAGCTATTATAAAATTTGTTCAAAGTATAAATCTTACATTTTTCAAAGCTCTATTTGTTTTATTACTATGCAAGTTGTACGATCCTCAGTGTAAAAACTATATGAATGTTATACATAAATATACTAAAAACTTTAAAAACCCAGAATTACCAGTATCACAAGTTTCTGCTACAACAGACAATATACTAAGCCCATTTAATAGTCCTTCACCTCCTAAAAGATATCAATATATTCACAATTCAACACCTGAATTGCCTCAAACAATAAACTTTACAACAAGCCCTGTGACACAACTTCTTTATCATAATCCTCTTCCTAAAACCCCTTCTCGTTATAGTCTTACAACTCTTTCTCCTACTAGACGTTCTCCTCCTTCTCCTGTGACTCCTGTGACTCCTTCTTCTACTAGACGTCCTCCTTCTCCCGATAGTCCCATACCTCCTCCTAGAAATAAACCTCCTACTCCTGTTAGACGTCCTCCTTCTCCCGATAGTCCCATACCTCCTCCTAGAAATAAACCTCCTACTCCTATTAGACGTCCTTCTTCTTCTCCAGATAGTCCCATGTCTCCTCCTAGAAATAAACCTTATAAAGTAGATACTCCTTCTCCTAGAAATAAATCTGACGACGAAGAATCATCTTCATCTTCATCATCGTCTTCATCATCGTCTTCGTCTTCGTCTTCGTCTTCGTCTGACGATTCTCCAAAAACGAGCAAACAGAACAATTTCTATGGTTTATCAAATGTAAATAATAGTTGTTATCAAGATTCGGTTCTGTTTCCTCTATTTGGATTGAAAAATCCAGCAATAGAACAAGCTATATTGAAAAAAGATTTAACACAGACTGTTGCACTAAAAAATAAATGGAAAATATGTAGTAAAAATAGTTTTGAAGACTTGAAGATACGTAAAGAACTACAGGTTGAACTTAATAGTATAGCTAATTTTTTCAAAAACGGAGGAGCTAGAAATACTTGTGTTGATTTACGTAAAATAATATCAAAATGTAAAGGTACTCAAGATTTTCATTTGGGAGGAACGCAAGATGCCGGTGAATTTTTACTATACTTGTTTGGCGTTTTCCAAGTAGATTTTGGAAAAAAATTAGAAAAGACGTACGTATCCAACGATAAACGCAACTGGTTAGAATCATCTAGTCTGTTTGACAATAACAGTTCTCCTATAATTGACATCGGTTCGATTGATCTATACGAAAAGAAATTTGTTGATATCAGATCATATATAGAAAACGAAGAATTGGTTGAATTAGACTCAAAAAATCTTTATACTTTTAACGGTAGAAAGTACAAGTATATAAAGAAACAAAAAGAAATATTAGAAACTCCATTCTTAGTGTTTAACGTTCAACGTTTATTCATGGGCGATAAACTTGAAACGCCTTTAATTATACCACCTAATATTAAATTATTAAAATTATATGCTATAGTTGTTCATAAACATAATCATTACATGTGTTATTTCGAAGACAATGGAATTTGGTGGTTTTACAACGATCTAAAACCTAGAAATAAAATGATGGAGAAGATTGGTCCAATTCTACGTGAGAATCTTGAACCGTCTCCTTATACAAATGGAACATTGATTTTTTACAAGATTTAAAAAGAAAAAACTAAACTAATAAATGCCCAAGAAAAAGTTTACAGCTCCGTCTACCAGACCCCTTCTTCTTAAAGAGGATGGACAGGAATATGCAAGGGTAGAAAAAATGCTCGGGGGAAATAAACTGCAAGCATATTGTTACGATGGTAAACTTAGAATATGTAATATTCGTGGTACAATGAGAAAAAAGGTTTGGATGGAACCTGGAGATTACATTCTAATTTCATCAAGAGAATTTCAAGAATCAATGGTAGATATTATTTATAAATATACAGCAGAAGAAGTTAGAACGCTGAGAAAGAAAGGAGAGATTGTAGAGAACGAAAATTTCAATTCTGAAGAAAGCGAAGAAGAACAAGAAGACGCGTTTGTCTTTGAAGATTTGTAAAAATAATTAATTTTAAATTAATCAATTCAACTTATATAACAACAACTATTTTGTTCTTTAATCATTTCGCAAAGTTTTATTATCGAAAGCAATTTACTCTTTATAAGATCGCTTTCATGATTTGTAAAAGGTAAACAATCTGCCGTGAGATTCTTATAATGTTTACGTCCTAGTTTATGAATCTTGTGGTACTTGTTTAATTCTTCTTTATCTAGTATACTTTGAAAGTCAATATAAACATTACGTACAAGAAAGAAATTAAAAGTTGAACATTTCTTTGTCAGCGTAGTAATGTTCTTTTTCAAATTCTTTTTTTGTATTTCAGTTGCAAACATCTTCATATATAATATATATGAAGAAAAAAAATCAATTTAGGCAATGTATTCGATATCTGTTCTAATTTCGTCACTGCGCCTGACGTATTCGCGTTCAATCAACATTTCTATTTGCTTCTTGATAAATGAATTGTCTGGTTTAAACCTCGCCATGCATTGTTGAATTGTTTCGATAATAAGGCGCGAAATTGAAAGCTGTTTGCGAGACTTCATGATTCTTACAATTGTAGCCTGTACAAAATTTGATCTAAATAGTTCAATTGCTCTCTTTTCATCTTGTTCTTCCTTGGACATGTTTTTCTCGTCGTTGGTATTTCGAATTTCCATCAAAGGAATCTTAATCTTTCGATATTCAGATGTAAATTTGCTGTTGATCATAAACTGGTCAGTTTCCAGCAACTCTGCAACATTGGGTTTCTTGAGCAGTACTTTTACTTTTGGATGGCAAAGACTTAGTAGGTGGGATCTGATTACTCCTTTGAGCAAACCAGTCATATCGACTATTTCTTGAAGAGTTACAATCGTCTTTTCGTTAAACGTTGTCAAAATCATCATCATAATTGTAGTACACGATAGTGTTACTTTTACAGTCTTTGAAAAATCAACTACAACATCCGCAGATCCTTTCTCAGCCCACAGTTCCAACTTTTTCATGGCATGTTTAGAAATGAAATAGTTTTTTGACTTTTCAAAGCATTTTTCTACGTATTTTGGAATTTTGCATGGAACAAGGCTACTATTCCAATATGCTTTGGTAAGAATGGTAAGATTAAAGTCAATCTTTTCACACTTTTCAAAGTTGATTGTTCTTTTGATTTCTTCTCCAAATTGTTTGGAGACTGTCATGTCTTTCATCATTTCTTCCAACTTGTTAGTCCACTGATAACCAGATTCCACCTTGAGTTTTGTAATTATCATTTTCTCAAAGTTTTCAGAATTGGATTGATCTTCAAGCAAACGATATGCCAACAGACGTTGATACTCGTACTCGAAAATATCCTTGTTTTCACAATAACCGTACAACGATACAATATGACTAACAAGATGATCCAACGAAGTTGTTTCAATACGAGAACTCTTTTGCAAAAGACTGTGAGCATATCTCGCCAGTGTAATGGAAAAAATACTTGTATTGTTGATGAAATCAATACAACCGTTTCTAAATTTCTTGTGAAACATTACACTTGAATTCAACGTCTGTACGATTATGTCGGCATATTTGACGTGTATATCAATCACACTCTTGACCAATTCAGTTGGATTGTTTTTGTGCTGCTCTAGAAGCTCAAGACCCTTTTCTCGAATAAAGTTTCCAAATGCAGTCGCACACGGTTCCAAATCTTGCTCTTGAAACGAATATAGCGTGTACAAATTATGCAACGCACCCAGATTATTCAAAGAAAGATATTCTATGAAATGCTTGGGCAATACTTCCAAACGATTCCTCAAAAGTGTATTGTACATTTCCGTCATCACAGGGATTTCTGATTCAATCTTTAGGCATGAGAAAATTCTATCCCGTTCATTTTCTATCGCAATCTTGACGTGTTGCAAATAGATTTCAAAGTTGTTTTCGTACCATTCCTCTGTTTTCTGCGAATAAAACTGTTTGATATCAGTCAGAATTATTTTTTCAATTGACTCTTCATAAAATTTCATCTGAAGAGCCCAATCAATCTCGTTTACTATACTCACCAAATTCTTTATGAAATTCCTCTTTGAGAAATTGTTCTTTGTTCTTTCTTCTCTGATCAAATCGTTAATTCTCTTGCTAATCAAATCGTAATGGTTTACGATTACCGAATCGTAAAAGATTTTGTACGGTAGTTTCTTGAACGATTCCGAGACTTGAGAAAATATATAGATTAGACACTTTGCAAAGGTGTTGTATATGCTAGATTTTTCAGAGATCAAAACTAGCAGATCGTTGCAATTAGGAATATGATCATCTATCTCTTCCTTGATAAAGATTTTCAATAGATTTGTAAACTTGGGTTCGTAAAATCTCAAATCTGCGCAAGAGGTCTCAACGTTTTTGGTCGAGAAAGAAAACGTTGAAAATTTGATATAAATATTAAATATAAATTGTTTGGGAGTCTCCTTGAAAAGAGATCTATCATGGGACTTGATAAACGCTGACAAAATGTCAATGTCGCGTTCAACAGTCTCTTGAAACTTTTTTGAGATATTTTCTCGAGTGCTCATGCTATCTACTATAAATTAGATTTTATATAAAAAATCATTTTAGGATTGAATTTATTCTTTTCGAATAATATATTTACAAATATAAATGGAGATTTCCAAGAAAAGTACTCCTTGTGCGAATCTGCGTGTTTTAGGGTGTACAGAGTTGGTAACACAAAAAGGAAATATATTATGTATAAAGTGTTTAGGAAATAGAGCGTCTCTATTTCATAATAAAAACAATGATGATAATGTTCATCAGAAAATAGAAGAACGTCGAATTCTTCAAGAAAAGATAAAAATTCTTCTCCAGGAAAAGGATAGAATGATACAAGATTACGAATATGAAATAAAAAATATAAATATGCAAAAAGATGGAGATATAAAACAGCTAACATTTCAATTAAAGTTGATACAATTGAAGAACGAGGATCTCTTATTAGTTAATTCCGAACATGAATTAAAGCGCGAAGAATTTCTTCAATCAATCAAAGAACAAGAAGATACTAATAAAAAATTATCTCAACTCAACGGAGAGCTTATTAATGAAAATAAAAAGTTGAACGTTGTAAAAAACGAATTATTAGAGTTGAATCAAAAACTAACCGTTGAAAACCAACGTGTACATGCAACTTTGAATAATATACCAAACAACAGCGAAGAGATAATAGAATCCCTAAAACAGGAGAATGAAAAACTTTTGATTCAAAATAAAGAGCTGATGTCTATAGTTGAAAGCGCGACTACAAGTCTAACTCAAACGTCTTCTTTATCGTCTCACCCTGAAACACCCGATCGTCACGAGGCTCATACCGTTGTTTGTCACGAGGCTCATACCGCCGACCGACGAGAGGATCATACCTCCGACCGACGAGACGTTTCTGAGCATATCGAGACTCCGAGAAAATCTCAAAAAAGACCAACGATTATATTAACGGAAAGTAAAGAAGTA
>Ga0105051_10007720_pt1 | contig 11126 bp, 9 predicted proteins | sample FRY02_FD_78383 | JGI IMG/M metagenome (GOLD analysis project Ga0105051, IMG submission 78383) | Freshwater microbial communities from Lake Fryxell liftoff mats and glacier meltwater in Antarctica - FRY-02 (megahit assembly) | ecosystem: Environmental > Aquatic > Freshwater > Ice > Glacier...
CCACTGGCGAAATTGAGTACCCCGTTCTGAATTTACCCGATAACCAACGGCAATAATTGCTTCTAATGAATACATTTTAATTCTGCGTTTTATCGCCCTTTTTCCTTCTTCTTGAACTAACGAGAATTCCTCGGCAGTTGAGTTTTCTTCAAGTTCCCTTTCTTTATAGATATTTTTTAAATGAAGAGATATATTATCTGCAGAACAATCAAATAATTCAGCCATTTTCTTTTGAGAAAGCCAAATATTTTCATCAGAGTATAAAACCTCGATATTAACTGATCCATCAGGCGACTGATAAAATGCTATTTGGTTATCTGGTATTTTTTTTCTCATATAATTTCCTCCCAATCTTTTATAATCTTACTTTCTAACCCATGAGCTTCATCTGTAAGAGTAGTAAATTCATTCATCAGCTCTTTCATCCTCTTCTCAAAATCTATATCATCTGCTGGTTTTTCTTTAACTTCTATATACCTACCAGGATTTAATGAGTAGTCATTTGCTTTTATCTCAGCTATGGTTGCAATTTTACTAAGCCCTGCAATATCTTCATATTTTTCATAACCTTTCTCACCTCTGTATCTACGAACAATATCTGCAATTTGTTGAATTTGTTCTTTAGTCCAAGTGTTATGAGCCCGATCTACTGGAGTAAAAATATCTTGTGCGTTTATAAATAAAACTTTATCTTTTCTGTTTGTATTCTTTTTACCCTTATCAAAAAACCATAGTGTGCATGAAAGGATTACATTTAAAAACATATTTGAACCTACCGCAACCATTACATCAACAAGATTATTTTCAATTAGCTTTTTTCGAATTTCTTTTTCTGCATGATTTGCATCTCCTGCTGAATTTGCCATAACAAACCCAGCCCTGCCATTTTCACTAAGAGAATTTGCAAATAACTGTACCCAAAGGTAATTTGCATTTGTAATATCACCTTTTTGGGTAACGGGTAAACCATAACTAAACCTAGCATCGCCTTGGATTTTAGCAGGGTCAATTACTATCTGTTTATTTTTATCAATTCCACTCACATTAAAAGGCGGATTTGCAAGAACAAAGTCGAACTTGCTATTACTATCAAAAGGATTTTCATAATATGAATTAGCTTGAACAATTTTTCCGGATAAACCATGAATTGCTAAATTCATCTTGGCAATGTTTACCGTACTTGAGGTTTTTTCTTGTCCATAAATCGTTATTTTATCCATAACCTGCGCGCCGTATTCTTTATGCTTTGCCACAAAGTTTGCAGATTGCACAAACATACCACCACTACCACAAGCAGGATCATAAATTCTTCCTTGGTATGGCTCTATTACTTCAACCATTAGCTTTACAATTGACTGTGCAGTAAAAAACTCACCCCCATTTTGCCCCTCTGCAATTGCAAACTGACCTAAAAAGTATTCATAAATACCGCCAAAGGCATCTCCCTCAATATCATCAGGAATTTGATTAAAACTTTTTAATAGAGTAAGAAGAAGCTCATTGTTTTCATTGGCATTCTTAACTAGAGAGGTGTAGTTTTGTGGAAGCACTCCGGCTAAATCCTTATTGTATTCTTCAATTTCTGCCATCGCTTCATTAATTGCTTTTCCAATATTTTCATTCTCGGGTAAAGACATTAAAAATCCATAGGTAGCTTTTTCAGGTACATATAATATACCTTTTGCTTTAAAGTCATCTGGTGATAATGGACGTAGTCTAGTTGAAGAAGAATCTCGAATTATTAAAGATTTTTCATCTTCTATTTCTTGCTTTGATCTTTTAAAACGTACCTCCGCGAATTTTAAGAATATTAAACCTAAAATCGGTTCTGAAATCTCATTTAATTTTAGACTACTATTAGCTCTAAGTTGTTGAGCTGATGACCATAACTTTTCGTGTAAATTTTTGTCGGTTTGTTTCATAACCAATGTTATTAATCAGTACTATTATCTCACCTTAGGTCTATTCTATCTCAATTATCAATTTTTTACTTGCTATATTATAGCCATAAAATCAATCTTTATCACAAGTTTACTTTCCTCCACCCTGTCCTTTATTTCCTCTAACAATCTTTCAAAATATTCCTCTCCCAAAAATGCACCATTTTCTAGTCGTTTTTTATCTAGTACATAACCACGAATAGCAAAATCTCTTAATATTTGAGTTGCCCATTGGCGAAATTGAGTACCCCGCTCTGAATTCACCCGATAACCAACAGAAATAATTGCGTCAAGGTTGTAAAAATCAACATCTCTAGAAATTGATCTTGCCCCCTCTTTTTGAACTATTCGGAGTTTCCTAACAGTTGAGTTTACTCCGATTTCATCACTTTTATAAATGTTTTTGAGGTACTTGTTAATTGTAGGAATAGTAACCCGAAACAACTCCGACATCATTTTTTGGGTTAACCAAATGGTTTCATTTTGATATCGCACTTCAATACCATCTTCACCTGCTTGTGTAGTAAAGATCAGATAAACACTTTAAACTTTTCAAATTATGGGTATAAACAGGACTACCAATAAAAGTTGTATCTAAGTTAAATCATATACCAAAAAAAACATTATGGTCTTACTTTGCTAAGTTTTTAAATACATTCCCAACCTCAGAGAAACAAGATAAAATAAAAGGGATATATGTAAAAGTAGATGGGAAATATTTTGGGCATGAATATTTGTAGTTTTTTTAAAAGATTGATCATAATGAGCAAAGTGTACCCTCATTCCCTGTTATTGCAACCTAATTCACCGTTTCTACCTACACTTTTTGTCAATTAAGCCTGATTTTTTCAATGTTGTCCAATATTTTGTTTTATAGTTGGTTAGTCATTTTGTTTAGGATTCAATGATTTTGTATCACTCTTTTTTAGTCTTGTTTTAGCCTTATTTACTCCATCAGCCGCAGGTAATTCTTCAGGCATTGTTCCACCAATATCTTTAATAGTTTCTCGCACTTTTTTACCTACATTAAGGTGGGTATTGTTTGCATTTTGTTCACCAATTATATTTTCACGTTTGAGCTTTGCCTCAGTCTGAGTTGCACGAAAGAGATTTGCAGCCAACTCTTCACTTCCCATATGATCAAGAATCTTTTGGCTCTTTTTTAGTTTTTTCTTTTGGTGAATTGCTTTGTTATCAAGACCTCCATAGAGTCCCATATATCCAAAATTTTGAAAAACTCCATATTTTTTCACACCTGCATGATTCGCTGCTTTAGCCAGGTTTTTATTATGATCTTTCATTTCATCTCGGAGCAAAACTCTTTTCTGATCTTCTAAAAGAGCATCTTGTACCTCTTGTCTTCGTGTTTGAATTGCAAAATATGTTTGAGCAAATGCTATTTCTTTCTTTTTGGGATCACCATTTTGAGCAATAAGGTAACAAGCGTATCGAGAAAGGTTATAATTATCAACAGATCGCTTGGCACCTGATCCAATTTTAACCATATCGCTTACCTCAGCGAAATGCTCCAAGACCTTTTGATCACTGGATTGGCAGGATTGTTTGGCTCTAGCAATTGCCGGTAAAAATTTACCGTATTCTGTATACCCTAATAACCTATAAAGATCTCTAGCACTCCAATATTCTTGATCAAAATCATTTATTTTTTTAATTTGTTCAAAGATGTTATCCATATTAAAATCCTATATTAGATAAATGTATTTTTACTCTTGTGTCTTCGTTGAATGTCATAATTTCTTTTTCTCTAAATAGAAATGGATTTTCTTTTGTAAATTATACCTTAAATATTAATTTTAGGCTGAAATGTTTTGGGGTTTTTCAATATCACACATTGTTATTTTTTGTGTTTTGAATTTTTTTTATCATATTTTTTTCAATCCATCTTCAAGTTTTTTAATGTTTACATTACCAAGTAACGATTTCATCTGCGTTATCGCGCTTGCATTGAGTTTGAGTAATCTTGCTTTTTGCAATAACCCTTCTTTTATGTATTCGGCATTCATATTTTCCAGATTAGCAAGAATTACAAGTTGATAAACATCAGAATAATCTCTCACATTTCCTTCAAGTTTTGAATTTTTATCTCGCCACTCCCTTGCCGTCATCCCAAAAAGTGCCTTGTTCAATACATCAGCTTCATTGGCATAAGTTATATTCGCATCTTTACTCGAAAGTTTTTGTGGTAAAATAATCTTTTCTCTTATAGCATCTGTGTGAATTTTGTAATTGATTTTTGTTAACATTCGTTTTGCATCCCAACCAAGCATAAGTTTTTTGTTTTCCTCTTCTTTTAATCTCTGAAATTCTTTAATAAGGTATAGTTTAAATTCAGGTGAAAGCCATGTAGCAAACTCGAAAGCGATATCTTTGTGAGCAAATGTTCCTCCGTATCTACCAGCAGAAGACCTGATACCAACCGCATTAGTTTTTTTTACCCAAGATGAAGAGGATAATATAAAACCATTAGAGCCAGCCTCATTTTTAATGTTATGGAATTCCATAACATTAAAACCTGGATTATACATCTGCTCCCAAGAACCCATAAACTGGATTGTATATTTGGTCGAAAGCCAGTTTGCTATAACAATCCCTGTGGATTCGGCGCTTTTAAATTTCGCCATATCAGTAAGAGAGATATAATCATCTCCTTCTTTGGATATTTTAACTGCTATTGTTTTATTTTGTATAATAATTTTTTTCATATTTTATATCAATTTTCTAAATATAGATTATACCTTAAATATTAAATTTTTTATCTAATACAAAATAATGAAATCAAGGTTATACTGTTTAATTTTGTAACTGGGTTGTGATAGTTCTCCACTATGGTCGAACAATAGTATTTATTTTTTCCAAATCAATATTTTTAAAACCACTAATCTCTTTTCGCTCATTGAGCTGAGCTTATTTGGCTATGCCATTCTGTAGCCTTGGTGAAGGGTGGCTGGCCGACAGGGATTTGAACCCCGAACGCTAGGTTCAAAACCTAGTGTGATACCATTTCACCATCGGCCAATAAAGTTAAACAATTATATCAGAAAATTTGGTATTATAATTAAAGTACATTCTTTTTATACTTTTTATGGAATATAATACATTTTTTGAATTAACTATAATAATTGTCAGTACTTTTTTAATTACAGGCTTAGTAAGGCTCATTAAACAACCCCTAATAATTGGTTATCTATTAACTGGAATTGTGCTAGGACCTAGTGTTTTTAATTTAATATCTGATATTAGTAGTATCGAAACCCTCTCAAAAATAGGGATTACTATATTGCTTTTTATGGTGGGAATTCATCTTAACCCTAAAATCATAAAAGATGTTGGCAAAGTAGCATTTATTACTGGCATTGGTCAAATAGTTTTTACTACACTTTTCGGATTTATTTTAGCTATAGGCTTTAATTATTCTATTATGCAAGCAATATTAATTGCAGTGGCAATGACATTTAGTAGCACTATTATTATTATGAAACTACTATCTGATAAGGGAGATCTAGATAAATTATACGGGAAAATATCTATTGGATTTTTAATCGTTCAAGACCTTGTTGCTGCTTTAATTTTAATGATGTTATCGTCTCTTATCAATATTGAAGGAAATGTAGGATTAGTATTAGCAATAAATCTTGGTAAAGCTGTAGTTTTAATTATTTTAGTATTTGTATTTTATTATTTTGTAGTCAATAAAGTTATAAATTTGATCGCAAAATCTCAAGAATATTTGCTCTTATTTGCTTTAGCTTGGTGTTTAGCTGTTGCATCTTTATTTAGTTATTTAAATTTTTCTATGGAAATTGGAGCCTTACTAGCAGGAATGACCTTATCTTTATCGACTTTTAGGTATGAAATAAGTTCACGAATCAAACCGATCCGTGATTTTTTTATTATTTTATTTTTTATCCAACTTGGTGCGCAAATGACATTTATAAATATAAATACCCTTATTTTTCCAACTATTGTTTTTTCTTTATTTGTTTTAATTGGTAATCCATTAATAGTAATGGTATTAATGGGTATGCTTGGTTACAAAAAACGAGTTGGATTTATGTCAGGCTTAACTGTTGCACAAATAAGTGAGTTTTCATTAATACTTGCGGCACTTGGTTTCTCTTTAGGATTACTAAACACTGCAGATTTATCTTTAATTACTTTGGTTGGGATAATAACTATCTCTGTTTCTTCTTATATGATCGTGTATTCTGATAAAATTTATCATACCCTCTCGCCATTTTTAAGTATCTTTGAATTTCGCAAAACTTTTGTAACAACAAAACAATTTGATGATCAGAAATATGATGTAATACTATTTGGCTACAATAGAATTGGGTATGACCTTGTTAATATCTTAATAGAAACTAAAAAATCGGTTTTAGTTGTAGATTATAACCCTGATACAATTTCGAGGCTAAAGAAAAAAGGTGTATCTTGTATTTATGGTGATGGAGAAGATATCGAGCTACTAAATTCTTTAGATTTGAAACAGGTTAAAATGATTATATCAACTATACCTGTGTTTGAGACAAATTCACTTTTGATACAACATACAGACAATAATTCAAAAAATGCTATTACTATTGTTACAGCATTTAGTTCAGAGGATGCTATAAAATTATATAAACTTGGCGCTACATACGTTATTATGCCTCACTTTTTAGGTGGAGTACATACAGCCTTGTTGTTAGAGGTACACGAATTTGATATTAATAAATATAATGTGTATAAAATAAAACACTTAAAATATTTGGAAGAGCGCAATCAAGAAATATCAGAAAGAGTTATCGATGAACGAGGTGATTTTTATAGTAGGGTTTACTAGGTTTAATAGTGGTGGGTGGTGAGGGACTTGAACCCCCGACATCTTCGATGTAAGCGAAGCGCTCTACCAACTGAGCTAACCACCCGAGAAAGTAAATTATACCATCTTTATGGTGGTGAGGGTGAGAATCGAACTCACATGGCCGGTTTTTCAGACCGGTGCCTTGACCAACTTGGCTACCTCACCATAATTAAAATTAATGTGCTTACAATATTTTATCAGGTATATTAAGATTGTTCTATAGTAATAGATTTTTAATTTATGATAAATATTATTTCTGGGTTTGGTATTGATGTTGATTTTAAAGATAGATCCTTAGAAGAGATTGATAAAATCATATACTACCTTGAAAAACTTGAGGTTAGATGGGTACGGTTAAACTTAGATATAAACAGAGCAGATGATGTAAATTATCTTGAATTAATTAAATCTGCAATAGATAAATTAATTAATAAAAATATTGTTATTTTAGGTTTAGTTACTGAATATGTTCCTGCTAATTTTACTAATATATTCTTTTCAAATTTCAAATTTAAAGCAGTAAATAATAATATGATTAAGATTCTTTCTGCAGTTAAAACTTTTGCTTTAAAACTTAAGATTTCGCACTGGGAAATCTGGAATGAACAGAATATGCATAGGTTTTGGCACCAGACTCCTGATCCAGCCCAATATGTAAATCTTATTTCTAAATCTTTTGAGATTATTAAAAGTATAAATCCAGGTTCAAATATAATTTTTGGGGGTATAAATGGAAATGATATAGAACCGGTATTTCTTAATATTAAGCCTTTTTCCTATTACAGGGATTTTCTTAAACTCTCTATTAAGCTAGGTGTGTCAAAATTCGTCAATTCTATCGCATTTCATCCATATCACTCTGCATGTTATTTTTCATTTAATGATAAAAATTGGTTTAGAACTAAGATCAAAAACTCAATTGAAAAATTAGTAAAAAAATATCCTACAAAAAAATTTGTTATCTCAGAGTTTGGAATTAACCCAAGTTTTAATTTTAAGCTAACGAATAAAGATATTTCAGAGATATATAAAGATTTACTAGATTATGCTAATAGTCTTAATATACCCTTTTGCTTATATAACTTGATTGATGATCCAGATTCTAATTATTCAAGGTTAAAGTTAGATAATAACTTTGGTTTTTTGGATAATAATTTAAATGAGAAAGAGATATATAAAAACTTTGTTGCTTAATAGTAAGACCCTACTGCTTCGTTTATATTCTTATATCCATCTTTTTTCAGTAGTTTTATTAGATCTATATTTATCTCACTAATTAACTGAGGACCTTCAAATATCATTCCTGTTATAAGTTGAACTAGGCTTGCTCCCCTTTTTATCTTTTCATAAGCATCATTTGCATTAAAAATTCCACCTACTCCAATTATTTTTATCTCTTTTCCAAAGTCTTTATAAATTATAGATATTAATTCATTACTTAAATTCCAGGTTGGTTTTCCACTAAAATTCCCTGAACCAAGATTTTCAATCTCCTCTTTATTTAACAGCGTATTATCTCGATTTTTTGCTAAATTCCCTATAATTACTCCGTCAACATTTAAATCAATCATAATTTGTACCAGTTTTCGTGCATAACTAGGCACAATCTCAATTGGAAATTTTACAAATAGTGGCTTGTTGATCTTTAATTCTTTAATTTTAGTAAGTGTTGCATATAAATTATATTCATTTGCAAGTGTTCCTGCACCCTTAACATTAGGACAGCTTATATTCAGCTCTAAATAAGCAAGGTTTTTGTAAATTGGGTGTGCTTTTACATACTTAAATGTATTAATAATATCTTCAATTTGTGCATCTGAAGTAGAACAGCTTTCAGAATTTGTTGCACCAATACTTAATCCTAAGTTAAATCCATTTATAAATGTAAGGTTATTAACAACATTCTTTATACCTATAGATTTAAAACCCTTATTTACAAGTAATGATTGTGATTTAGGTAGCCTTGCAAGCCTTGGCGGAAAATTTCCTTCGTAACTATTATATGTAACTGTTCCGGCTGACTCAAACCCAAAACCTAAGTAAGGTGTAATTCCTGAAATTAACCCTTCGTAGTCAAATCCGGCAGAAAGTCCAACTGGAGAGTTAAACTTTAAGTTAAAAAGCTGAGTTTTAAGATATTTTGAGTTAACGTAAAAAAGATTTTTAAATAATAACTGAACTAAACGAATTTTTGAGAGTTTATTTCCTAAGATAATTGCTTGATTATGTACATACTCTGCATCAAGCTTAAATAATAAAGGTTTTATTATATATTTGTATTTGAAACGAATTAGTTTATTCATCTCAAATTATTATACTATAAGTTTTACTCTAAGAGTAAAACTAAAATTTCCACTAATACTAATAGTGGAGCGGGAGACGGGATTTGAACCCGCGGCCTCCTCCATGGCAAGGAGGCGCTCTACCACTGAGCTACTCCCGCAAAAACTTACATTTTCATTCTACATATAATTAGATTAAATATCTATAACAAAATTCATTAACTGGTGGGTGCGGTGGGACTCGAACCCACGGCCAGCTGGTTAAGAGCCAGCTGCTCTACCACTGAGCTACACACCCTAGATCCATTTATTTAATTTTTTCTAATGCTTAATCTCATTAGTATTTTACCTCTGCATAATTCCAGACTCCACTCGGGTTACCTTGTGGTCTGTCATTGAGCTACTCCCGCGTAATCATTATGTTTCTTTGTTAAATTGCCTTGTTTTCTTTATCTTACTTTCTTTGCATAATTCACAAGCAAATCGCTTTGCTCTTTGATGTTCATTGAGCTACACACCCAAATTCATCAAAATAGATTTTATCAGAAAAACTTGGTGCCTCCAAAGGGATTTGAACCCCTAACCTTGTGGTTCGAAGCCACACGCTCTATCCAGTTGAGCTATGGAGGCAAAATATCTTGTTAATTATATCACTTATATCGTAAAAGACCCTTTATATATATTCAGTTTTAAACTATAATATATCTTAATGCTTAAAGAAGTTTTTTCAGGACATAAACCAAGTCATTTTAGCCCAAACATTTTTGTTAAGGCAGTTATAACATCAGAAACAATATTCTGGTCATCACAAAACCTTTTTGCTCCGATTTTTGCAATTTTTGTTGCCAATGAAATTAGTGGAGGGAATATAGAAACTGCGGCAACTGCAATAAGTATGTACTGGGTGGTTAGAATTTTATTAGAGCTATTTTCTACAATATTTTTTAATAAACCAAAAGAAACAACCCGCCTAGCCCTTGTTATAATTGGTTTTATAATAACTGGAATCGCTCAATTTTTCTTTATTAAAGCAGATTCTATCTTGAGTATCTACATAATATACTCAGCAATAGGAATTGGTATAGGACTTGCTTCTCCTCAAAGAAATGCCTTATTTTCATCTCATATTGATAAAGATCAAGAAACTACAGAATGGGGTGCATATGATGTAATTGTATTTATTGGAATCGCACTTTCAACTACATTAGGTGGCTTTATTGCTACTCAATATGGATTTAAATCTCTATTTTTAGTTTCCGGTATCTTGTGTTTGGTTTCTGTAATTCCTTATTCATTATTATTTATAAAACTTATCTCAAGTAAGATTAATATCAATACTTTTTTAAAAAGATAACTTACCCTATAATAAAGATTAATATTAAGCCGGGGTGCTGGAATGGTAGACAGGCTACGTTGAGGTCGTAGTGCTCGCAAGGGCGTGGAGGTTCAAGTCCTCTCCCCGGCACCAGAATGGAACTTGTTCGGAATTATACACTTTGCTCGAACTTTTTTCGAGGGGAAACTGAACGAATGAACCAGCCCCGCCACCCGCCGAGTACGACGGACACCAAAGAAAAATGTTCCTTGCTTTTCGGATTTGCGCGCGACTTTGTTTTCTTATGAGCGAAGCGAATTAGAAAACAAGAAGTACTCTTGTGGTGCGACCAATTTTTTCTTCTAAAAAGGAAAGGACATTTTTCTTTGGTGTTCTGCCCTCAATGCTTCGGGCAGGTGGCGGGACTAATGCGGACGAAGTTTTGGCAAAACTTCGGCTCATTTGTTTTTGAATTGTGTCGCAAATGGAAAAGGAGGGGTTTGGAGAGGAATTTTCCATTTGCTCCTCTTTTTGTTTGACTAAAAGTTGAAAATTTCTTATATTAACCTGTAGATTATGAAAAAACAGTTACTCACAATTTTAGTATTTTCATTCCTCGCCATTGGGGTATTTGTCTTGCCTTCACCCGCTTCCGCTCACCAGCCACGCCTCGTCGAGACGAGCGAGATTACCGTGGTTGATCCAGCAGTTTCCAAGGCCTACTA
>Ga0105051_10007727_pt1 | contig 11118 bp, 8 predicted proteins | sample FRY02_FD_78383 | JGI IMG/M metagenome (GOLD analysis project Ga0105051, IMG submission 78383) | Freshwater microbial communities from Lake Fryxell liftoff mats and glacier meltwater in Antarctica - FRY-02 (megahit assembly) | ecosystem: Environmental > Aquatic > Freshwater > Ice > Glacier...
ACTTTGATGACTCATGATCCCTGATAATGTCTTCATCCGGGTGTCATTCTTTCTGGCGCAACGACCATCACCACGATCCTTTTCAGAATCGCTCCGGTGTCATTCTACTTGGCGCAATGCGCCGGCGGGAGGGGTGGAATTCGGTCTTGAAATCGGAAAATCGGGGCCTAGAGTTCCGCCCTCCGGAGACGGTGGTCGTAGCTCAGTTGGTAGAGCCCCGGATTGTGATTCCGGTTGTCGCGGGTTCAAGTCCCGTCGATCACCCCACCGTCTCCGCTTCTGGATTGGCCGGAAAGGATTCTGATTGGCCGGAAAGGATTTTCCTTGAGCGGAGGAGCGGGTAGAATTTCTCTGGCGAAGGGCGTGCGACATGGAGACGTTGGAAGAAACACTGGGCTACAGGTTCATCAATCGGAAGCTGCTGCGGCAGGCCTTGACCCATCCTAGCCTGACGGCGGAGGCGCCGAAGCAGAGCAAGGACAACCAGCGCTTGGAATTTCTTGGTGATGCGGTGGTGCAGTTGGTGCTGACGGAGTATTTGTTTCAGGCGCTGCCGGAGGATGCGGAGGGCCGGTTGACGCAGATTCGGGCCAGTCTCGTTTCGCGGCGCGCCTTGGCGGAGTGTGCGCAGCGATTGGAGTTGGGGCAGTGGTTGCATTTGGGCAAAGGAGAGGAGGCCAACGGGGGTCGGGAGCGGGAGTCGAATCTGGCGGATGCGTTTGAGGCGTTGATGGGGGCGCTGCATCTGGACGGGGGGATTTCGAAGGCGCGGGAGACGCTGATGAAGGTGATGAAGGAATCGATCGAGGAGGTGCTGGAGGGGGAGGACACCAGCAATCCGAAGGGGCGATTGCAGGAGGTGTTGCAAGCCTTGCATCGGGAGGGTCCGGTGTATCGGGTGGTGTCGGAGGAGGGACCGGATCACTTGAAGGAGTTTGTTTCGGAGGTGCTGTGGCGGGGAAAGGTTCTGGGAACGGGTCACGGGGCGAGCAAGAAGGCTGCGGAGATGGCGGCGGCGGGGCAGGCGTTGGTGGAGGAGAGGTGGAAGGGGGTTTAGGGAATGCGGAATGGGGAATGGGGAATGGGGGAGGGCGGAATGGGGGAGGGCGGAGTGGGGGAGGGCGGAGGGGGGGAGGGCGGAGTGGGGGAGGGCGGTGGCTGAATTTGGAACGGAGGTGGGAGGGGAGGGCGGCGGTTGAATTTGGAGCGGGAGAGGGGAGAGGGAGGCGGTGGTGGAACCGCCGACGCCCCGCAGGGACGCCGCTACGCGGGGGGGGAGATTGTGATGGCGTTGAGGAGGGGGGGAGGTAGGTTCGCGGGATGAAAACGGGATGCTTGATGGCGGCGGTGGGATTGGCGATGGTGGGCGGCGTGAAGGGGGATGATGATTGGCGGACGGCGTTTGAGGCCAAGGTTCTGGAGAAAGGGGCGCGGAAGCTGCCGTATCGGATCGCAACGGTGGGGGAGGGGGAGAAGCTGCCTTTGGTGGTGTTTTTGCACGGGGCGGGGGAGCGGGGGAACGACAACGAGGCGCAGTTGAAGCACGGAATGAAGGACATGATGGCTTGGTGCCGGAAGGAGAAGAAGGCTTGCCGCATCTTTGCGCCGCAGTGTGCGGGTGATGGTTGGTGGTCGAATCTGGAGGGCAATTTCCGGGGGAAGGAGCCGTTGACCCTCAAGGTGGAGCCGGGGTGGTGCATGGCGATGGCCTTCGAGGTAATTGATGGATTGGTGAAGGAGGGGAAGGCGGATCCGGGCCGGATTTACATCACCGGTTTGTCGATGGGTGGGTTTGGGACGTTGGATGCGATCAGCCGCCGACCGGAGTTTTTTGCGGCGGCCATGCCGATTTGCGGTGGGGGGGATCCGAAGCAGGCGGAGAAGTACAAGGATGTGCCGCTGTGGGTGTTTCATGGGGGGAAGGATAGGACGGTGCCGCTGGCGTTGTCAGAGGCCATTGTGGCGGCGGTGAAGGAGGCGGGAGGCGATCCGCAGTTTCGGGTGTATCCGGAAGCGGGTCATGATTCCTGGAGCGCCACGTATTCTGATCCGAAGGTTCTGAAGTGGTTGTTTACCCAGAAGAAGAGCGGTGAGTGAGCGGGGGCATTTGCCGGGGCGGGAAGGGTGTCCGCATTTGCCGATGGTGGAGGCGCTGTGGACGGCGCGGGAGATGGCGGGGCATCGTGGGGGGCACGGGGTGGGGTTTTATGTGGCAGCGTTGTCTTTTGCCCAGTCGTTATGGCTGGAGGGGAAGCCGGCGCAGGCCTTGTTGCAGATGAACAAGGCGCTGATGGCAGATTTGGACGGTGGGGAGCGGGAATTGTTAGAGTGGCCGCTGCCGTATGCGGCGAAGGTGTGGGTGATGCGGCGGGCCGGGGTGGCGGAATTTTTGGGGAACCCGGTGCGGCATTATCAGCATCTGGCGACGCGGATGAGCGGACCGCGGGCCGAGTTGCGGACGTGGCGGGCGTGGGCGTGTATGCATTCGGCGGAGCGAGTGCTGGGGCGGGAGGGGTTTTCGCGGGACGAGGAGCAGATTGCGCGGGAAGGGGTGGTGGTGCCTGCGTGGGGGGAAGTGGTGGAGAAGTTGGGGGAGATGGGGTTGCGGGGGGAGGGGGAGTTGGTGGGGAATTTGCAGTCGATGGAACAAGTGGACTTGCCATGAGCGAGGGGGATGGAAGGATGGGGGAAATGGAGGGCACCACGAATCGTCTTCACTCGCGGAGCTGCGCTGGGTCGAGATGGGCGCGGACCGGTGGGGAGAGGATTTAAATAACTTTATGAAATCACTGACATTACTGCTGCCGATTGGATTGCTGGGGTTGTTGACTGCTGCGAAGGTGGCGGAGAGTGGGTCGCATGAGCGGCTTGCGCTGAAGGACAAGGTCTTCACGGAAGGGGCGTCGTTCGGGGATGTGAACGGGGATGGGAAGCTGGACCTGGTGGCGGGGCCGCTTTGGTTCGAGGGGCCGGAGTTCACGAAAGAGCATCGGTATCGGGCGGGGAAGGGGACCGGGCCGAATGGCTATGCGCACAGTTCATTTTTGAGCTGGGCGTTTGATGCGAATGGCGACGGCCGTTGCGACATTTTCAACATTGCGCACAGCGGGGTGTTTCACCTGGATCTGTATCTGCAACCGGCGGAGGCCTCGGAAGAGTGGCCGGTGCACCGGGTGGGGGAGGCGGTGGGGAACGAGTCGCAGGAAATGGCGGACATCACCGGGGACGGGAAGCCGGAGTTCGTGGCGATGAAGGATGGAAAGTTCGGTTTTTTCACGGCGGACTGGAGTGCGGTGGAGAAGCCGTGGACGTTTCATGCCATTTCACCGGAGCGGACCAAGTCGCCCTACGCGCATGGGTTGGGGGTCGGTGATGTGAACGGGGATGGACGGGCTGATATTCTGGAAAAGGGGGGGTGGTATGAGGCGCCGGAGGATCGGGTGGGCGGGGAATGGAAATTTCATCAGGTGGAGTTTTCGAAGCCGGGTGGGGCGCAGATGTTGGTCTATGACATCGACGGCGACGGCGACAACGACATGGTGACCAGTCTGGCGGCGCATTCGTGGGGATTGGCGTGGTATGAGAATGTGGCGGTGGATGGTGAGGTGAGCTGGAAGCAGCACGAATTGATGCCGACGGACAACAAGCCGGGGGTGGGCGGGATCAAGTTCACGCAGGCGCATGGACTGCAGGTGGGGGATTTCAACGGGGACGGGTTGACGGACTTCGTGACGGGCAAGCGCTACTGGGCGCACAATGGGAACGATCCGGATGCGAAGGGGCCGGCGGTGCTTTACTGGTTCGAATTGAAGCGAGGAGAGGGCGGGGCGGAGTTTGTGCCGCATTTGGTCGATGACGATTCCGGGGTGGGCACGCAGGTGGCGGTGGGGGATGTGAACGGGGACGGGAAGAGCGATATCGGGGTCGGGAACAAGAAGGGCGTGTTCGTGTTCCGGAGCGGGAAATAGAAAGAGGCTCCGACCTCTGGGGATTGCGCCCGCCGATCGAAGCCTCTTTTTGGATGGTCCGAGGAAATGGGGGGAAGAAATCAGGGTGCCGAAGGGATGGGGGCGGTGGCGGTGCAGGATGGTTATTGCCCTGTTTATCGGGGCCTTTCCGGCCTCATGTCCACCGGAGCCCTCTTCCGCACCCGGTTGGAGGAGCGGGCCTCGCACATTTATCTCCGGGAAATCCTCATTTAGGCGAGAGATGGCCCCGACCCGGACAATGATATTTCGGGCCTGCTCTGGACGTAGATGCTACGATTCTCCCATGCTTCACCCCATCGCAAACGCCATTCTCCTTGCCGTCCTTCTGCTGGGCGGCACCGAAGTCCGCGGCGAGGCCCCCGACTTCAACCGCGACATCCGCCCCATCCTCTCCGAAAACTGCTTTCAGTGCCACGGCCCCGACGCCAAGGCCCGCAAGGCCCACCTCCGCCTCGACACCCTCGAAGGTGCCACCACCGGCGGCGAGTTTGCCGACCCCGTCGTCCCCGGGCACGCGGAGCAGAGCGAGCTCATCGTCCGCATCCGCTCCGACGATCCCGACGAGCTCATGCCGCCCCCGGAATCGAAACGCACCCTCACCGACAAGCAGAAGCAGCTTCTCCACGACTGGATCGCCTCCGGGGCAAACTATTCCGAACACTGGGCCTGGATCCCGCCGCAGCGACCGGACACCCCGGCCGTCGCTAACACCTCATTGGTTGCCAATCCCATCGACGCCTTCGTCCTGCGACGCCTCCAGGCCGAGGGCCTCACCTTCTCGGAACCCACCGGTTCGGAAACACTCCTGCGCCGCCTCTCCCTCGACCTCATCGGCCTGCCTCCGACCTTGGACGAGCTCCGCGAGTTCAAGGCGGCCCTTCGTCGCCCGGAGGGCGAGGAGCGGGCCATTGAAGCCGCGGTGGACCGCCTCCTCGCCTCGCCCCGCTTCGGCGAACGCTGGGCCCGTCCGTGGCTCGACCTCGCCCGCTACGCCGACTCGAACGGCTTTCAGGCCGACCAGCTCCGCCCCTCCTGGGCCTGCCGCGACTGGGTCATCGACGCTCTCAACGCCAACATGCCCTACGACCGGTTCACGGTCGAACAGCTCGCCGGGGACCTTCTCCCCGACGCCACCAGCGCCCAGAAGGTCGCCACCGGCTTCCACCGCGCCGTCACCTGCAACGTCGAGGCGGGGGTCCACCCCGAGGAGAACCGTTACAACCAGGTCATCGACCGGGTCAACACCACCGCCACCACCTGGCTCGGCATCACCATGGAATGTGCCCAGTGCCACGATCACAAGTTTGATCCCTTTTCGATGCAGGATTACTACTCGCTCTTCGCCTTCTTCAACAACACCCCGCTCGAGGTTTCCGCCCCCAGCGGGACGAACGATGTCTCCCACGATTTCATCGGCCCCTACCTCGACCTGCCGTTCTCGCCGTCCGAGCAGAAGCAGGCGGAACGCCTCGATCAACAACTCAACGAGATCAAAGAGAAGCGCGAGGCCATGCTCGCCAACCGTGCTTCCGGCCTCGACGCCTGGGAGGCCGCCGCCGCCAGGGCGCCCGTCGACGCCCCGCAGTGGGAGACCCTGCAGATCACCTCCTTCCAATCCAACGGTGGGGAGGACCACCGCCTCCTTGAGGACGGCTCCGTCCTCCTCGGCGGCAACGTCCCCGAGACGGCCCGCTACATCGTGGAGTGTCGCAGCGACCTTCCCAGCATCACCGCCATCAAGCTCGAGGCCCTCACCCACCCCGAGCTCCCCGGGAACGGTCCCGGCCGCGGCGACACCATCCGCAGCAACTTTGTGCTCAACGAGCTGGAGGCCACCACCCGCACCGCGACCGGTGAAACCCCCCTCGAGTTCTTCGGTGCCGATGCTGATTTTTCCCAGACCGGCTGGGAGGTCTCCGGCCTCATCGATGGCAACCCCAAGACCGGCTGGGCCATTGCCTCGCAGTTTGGCCAGCCACACTGGGCCACCGTGAAGCTTGCCCAAGCGGTCCCGGCCGGAGCGGACACCACCTTCGTCTTCGCCCTCGAACAGAATTTCGGACAGGGCCGGACCATCGGCTGCCTGCGCCTCTCCGCCATCTCCGATCCTGCCGGTCTGGGTGCCCTCCCCAAGGACGTTGCCACCATCCTCCGCAAGCCCGCCGCGAAGCGCTCCAAGAAGGAGCACGGCAAACTCGCTGCGCACTTCACCAAATCCAACCCGGAACTCGACGCCCTTGAGCTCGAGCTCGCCCGCCTCACCAAACAGCGCGCGGCCATTCGCCCCGCCCGGACCCTCGTCATGGTCGAGATGGAGGATCCTCGCAAGACATTCATCACCAACCGCGGCAACTACCTCGCCCCCCTTGACGAGGTTCACCCCGCCACTCCCGTGCTCCTCCCCGCCCCCGCCACCACCCCGCGCAACCGCCTCGACCTCGCCCGGTGGATCGTCCGGCGCGACAACCCCCTCACCGCCCGCGTCGCCGTGAACCGCTGGTGGGCCGAACTCTTCGGCAACGGCATCGTCGCCACCCTGGAGGACTTCGGCACCCAGGCCGAGCCACCCACCCATCCCGCCCTTCTCGACTGGCTCGCGGTGGAGTGCATGGATTCCGGCTGGGACATGAAGCACGTCCTCAAGACCATCGTCCTTTCCCACGCTTACCGTCAATCCGCCAAGCTTACGCCGGAACTCCGTGAAAAGGACCCGCGCAACCTTCTCCTCGCCCGCGGCCCGCGATTCCGCATGGACGCCGAACGGATCCGCGACAACGGCCTGGCCATTTCCGGCCTCCTCTCCGACGCGTTGCACGGTCCTCCCGTCATGCCCTACCAACCTCCCGGCCTCTGGCGTCAGACCGGCCGCAACGAGCCGAAGTGGGTCGAGGACAAGGACGAGCAACGCTGGCGCCGCGGCATCTACGTCGTCTATCGGCGCGCCGCCCCTTACCCGAGCATGGTCAATTTCGATGCCCCTGACCGGGCCTCCTGCATTGTGATGCGCCCCCGCACCAACACCCCCCTGCAGGCCCTCACCCTCCTCAACGACCCCGCCTCCGTCGAAATGGCCTTCGCCCTCGCCGACCGGATTCTCACCGAATCCCCCACCCCCGCCGCCCGCCTCACCACCGCCTTCCAGCGGACCCTCTCCCGCGACCCTACACCTGCGGAAAGCAAACTCCTCGACGAACTGCTTCAGGAGCGCCTCGCCCATTTCCGCTCCAACCCCAAGGCCGCCTCGGAGACCCTCCGCAACCCCACCGTCACATACAAACCAACGCACCCCGACCAGCCCGAACTCGCCGCCTGGTTCTACCTCGCCAGCACCCTCCTCAACCTCGACGAGACGATGACCAAGCCATGACAGCGCTCCACTCCACCCGCCGTCTCTTCCTGCAGCGCACCGGCTTCGGCCTCGGTGGTGCCGCCCTCGGCACCCTTCTCCAACAGGACGCCCTCGGCGCGGAGGGCAATCCCCTCGCCAAACTCGGGCTCCATCACGCCCCCCGGGCCAAGCGCGTCATCTACATTCACCTCGTCGGCGCCCCGTCCCATCTCGATCTCTTCGATTTCAAACCGGAACTCCAGAAGCGCAGCGGGGAGCTCTGCCCCGACGAGTTCTTCAAGGGCAAGCAACTCGCCTTTATCCGCGAACAGCCCAACCTCCTCGGCACGCCCAAGGATGACAAGTTCGCCTTCAAGCGCTGCGGGAAATCCGGTGTTGAAATTTCCAACCTCCTCCCCCACCTGCAGGGGGTCGCGGACGAGCTGTGTTTCATCAAGTCGCTCCACACCGAGCAGTTCAACCACGCCCCCGCCCAGCTCTTCGCCCTCACCGGCTTCGCCCGCTTCGGCCGTCCCAGCATCGGTTCCTGGGTCAGTTACGGGCTCGGCAGCGAATGCAAGGACCTCCCCGCCTTCGTCACCCTCATCACCGGGCAGATCCTCGGAGCCGGCAACAGCGCCTGGGGCAGCGGATTCCTTCCCACCATCCACCAGGGCGTCGAGTTTCGCTCCCAGGGCGACGCGGTGCACTTTCTCACCGACCCGCATGGCGTCTCCCGCCCCGAGCGCAAGCTCGTCGTCGATACCGTCAAGGACCTCAATCAGCTCGCCCTCGACGACATCGGCGACCCGGAGATCGCGACCCGTATCAGCCAGTATGAAATGGCCTTCCGCATGCAGGCGAGCGTGCCTGAGCTGATGGACATCCAGTCCGAACCGAAACGCATTCATGAGATGTATGGCACGCAGCCCGGCAAATCGAGTTTCGCCAACAACTGTCTTCTCGCCCGCCGCCTCGTGGAGCGGGGCGTGCGCTTCGTGCAGCTCTTCGACGAGGGCTGGGACCACCATGGCAGCGTCTTCGACGCTTTGCCCAAGAAGGCCGCGCAAGTCGACCGCCCCATCGCCGCGCTCCTCCGCGACCTCCGCGAGCGGGGACTTCTAGACGACACTCTCGTCGTGTGGAACACCGAATTTGGCCGCACCCCGATGGCCCAGGGCACCAGCGGCAACGGGGACGAGCGCACCAAGGTCGGCCGAGACCACCACAAGGACGCCTACACCGTCTGGATGGCCGGCGGGGGCACCAAGCCCGGCCACGTCCACGGCCAGACCGACGAACTCGGCTATGCCATTGCGGAGGATCCGGTGCACATCCACGACTTCAACGCCACCCTCCTTCACCTCCTCGGCATCGACCACGAGCGACTCACCTTCCGTTATCAAGGCCGGCAGTTCCGGCTCACCGACGTGCACGGCAAAGTCGTCCACGCCGTCCTCGCCTGAGCAAACCGGTCAACATCGCCTCCTGAGGCTCGCCGTCGTCTGGAAGAGCACCCCGGAGGGGCGCGGTAAATCATGGCATACGGATGGAACCGATGTCGTTGTGCTCCGCCCGCTCCCGCGCCCCTCCGGGGTGCCAATCAAAGAACCGACCAAAGTTCCGGTGGTGGTACCACCGGCTACCGTATGATGTCCCTCCGGGACGAAGGGCATTTCACCGCGCGATGTCTTTCGGGACGAAGAACATTTCACCGGGCGATGTCTTTCGGGATGAAGGGTATTTCGCCGGGCGATGTCTTTCGGGATGAAGGGTATTTCACCGGGCGATGTCTTTCGGGATGAAGAGCACTTCAACTCACCTATTAAATCGAATCCCGACAGGTTCCCCTATTCGTCTCATCCACTATTCGGCGGGGAAATGATCGGGGGTTCCAAGTCCTGCCCGGCAACCCGGGGAAGTCGCCCTCGGGGACGGCGGGCATCCTGGGTCCCGACGCCCTCTGAAGGCCAAAGAGACGGCTGCCCCAAGAGGCCACGGTCAAGAATAATCTTGGCAACGTGGGCCGGAAAGCAAGGTTATCGGTCATCGGTTTCCGTTCCGATATTTTTGATTCTGCCAAGTTCTGGCCAACTCTAATTCACCATGAAAACCCATTCTTGTGTCACCTCGGTCGCCACGGCGGCAATCTCCTTAATCGCGCTGAGCAGCACGTCGGCCAACGCCGCCATTGCGGGCAACTGGCGCTTGGACGAGGCCAGTGGGCCGGCGGTCAGCGATGTTGATATGAGTCTCGACGGAGCCCTTGTCGGCTCCCCCCTTCAAGACCAGGCGGGCCGGATCGGGACGGCCTACACGTTTGGGGGGGGCAGTTCCGTCAACCCGGGAGGAGGGGTCACCGTGCCGCCGGCTCCATCGCCCGTGGGCACCGTTTCGGCGTGGGTAAACCCCACGGAAGGTGAGTGGACCGGTAACATCGCCTACTGGCAGAATCCCACCTACATTCAATTCCGGCTGGAGCCTAACAATGTTCTGGTTTACAGGCAGGACGGGGGACATGACCGCGTTGTGAGCGGGGGAGTCGTTCCGGATGGTGTGTGGTCTCACGTGGTGGCTGTTGTCGATGAGTCTGCCATCAAGCTTTACATCAACGGGGTCCCCAGCACCCACCCAGGCGGTAGCAACGGGTATGTCAGCAGCGCGACAACCTTCATGCAGATCGGCGCCGGTGCCGGTAGCAGCTTCGAAGGTTTGATCGACGACGTGGCGGTGTGGGACACGGCGCTTAGTGACGGCCAAGTGGGAATCCTTGGCAGCATCCTGGAGGTCAATGATGCGGCGTTGCACGATTACAATTCCTTCCTGATGGACAAGCTGTTCACGGCCTACGAAAGCGGAACCCCGCAGTCCGTGGATTCGAATGTCGGCACCCTGACGTGGAGCAAGTTCACCAACGGTTCCGGCACGGCAGGGTCGGTCACCTATGACGAGCCGACGCAAACCTACAGGGCTTACTTCGACGGCACGAGTGGAGTGGCGACTTCGTCCTCCGAGTCCTCCGTTCCGCTCTTGTTGAGCGTCACGCAGATCGGGGCGAATCTTGATTTCACCTGGAACAGCCAGCCGGAAAAGCTTTACGACCTGCTTAGCGCCGTCGCTCTGACGACCGATCCGGCGAGTTGGGACGTGTGGAACGGCAAGGCCGACCTCACGGGAAATTCCCTGAGCATTCCGCTGCCGGGCGACCCGCAGCGTTTCTTTGCATTGCGCGAGAAGGATGCGCCCTAGGTCAGGGGGCCCCGCCTGGAAGGATTGGTTTGGGGGTGACGACTTGAGGAAGCCGGATGGAACCAAAAACGTTGCCTGACACCTATTTTGTTCCGCTGCCGAGGGAAGGGGAAGCGGAGGAGTGAGGTGCGGGGGGTGCGGGGGGGGCGGGGGTAGGAGGTGCATGAGGCGTCCCTACAGGACGCGGGAGTGTGGTGGGAGCAGACCCCGGACCGTGTCCGGGGCTGGTATGGGTTGCCCCGTTGGGGCAGGGGGGAGTGGGAATGCGGAAGTCGGAATGCGGAATGGGGAAGTGGAAGTGGAAGTGGGGAGTGGGGAGTGGGGAGAGGGGAGTGGGGAGAGGGGAGGGGGGAGTGGGGAGTGGGGAGGGGGGAGGGGGGCGCGGGGCGCCCTGCGACACTGCGTCGGGGGAGCCGATGATCAATCAGCTAGCTGATTGATCATGCGCTCCATCGGGGCAAGCCCTGCCCTTTACACATAAATCCGGCTGAACAAAGTCGAGGGTTGGCGGCAGGATGGCTCCATGGCGATTCAGCACCAGATCAAGCGACA
>Ga0105051_10007730_pt1 | contig 11115 bp, 1 predicted proteins | sample FRY02_FD_78383 | JGI IMG/M metagenome (GOLD analysis project Ga0105051, IMG submission 78383) | Freshwater microbial communities from Lake Fryxell liftoff mats and glacier meltwater in Antarctica - FRY-02 (megahit assembly) | ecosystem: Environmental > Aquatic > Freshwater > Ice > Glacier...
CACACACACACACGCACACACACACACACACACACACACGCACACGCACGCACATACACACACACACACACACACACACGTACATATACGCACGCGCACACACACGCACACAAACATACACATACGCGTATATGTACACACATACATACAAGCACACCTTCATACTCACTCATATGCACACACATACAAACACACACAGAGCGCCAGGCACAGGGGCGAGGGGGGAAGCCTTGACTGCCATCACCTTCAATTGTGTTGTTTCATATTTTTTAAAAAAAAGAGTGCGCGTTGAGGACGAGATTACAGAGGGGGTGTAATAAGGTGCCAGTCATGCGCCCAACCTCGGCAGAAACAAATGTTTAAACGCAAGCAAATGCTTGTTTTTGCAGGTTACATTTTGGTTCAGGACCAAAGCAAGCAAGCTCAAGAGTTCGCAGCGCAGGAACCTCTGAGCGAGACAACTAGAGAGACTAAGCGAGAGAGATTCAATCTCCTCTCTCCTTTTTTTCTTTTCTTTTTTCTTCCTTTTCCTCGTCCCGCCTCAATCTGAAAGCCTCTCTCGAGCGCGCAACGTCTCGCGCGCGCGTGCTCACAGCCTCTTTACACTCACTCCCTTCCTCCCTCCCTCCCTCCCGCCTCGTCTCCCTCCCTCCCTCCCTACCTCTCATATAGACACAGAATGAGCTTGATTACAGGCTAGATCTCAACTTTCAAAATGTCTTCACGATGCCCTAGACACAAAGTTCCATTAACAAGAGAAGAAGACATCATCACACTCTATATCGCACAATAAATTCGGGATACGCCTGGTAGCCGTCAAAGACCACATACTCATGGTGCTGCTGATCCCCTCTGCGACCCTTGCCGTGTTCCGCAAAAATAGAGTCAAAAGGCCGACCAGGCGTTGCTGGATTGTCGGGCGGTCGCCGTGCGTTAGCATGTTGCTCTGAAGTGCAGTAGGGCATGCCCATCGAGACTCGGCACACAAGCATGATATAATCAGATGAACCAGCAGGTTTCTTGGAGACCGAGTACTGATGGCTCTTACACGCATTGATCGCAAAGTAAGACCCAGCGCCATATAAACCAGTCAAGCTGGCCACCCGTGCGTCGAAGCCTTGCTGAGAAATTATTTCTGCTTGACTCAAGCTTGTACCATGGAACAAGAAAAATTCGTTAGTTTCTGGGCTCATACCTGCGTTTGTTAGCTCTGGCTGCCACTGAGTCACGCCGGAGAGCTTGCGCATGGAAGACCCTTGCGCTGACAAAAACTTTCGGAGGCTTTCTTTTTTTGCCTGATACATCTGCCATAAGCTTTCGTTTTCAATCCGTTCCACTGACACCACCTGGACATTTCTCATAATAGGGCAGCACACGGAAGATGCCATAAACGTTTGTAGAATGTGTTTCATATAGTTGGTGCCAACAAGGTGGAAATTAACCTTATTCTTCCAGTATATTGGCACAGAGACTGATGATGCTTGTGTCACGTCCTGCACTCGATTTACCGGCGCTCCTTCCAAAAACTGATTCAAATACTCTTTCACATACTCAATATTCAAAGCTTCTGCTAATTCCAGCGCACGTATGGCTTGGGTTGGCGTTAGATTCTGGTCGGAAACTCGTCCAGTGTAAACGTATTCGACTATGATATCTACGATCTCCTTTTCGAATTTAGCGTCACGTGGCAGTTTAAGCTCATACGTTGCATGCTCGTCGGGACGTGGGCGAATGAGTGCTTTGCTCATTGGACAAGCAAAAACCCACAGCAACTTGTGCACTTTCACATCCACCTCGGCACAACAAGCTAGCCAAAGATCACGTTCTGTGTGATCGTCCATGAGCATGGTGGCAAGTCCTGTGGCATGGAAAGGGGCTGGAAGGTCTCTCAAATCATCTTGCTGGTGCACGCCAATTTCGCGCCACAAATCCTTGAGACGCTGACTGCGCAAAGCGGAATGAATGCAGTATCGCGGGGGCTTATCCACAAGTTGTGCAGCCGATACATGGTAGGGAAAGTCAATCCTCCCTGTTTCGCCGAATACACACTTTTTATCACGCAGAGCTATAATGCAGGTTTTGTCTTCGGGCTTGCCTTGCTGTATTTTCATAGCGAGGAATTCGTATACGGGCAGTAACATGCGCAGTTTTTCGGGGGTAGTAAGAGCCTCGCCAATGTCTTGAGAAACGGCCATCAACTGCTTCACCACGAACTTGACCTCTGGCTCGCCATCGAAGAGAGCTTCCAAGATCGATCCTCTGAAGTCTCTTTGCAGGAGAGGCGCCTCAGTCAGGCCTACTAGCGGTAAATGGTACGTTTGACATACTTTCGCTGGTGCGTGGAGATGGAGGCCAATGGGCACAACAGCTCTGCTACCATGACGCTTCTTGAAAACTGCAACCTCCTCTAACTTAAGGGACTCTAAACGCGCCCAAAATTCCGATTCATATTTGTTCGTCTTTTCCCTGGGAATCGTACCCTGCAAGCCGTCGAAAAAGACCAACAAGTCTGCAAACCTTCGTGTGTTACGCATAAATTCCTGCAGCTGCGTCGGAACCCAATCGCGACAGACAGATTCTGAAGCGGGATCTGCACTGTCTGACACCTTGAGTCTGACTAAAGAATCAGATGGGTCCCAGAGGTCGGCAACACATTTGCGTTGCCCTCCCAAAATGACTTGCATGGTCGAGAGTTGTTCAAGCTCAGATCGAGTCATCTCTTTGGAAACTAAAAAAAGAATCTGCATCTGATTCGCCTCTGATATTCTGCCGTACAGGGTCGGATTCAAATTACACGACTGTAGAATTTGGATCGGCGCCTTCCGATTTTGCGCAAGAGTGTGAAAAGATCGGATCGATTTGAACATCGCCTCATCTTGACTGAAAATAGGCATGTGTGGTCGAAATAATTTGGCCAGCTTAGACGATTCTGAACACTGATGCAAAAAAACAGCTTGCGAAAGTGGAGCAGGTTTGCCATTGACGCACACTAACAACAATTCGTTGAAGAGAATGCATTCGGATTCCTTTTCATAATCCCCGCTGAATAGAAATAAAGTAGCTGAAGGATCACGATGCGATAGAAACGGTAACAGGGTCTCGATCGCGATCGCACTGTTAGCGTGCTCCCATTTCAATTGATTTTTGTGCTTTTTCAGATAACGCAACACAAAGCCAGCGCTCCCGCCAACATAGTACTGGCGTTGAATTTGGCCCTCTTCTTTCATCTTCTCTCCAGTGCTGGGAATCGTCTCATCCGCAAATCCAGCACCCATTTTGATAAGGAGATCCTTTACACCTGATGGATATGGGATGTGCGCCAACGCACAGTATTCCACAAACGGAACAAACGCAATGCCGGAAGCAAGACTGATGCGAACATCCAGCTTTTTCTCCAGGCAAGTAAAATCCCGCGAAAACAGTGTATCGTCTCGCCTTAATGACAGCATTTCACGGAAAGCCACAACGATTGCTGGATCCAATTTTTTCTGAATCAGTTTCCAGAACTTTCGGGCGTCAATATTGTCAACTTGCTGTGCCACATGCTCATATCGCAAGGGACTTAACAATCCCAACTGATTTAGCTTTCCGAGATATTTTTCAGAGATCACAACCTTTTTAGAGCCTTGGGGATATTTGAGAAGTCCTCGAATCATGACCAGTGGTCCAACAAACCAAAAGACATCACCTACAGCTCGCGTGCGCACCAACGTCCCGTCCTCTACAACAATAGGCGCAGTTGCAAAAGATTTGTCCGGAAACAAATCCATTGCCCAGAACAAGAGATTCTCCAACAATCCAGGGCATTCGATTTGGCACAGATCGGAATACGAATCTTTTACACGTGACCATGACACTGGATTTATCGTATTCGAAGTCGGCAAAAGCAATTGGGTCAACCATTGTGGGCACGTCAAAGTTCGCAGATTTCTGAAAATCCACTCTTGTGCTTCCTTGCTCAACTCCCGATTAGGAGTTGGCAGGTCATGGTATTCGGCCAAGGCAACTCCATTTAGACTCAATGTCAAAATTGCCTGTACCGCCGAATCCATGTCAAAAAGTGACTCGTTCGCATCCCAGTGACATGAAATGTTAGGTTCTAAAAGGACCGACGAAGTCATGCTATTAGATCTCGCCTCAATCTGATATCGAAAAAGTCGACCAAATGTCTCCCCAATGCTCTTTGCTGTATCAGATCTGCTGCCAGCCTGAATCAAACATCCAGCTAAGGCTTTTTGATTGACGAGCTCTCCAGATTCTGTGTACAGCAACCCAATCTTCAACTCTTTACCAAAGTACTTCCTGGCAATCTGGATGTCTTTGGCACACGCTATCCCAACGGCTTCATCCTGCGACTTGAACTTAGCTACGATCCATGATTCGGAAAGACACGCACTTCCTTTAAAGACGTTGACAACAACATCAGCAATATCATTCGGAAGCGGGGTTCGTGTGCACTCGAGCTTGAAATTGAGGGTTTTATCGGAGCCACGCAACTCGCTGAACTTTAACACATCATAGCCTTGGAAAATGGCATCCTTCTGGAAGGCTGTAGATGTTGAGGTGGGGGAAATATCATCAACTTGCGTCAACTTTTGGAGCATGGCTTTGAAACGACCTTCAAACAATTCTACCGACTTCGTTTCGCTACGTTGGCAACCCACCATGCCGCTAAAGAGTCCCGCCAAACGCGAATCCTTGACGTTGTGGAAAGGAAGCCTGATTAAAGTCCCAGGGAACTTTGCAGGATGCGGTTCCAAAAAATGAAGATACGGCCTGAACTGATCGGGCCACACCCGCTGCAGGTCTGTGTGATACTGCAAAAGCTTGAAGTGACTATGAATTTGACCCTCCTTTGAGGCACGACGAAAAGTGGGCTGTTCGTGCAAGTTGAAAAAGGCCACCAAACCTCCGCTGATAATAACGGGCTGCTTCGTCACCTCAAAGAGCCATTTAAAACACGGATCACACTCTAAAATTTGAGACCATTTACTTGCACCAATCTCCACGTCACACCACAGCCATAGACTTCCGCTGTTCTGCAGGGCGGCAAGGTCTGGTGTCATCAAACTTTTCTGCCCAAAGTAATCACGCAAATCAGCTACAATTTCAAACTCCTTAGCCCCTAGTTCAGCACCAACCTGCAACCATTGCTTGACCAGATTCGTGATCCCGACAACGCCCAATGAGAACGACCACTCACAACGAGAGAGCTGCTTTAAATTTGAAGCCGCAGCATCCTCGTCAAACGTTACAGCGTCTTGCGCATTGAAATGCTCCAAAAGAAGATCGCTTAAGAAAGGCACTTGAAAATTTTGTAGCAGCCGTCCAGGAACACGTTCAGAAACGCTCTTCAAGTCGTTCGGGATATGGTCGGTTGGTGGGTGCCAATCCATGTCTGTGAAATAAACCTTCCAAACTGAAACCAGGATATTCTCAGAAGTTGGTATGATGAGATCTTTGACATCTTGCAAGATAGCATCAGTAGCCACACGGTCCAGCAAAAGCAATGCGTTGATTGCAATGTCTGCATAGTCCTGGGAGCACCCCTCCTGATCGTGCTCTTGTTGCTTTTGAGCTTCTGATAAAACAACAAGGAGTGCCTCAGATGAGACAGTCGTGGGAATGTTGGAAAAAACACTAAATCTTTTCCATGATTCTTCCAGCTCGTACAGATACGGTGTCAATTTTTTCGCACGACTATCTTTTACAACGCACTGCGGAGACACAAAGTCGCGAGACGCCCAAATCCAAGGTCCCTTGAACAGTGCACATGCCTTCTCGCTCATCAACTCGTACATTGGGGGGACGAATCTCTCTACACTTTCACAGATGTCACAAACATGAGCCATACTGTTGCGCGGCATGGCCTTGTCGACGGTGCCGTTGTCATACGTAATGGTATAGAAGTTGATAGCGCTCGCGCCTTTCAGCGTGCCCCTACCGCTGTCGCATGTGGTGACGGTTGCATGCACGCCCTTAGAGTCCATGCACCGACTACCGACAATGAAAAGTGACTCCTTTGAATCAACAACACAGGCATGTTTTTGCCAGCAGTCTGTCATTGCTTGGAAATTTTCGACTAAAACTTCATCTTGTAAATCAGTCACACTTTGGACGCCTAAGACCTTGCAAAACTCATCAATTTTTAATTCACTCGGTGTCGATTGTAATGAGGGGAAGTCCGGGTGTGCGAAGAGCGATGTCTGATCAAAGATTGGGCGAACGAATCCCACAATATGTGAGTGAGATTGTTGCCAAACCTCATCTGAATCAGCCAGCAACAGACCACCCAACTCATCAGACCTCCACTTACCGAACCAATCTGCTGGCCTTTCCAAGGCAGGAAGCCACCGTATGCCTCGTAGATTCTCAAAAAGGCTGCGCATATTGCTAGGCTGAGGCACAAAGTGATGTTTTGCAAGATAAGGCAACAAAATACGCGCAAGCATGGCATCTTTCTTTTCAGCAATATACTCTGCCACCAAGATGATCTCGTCAGCGTTCAGCACGCTTCGAAGACCCAGTCTGGAAAGTTGCGATAAAACTCGTTGATTTGATTTTTTTCTAAACATGTTGCACATCGGAAGTTTTGGAAACTGAACCAACGGAAAGAGTGTGATAACTTCAGGAGACAACACGTCTTTTGGCGCAAGCAGTCCCTCTCCTCGACTCTCAATAAATTTGAAGTCGCGCAACATTGCAAAGAGCGAATCTGGCTTCAAGAGCGCCTCAGCTGGGTCGGGCACGAGCCGTTCGTCTTTGAGGATCTCTTCCATGATTTCATCGCGCACCGCGCTGGGATAGGATGATAGACGTGAACACACTGTTTCTTTCAGAAAGGTTTCGATATCGACCTGGCGAACGCCCAATTTCGACTTTAGCAGCCTAGCGACATTGTGGGTCTCGTGAAGAACAAGAAACTTTCCTTCGCCATCTTGCATGTTAGCTTTTCGCAAAGCGTTGATTAAGCCTTCTGAAATATCATGGGGGACAATCTGGAGATGTGCAAATCCAACTTGGTCTTTTTCTTCAGCCCACAGTGCATTCTGGCATTCCTGCTCCTTGCAGAATATAAAAAATGGGAGTTGAAGACACACATCCTGCAATGATTTGGAACTGGTGTTCGTCAGAACCGCGGTTTCAGAGGCGAGCAGGCCTAGCAGACTGCGTAGTTGTTGTGGTAACACTTTTTCCATTTGACTTTGGCCGGAAGCCAGGGCAGCGGAAAGAGCGAGGATGATTCCGTCGGTCGAACCTGAATGCACAAATTTCTCAAGACCAGGCGCAGGGTGCATAGGCAACTCTCCGCACCTCCGCAACGTAGTGTCCATGTCACTGTCAAAGTCTTCTGGTAGCAAAACGCATCGATGCCGTTCTCGAAATCTTTCCAACTTTTCAACGAGGTCACCCCAGCCAAATGAAGAATTTTCTGAAAATACTGCGGTTCTCTGTGGCTTGGGTTTTTTTGCAACCGGAAGCACAGCAATATCATCGAGGAGCTCCCCAAGATCATCTTCCTTTTGGAGTGCGCACCACTGCCAGAAATCCAGAACCCATCGCCGGTCTTGAGGCGTATTGCTGACCATGCGCTGCTCTTGCTTTTGAAAAATCATGCGACACACCTGTGCAACACTGAGAAGACTGGCTACGCCGGCCACCACCAAATACTTCGCTGTTTTCACAGGCATAGCTCCCAGAATAAAATCGTTCTTGAAATGACACGCTAGACGAGCCGCTTCTTTTGTTGTTGCCACGTAATATGTTGGGGCGTCACAGTCTGATTCCACTGATCGAAAGTGCGTAACAGTGCCGTCGCTCAGTTTACAAAAACCACAACCAACAAGATCTCGAGCGTCTTCGACAGATGCCACGCAATAGTTCAAAATGTCAGCAATGTGCTGGGCCTCGGCACATACTTTGGTCATTTTAAACCAGCGGCGGAGAGAGACCGGACTCATTTTCGTAGGCGGTTCTTTGTTGAACATTTCGTACCCCTTCAGAACGTTGGCAGTCAGCAGAACCACAGGACACTCCAATTGCTCAAATATTTCCCTTTTCAACTGCTCTTTTCCTTGCGGCGCTGCTCTAGCCGACGACAGAGCACAAGCTGTGCTCGTTTCTTTCCCCGCCTCCACTGCGGACGATTCGTCCTCATCCATGACTTCTACAAAGAATGGCCACTGATCATGCCTTACTTTAATCCCGTAAATGGTTGTGAAGAGGCTAGGCTCACTTGTTTGATAGAATTGCTTTGACAAATACATGACGTGCTCCGTGGAGTCCCGGTGTGGAGGGAACAGTCGTAATACACGGAGACTGTTGCTGCAGGAGCTACCAGATGCTTTGCCTCCAACGGCTTCGATTCTGACCTCTTTTACTACCTCAAGGATGAGCTTTGTCATTGCAATGGCAGCGTTGTCGAGCAGCGTTCGGTTTTGCCTGCACCGTTTCTCCATGACCCCTCCTCGCGTCTCATCACCAACCATAATCGTGCGACGATCAGGTGTAGTCCAAAAGAGACCACTTATGTGCATCCCGCAATTAGTCCCAATCGGCAGTGGCAACCGAGTGAAGAAAAACCCTTGCTGTTCCGATTGTTGCAGAGTTGCAACATGAACTTTATCAAAGTTCCCCATGCCGTCAACATTTGTCTCTCCACCGTGAGCTTCCAAACTATAAGCCCAGGGGCTTGTCGACGAAGAAAGCTTGTCGAAAATACGAACCGTCTTTGAGGCATCATCAATTTTGCGCTCGAGCGACACGTGCAGCAACACATGTTCCGGCTTGCCCATCTCAGGAGAAAATTCTTTGACATTCATTTTCCATACGTGCTTCAGAAACGGAAGATTCAAATGCCCATCACGCTTGACTTGATTAAGCAAAATTTGCCAATCCGCAACCGGATCAAACACTTTGGAAGAAATATTGCTGGAGCTCGCAACGTCCGCCCGACGAAATGGGATACGCACCAACGTACCTTTGAAATGCCTGCCGTCAAAGTCAAAACCCAACTTTCCATACCCCTCAAATTGGTCTGGCCACATCTCTAGCGCCGACTTGGGAAGACTCGCTAGTTGCATCTTGATCCCGGGGTTTCTTTCGTCAGCCCCCAAATGTCGAAGATGGCGGCCTTCATGTGGGTCGAGGAAGAGAACAAAGCCACCGCTGAGAACGGAAGGCACGTCTGTCAAGTTGAAGACTGCATTGAAACCGAGCCCATGACGTCCAATCTTGTCTGTCTCGTCGTGTTTACCACCGACACCTAACTTTACAATAGACGACCAGTCTTTTTCGGAGAACTCAGCATCGTTGTAAAAATACAGTGCTGGGCCCTGCCATTTCGCCATTGCATTTGTCAGCAAAGATTCGGTATTGTATTGGCGCCTATCAAGAATCATGCTGAAACATTTTGCCCCGGCGTCGTCTGCATTCTGCAACATCTCCCGCACAATCGAAGTATCTGGGTAGTCATTCAAGACACCCTTCAGACGCGCGGAGAGAGACTCGTGCTGACCCGAAACCTCGATCCAAGCACATTGCGCATCGTGGCCGGCATCACTGCTACCTGCTGATGTCGTAGAGGAAAGCACGCTCAAACGACTGGCACCCAGTGTCAATCCGACTGTTTCTGAGATTTTGTCGTGCAACTTGCCCTTGTGTAATTTGGAATTGCTCAAGAGATGGTGGGAAATGTCTCCTGTCAACCAGGGCATGTCGTTAACAACAATCTCTCGGGCAATCCGAAAGTTGCCAACCTGGTCAGGGAGATAAAAATCCCCTCTGAACTCCCCCTTAAAGAGAGAGTCCAAATCTTTTCTAGCACCCGCATCCAACCCAAGTTTCTTGAGAACGTCATACAAAGCTTCGCAGGCAAGACTACCAGCTCGTAGTTGCACTTGTTGCAGATTTTGACCTGCTCCCCCTACAGATTCCAAATGAATTTCCCTTAAGCACTGAAACCAATGCAAGGGGCCTATGCCTTTAGGAATGTCCTGAAACACCGGAAAGTCGCTCCATTCACGTTTCAGCCGACACATATAGGGTGCCAAACTGGTTGCACCATCATCGTTGAAAACCCGAGATGACTCAACGAATCGCTCGTCATGCCAAATCCAAGGCAGATTTGCAAAGGCAGATTTGTCACTCATCAATGCAGGATTTTGTCGCAGCCGTCTGTAAATTTTTGAACACACTTCTGTCATCTGCTCGACCACCTTTTGTCGATCTATCCGGTTATGGCTCTGCTCTGTATCAGTGTACCATCGAACAAGCCGTTTCAATTGGGATTCCACCTCTGAATTCGTGACCCTCACAGGAACACCGATAGTTTTCAACAATTCAGGACACATCTGGCGTGAAATAACCGAGCACACGCATCCAGAGATTTCACGATCCGGATAATTGCACACGTTCTTCGTTTGCGCAGCACTCACAAAAGCACCAACCTCATCCGCTTTCCATGGAATCAACCAGTAGGCCGGCTTAGGTTCCGTAGGTAACCACGCTACAGTTGAAAGTTCTGGCGGAAGACTGATCCTCCCCTCCTTGACAACGTGCGAAATGTACTTTGCGAGCAAAATGGCGAGCTTTGTGGCGCCAACCAAATCAGATTCCTGTGCAATTCTGCGGGCGATTATCGTCAGCTCCTTCAAATTCAATTTGTCCCGCATTTTCAAGGCCTGCAGTCTAACCAAAGTTAGCTTGTTTTGAGCCCAAGAATGTGCAAGGCATGACGGGAGATGCTCCTGCAATGGACCATATTCGATAGCTGGCAGAAATAAAACGTCACGGGGTTGGAAAAACATTTTTCCTTTTCCAACTGGTATACATTTCGTTTGCTGCAGTGTTTGGCATGGCACCAGTTCTTCTTGGATGATCAATTCCATGATCTCTGGTTTAGTGTGGGCAGACGGTACAACGTACTGCAGTAGAACATTCGAGAGCGTGATCTTATCTGCACCAGCAGCGCGCAGGAGATCCAACACAGATGTTTCCTCTTCAAAGAAGCATGGAATCGACACGTTTTGCAAATCCGCCATCAATTTCCGGCTAGCCCCTTCTTTCAGGAAGTACCTGTTACAATTTGCCAAGCTTTCAAGTTTGTTCGTGTCA
>Ga0105051_10007733_pt1 | contig 11111 bp, 1 predicted proteins | sample FRY02_FD_78383 | JGI IMG/M metagenome (GOLD analysis project Ga0105051, IMG submission 78383) | Freshwater microbial communities from Lake Fryxell liftoff mats and glacier meltwater in Antarctica - FRY-02 (megahit assembly) | ecosystem: Environmental > Aquatic > Freshwater > Ice > Glacier...
GAACGATCGGTACTTGGCCATCAGGAACGCGTTCCGGGCGGATACTGGTGCTGAGCACGCGATTGAGGGCATCCAGAGTCCGCACGGTTTCTGTCCAGACTTCGATACTGGATGCACTGCGGCTTATCAGAACCTGTTCTTTGACAATGTTACCGACGGCGTCGTAGACAAAAACCGATTCCGGCCGAGTGACCCCTGCAGCGGGAGTCGGCAACAATTGCCGCGTCTTACGGTTCAGATTGTCGTAAAAGAATTGGGTCACGCCACCGCGAGGATCTGTAACCGATTTCAGACGGCCCTGCTGATCGTAGGAGTTGGTGGTGGTTGGACGACCATTCGCATCCGCGGCAGGCTGCAGAACCTGAATGACCTGGTTCCACCGATTGTAAACAGTGTCGGTGATGTATCCGCGAACATCCTGGGATCTTGTGAGATTCCCCACCAGATCAAACCACGATCTGGTTTCGTCCCAATCGTTTCCGTTCCAGGCCGCCGCAAGAAGTTGCCGGTTCAGTGCGTCGTATTCAAAACGTGATTGACGCCCGAGTACGTCCGTGACCCGACTTACATTGCCATTCAAGTCGTATGCGGTTGATGAGTTCCCGGAGATTTCAGGATCGTTGAGGGCTGCATCGACGGCAGTGGCCCGAATCGGTCGATTGAGCCGGTCGAAGGCAGCGGACGACGATCGCCCCGATTGATCTGTCACCTGAATAACGTTTCCAACCGCGTCAAACGTCACTTCGGTTCGCGGAGAAATCTGGCCGTTCCAGTACGTTCCATCCGGATGCGGCATTTGGGTCGTCACGGTTCGCCCAAGGGCGTCAGTTTCAAATCGAGTGAAACGTCCCAATGCATCCGCTGTACTGACGATACCTCCGAAAAGATCGTATGCGGTTGTCAATGTTGGCCGAGCTGTTCCGCCGCTTCCATTCGAAACCGGCGGGAGTGCAGTCATCGTCCTGCGGTTCAGGCGGTCGTATTCGAAGTTGGTCGCTCGGCCCAGGGCATCCATTGAAGCCGTGAGATTTCCCAGCGAATCGTATTGCCATTGAAGAATCGGCGATACGAAGGCTGTTCCACTACCGTCCGGGTCCGGCAGCGTTGTTTTCGTTTTCAGATTCAGCTCATTGTATTCATGACGTGTGACGCGATCGTCCGTCGTGAGGTTCGGATTGCCGCGATCGATTTCTGCAACGAGGTTGCCGAACGCATTAAACACGTATTCGAGAACTGTCCCGACCAGCGGACCGTTGGTATCCGGATCCGATAACGTGGTTCTGATCACACGGCCGAAGAGATCCGAAACGTAGGATGTTACTCGTCCCAGCAGATCGGTCTCGGTAGCCACATTGCCCAAAGAATCATAAGTAGACGACACAACCGGCGCGGCCAACACGGGGGTGCTGCTTCCGGATGTGAGCGACAGCACAGACGGAAGTGTCTTGCTCACGACACGATTCCCCGCATCAAATTCGAAGGCGGTTGTTTGACCTGCAGCATCCGTCGTTGTGGTCACGTTTCCAGCGAGATCGTAGGTGGTGACGACCGTCGGCATCTCCAGAGTGGATGCGGGATCCAGTGAATCGGATGACGCAATACTTTTCACCACTGGCATGACCTGCCGAAATCACACGATTCATGGGATCATAGACGTTCAAGGCACTGCGGCGGCCTGCATCAATGGTCTCAACGATGTTGCCCGCCGGGTCATAGGTCACCCGTGTGACATATCCGAGCGCATCCTGCGTGGCAATGGCTCGACCAAGCACGTCATAAACCGTCTTTGTGATCCGAGCGGCCGGACTACTGCCAGGAACGGCCGGTTCGCCTGTCGATGGTGACGCGATCAGAACCACTGCCCCGTTGATATTCCGGGTGTACGCCGAGTTTCGCGTCTCAACAATGCGTCCCATGCCATCACGTCGGGTGATCGTGGCCAGCCCTGTCGTACCCGAAGTCGATGCATAGGGAGCCAACTGGTATTTTTGCCAGCCGGCACGATCATAGGCGAATTCGGTGATCAGTCCCTGAACATTAGAAATGCCCGTCGCGAGCCCATCAGGGTTGACGGTCGTCGTCGTGATGCCACCCGCAGCATTCCCGGACGAAACTGGCCTATCCTGAAAGTTGAAGTCTGTTGTCGTAATTCGCTTGCGCGTCTGATCAACAGAATCGGTCTCAGACTTTGTGACGTTCGCATCCGTCAATGTGTTGATCCGAGCGGCGGCCATGATCACAGCATCGTACCGCAGATCAAGACTGTCGGTGCGTTCCATGTTCCCATTGGCATCGTAGAAGAAATGGTCGACACGTTCCTTCCGATAGTTTGTCGCGCCGTTCGTGGTAACTTTGGATTCGTACAATGTTTGAGTGAGCTGATGCACGATATTGTACGTGTTTGTCACGCGTCCCGCAGCGGTTTCGTTAGTGGTCTGGTTGCCGAACGAATCGTAACCCAAAAGGGTTACGTTTCCGGCTGCATCTGTCGTTTTGACAACTCGTCCCGCTGTGTCATGTTCGTACGTGGCAGCAAAGCCACGTGGATTCACTTGTTTAACGAGATCCCCATTTGCGTCATAGACCATGAGGGATGATGAGGCGTCGGGATTGATGGTCTGGACCAGACGTTCAAGCGCATCGTAGACAAAACGAGTACGATTACCGTTGGCATCGATTGTTGCAGCAATACTTCCGCCGATGTTGTACACCGTCGATGTGAACGTACCATCGGGCATGATCTGGCGGATCATCCGACCAAGGGAATCGTATTCAAACTGATAGACTGCTCCGTCCGGATCAGTCCTGCGTTCCAGCTGGCCATTTCGCCCATACTGGTATTGAGTCGCTAATACTGCTCCCGTGATATAGGGATCAGGAATGGCAGATGCAATGAGACGCCCGAAACGGTCGTAGGTGAAGTCTGTTTTTCGGGTCCGATTACCACTGGCATCATAGTCCAGCACATCGTCCAACCGACCGGTATTGTCGTAGACCGATTCGTCCACCGACAGTGTTGTCCATGTGCCGTTTTGTAGAGCCCGGTATCCAACACGCAGAGGATTTCCGAAACTGTCGAACCCCCCGACATCGAACTTCACGGAATAACCACGAGGCGAAATGCGTTCCGAAACCAATCCTTGAAGGTTATACGTAAACGTTGTGATGTTTTGCAGTGCATCCGCGGTTGATGCCAGGGCGCCCTTTAACGACCCAGGAGTACTTGTCGTGGCAGTGGTCGTGGTGAAGTAAGTGTTTGTCTGAATCCGTCGTATGGCCCCGGCGGCAGACTGTTCGTCAACTGTCACGACCTGATTGTAGACTGGGTCATAAGCCGTGAGTCGCGAAACCCCCGTGGCATCGGTTTCCTTCGTGATCCGTCCAGCACTATCGGATTGCCAACTTTGCTTCCGACCGTTCGTGGAGTAGGAGGCGGTGACCTGACGAGTCGCTGGTGCAACATCGAATATGGTTCGGTCTCCCGCAGGGGAAATCGTTTCCAGAAGATCGCCGAGTCCGGAATATCGATTTTGCGTGATGCCTCCGTGAGCATCGATCGTGGCGGTGATGCCGTTGACAGCATTGTAGATCAGGCGAGTTTCCGCGCCGCTGCTGTCACGAATCGTGCGTAGCCGCCCGTTCCCGTAGTATTCAAATGTTGTGGCAAGGCCCAGCCCATTGTCGGTCGCTAAGCCAGTGTAGGAGGACGCCGACCTCATCAGCTTTGCCATGCGGTCGCCACGAATTTCCAGCCCCGATGAACTGGGCGTGTAATTCCATGTGTACGAGTATCGCGAGACAGCCTCGGTGGGAACAGGCGCCGTGTATGGTCCCGTAGATTCCGACAGTGCTACTTTAGACAGCTGTCCTCGCCAGTCGTATCGATAATCCCAGACTCGAATCCCACTGACGCCAGCCGCAGGTGCGTTACCAGAATTCGCTGCTCCCACTTCAATGCGTGAAATTACCGTTCCTATCGATGGCATATCCTGCCCGCCGAAGCCGGTAAACGCGACAGAGAATTGATTAGATGCCAGCGTTGTTACGGTAAGCATGTTGGCCCCCACGGTGGGCAGGGCCTCGAGCGCCGTCTTGATCTCAGCCGCATCTGGAAAACGAGAAATGGCTGTGGTCAGGTGCCCGCCAAAACTTAACACCAGACGATCGTTGTCGTCGACCGTCCCCACGGGCGTCATGGTCAACTTTTGCTTTTCAACAATTCCTGGACCGCCTTTGGTCGTTTCGTACATCGACATCATGTAACGGAACGTCACCAGAATCCGCCCGGTTGACGATTCTCTTACCGAGTCGATTCGTGACGGGTCATTGACCGAGCGAATCAATTCGATCGAATTTCCAAACCGATCAGTGATTGATGTCAGATACGCGGTGGTAAACCCCTTCATCCGCGTCGCAATCGGATTGTAGTCTTTGAATCCATAGACATTTCCATCAGGCATTGTGATGGAATAGATGTCTCCATAGCTGACCTGAGCAGAAGAGCCGGTGACTGGACCATCAAAGCGTCGGACAACCACCCCGGGCATGTCCTCCGGGTTTGAGTAATCGGCAGTCGAATAGCCAGTGGAAGACGCTGTGCCAGTGACGCCATTGGCGGTGAAGACTCCCGTTGTTCCGTCAGGACGCCGCCATGCAATCAGTGCCGCCTCTCCCTGGCGGTCAGAGTTCACGTTGATGGGAACTGTCTTTGTTCTGGAATACCAGTTGTTTTTGTAGCTGCGAGAATGAACCTTAGTTGTCGTCGTCGTGGCAATTTCCAGTTGCTGTGCCAGGGGATGCATCCAACCGGCGCCAAAATCGCTGAGATCAGTGACATTCACGACACGATTTACCGTGTCCGAGTCACTTCGAGATGATGTCCATGTGCGTGTGAATGGAATTGACAAGCCGGGAATTGAGATCGTGAAGTCGGTGTCTGATTTTCGCAGAATGCCCTGATAGGCGTCAGACGTCATTGTGGATGTTTCCAGCAAAGACGCATTGGAAGTGGTCTGATTTTCAACGCCACCAACCACGCCTCCGTGCAACACAGAACCATCAGCGTCTGACATCAGCAGCGATTCAATCAGGGGAAATGCCGAGATCGAATTCTCCGGATCTCGTTCATGCAGCCAACCGATCCCTGCCCAGCCGTTGACAGGGCGGAATGTCTGACTCACAGTCACCGTGCCACCCGCATCCAGCTGTTCCTTAATTTTATTAAAAGCTGCAGTGCGATTGCTTCCCGTACCAAAGTTTAGAAAGGTCGACAGGTTGGTGGACGGGGCAATGCTCGCATCCCAGTTGTCAACGTATTGGCCGCTGGAGTTCTTTGACAATCGTCGCACATTGACGTTGTTGGCCTGAGCGAGCGACAGAAACGTGAGAGCCGACAAGGCAGGCTTGTCAGTAAGTTCTGATAGAAGTTCGTTCTCACGCGATGCCAGTTCCACCATGGTCAGCAACGCTCGCGACTGCTGTGACGCATCTTGTTGTGAAGTTGCAGAACCGTTTCGCGGAACAAACAGCAGTTTTCCGACCGGAAAGTCTAACGCAAGATTCCTGGGTGTTGCGTAATAGGCGGAGTCCAGGCGAATCGTGAGAGAATTTGACGAAGAAACAACGCCAGCGCTGACAGTCGGACGAACTTTCAAGGCATCGGTCAGGCGTGAAATGTCGTCTTCCGCCTGATCGGCTGCCGTTAAAAGTCGAACGGCGGCATATGACTGAACTTTTCCGATGATCACCAGCCCGTTGAATCCCGCGGCCGGTTCCGCGGTCGCTGAGTCGACAGGAATCTGGTCATAGGCTTCTGCCAGTGTATCGCTCGCGTTTCCAAGATCCTTAGAAGAATACTGACCTGCACGCAGCACAACCTGCGCCGAACCGAGCAAAGGAAGAGCAAAGGTCTGCAGAGGTTCGGCTGCACTGCCCGGAACTCGAGTGACAATCTGCAGAGTGAGCACATTCCCGTTAACGCTGGACAGGTTTGCTGTTTCGTACAGAACGTCATCAATGAACAGGTCGGCAGAACGTCCGTTGTTACTTGTGCGGACCACTATACGCGTGCGGCTCAGATCCGCGATACGATTGGGTGTCGACTGCGGGCCACCAGAAGGTCGCGTGATCTGCACAGTGCCGCCGTCTCTCCCGGCGAATGCAATGGTAGCTGTCTGATACTCGGCTGTATTCCAGACAGACGCGCCTGAACCGGATGCCGAAATCAATGGTGCGACCGGATTGGCATTTGAGTAAAGGATCTGTCGTTTTCAACAATCAAATTAACCGCTGCTGGGATGGTTGCGTCAGAATTGTGGAGTCGCTGATGAATCAGCCAACTTACCGGACCGACGTTCGAGACATCTTTTCCGACGAAGTTGATATCGTCGATCCAATGTTGCGCTGGACCTTCAACGGAGATTCCGAAACGGCCGCGGGTGACCACGCTGGCCAGATTGTTTGCTGAGGGTTGAGGAAGGATGGCGACGAGTTTTGTTCGCGTCACCACTCCGTTCAATGAGTATTGCACATAAGCCGTGATCGTCATGTCGTCGATAAGTAGTCGAACATGCGTGGGCAGGTACCCCGTTGTGCTGAATGGCGAAAATGGAGTGAACTCACTGACAGGCGCAGTTGTGGAATGGACAGTCTGATCAAGCGGACTAAGATCACGACCGTGTCGTTCGTAGAGCCTCAGGTTACCGGGATTCCCTTCTGTCCATTCAAATCCGACTTCATAGTCGTCCGTTGCGCGACCATACACTCGAAAATCCTGAACAGTTGCCGCGGTGGCGGTCCCCTGGTCGACGTACAGAGCCGCAATACTGGCGGAGAGCTCTCCGTTAACGGCTTCTGTACCCACCGCCATGTTGGCCGGCGTTCCGTAAGCCGTCTGAATCTTGAAATCATTGATGGTCGCCTGAGGTCCGACTTTCGGCCAGGTGGGGTTCGATACGACTCTTCCGCCACCCGCCAGAAAATTTAATGCCGAGGGTGTCGACGGCACTTCGTGCTGCGTCGTCGCACCGCCACCGTCAAAATCCGCTGAGAACAAGGACGGAGCTATGCCAATTAAGGCCTTCAGTTCATTCCCGGTAAACAGTGCCGGAACTGTTATTGGATCGGCGGCCAGCATTGATTTGAGCGACGGATTCAGATCCACCCAGCGGAGACCAGATGCGGTGGGCATCAGAGCTCGAATCCACGCATGATCTATTTCCAGAATTCCGCCATTGAGCACGGGATTAAGCCCTGCGGCACTGAACCAGTCCAACGAAACATTTACCGTGGCCAGCCATTCTTTTGCCTGCAACTCCGTGATTCGCATCCGCCCTGTGACATATCGAACATTCGTCAGTTGTGCCGACGGATTAGTTAGCAGAGATCCAAGCAAATCCGCCTGGTCCCAGGCATTTCCGGCTTTTGTGGCCTCGGTCCCTGCAACTCCCTTTCTAAGTCCACGGTATCCTTCAAATTCAATCGTGTTACGAATGCGTTCAACCGTTTCCCGAACGGATCTGGATCGGTAGTTGAAGTCCGCAACGGTAACGGCGGCATTGGAAAGCGGCTTGACCCATGACCCGAATGATGCGTTTGACCAAAGAGCAGGAGGCAGGTATCCGGTCGCGGTCGCCAGGGCCACAGTCGCGATGCCAGTCGCAGAAAACCCAATCAGGTCTGCCTGACCATCTTCATTCATATCAAAAGGAACAGTTTTGCCCGGCATGTTGCTGACCGGCATCCATGTTCGACCTCCGGCTGACTCAGAAAGCGATGTGCCTCTGGAAAATACAACTCTGAGATCGTCTCCATGCCAGAGCACCACATCGTCTTTTCCATCGTCATCTACGTCAGCTGCCATGGGAGACCATCCAACAGATCCTTCCTGCATGAAGGCTGGTGTGGCAAGCTGCTGAACAACAAACGAGGTTCCTGTGGAGAGATGGACGGACCATGAACCGGAGGCTTGGTTGTCCTTGATCAGGATGTCTTGCCGTCCGTCTCCGTTGAAATCAAGGACCACCGGTCGGTTATAGTTTCCGCGAAGCTCGATCCCATCCGTCCAGACGGACCGCTCGAACGAAATTCCCGTCGACAGAAAGACGTTCCACTGCTGACGCGCGAGATTGAATACGGCAATATCGTCACGCCGGTCACCGTTGAAGTCACCGACAAGATAATTCCACCATGACGTCATAGTCGTGTCTGGATTGGATGCCACCGTGATGGCATATCCCGGCGACCACTGTGAAATTCGTCCATCCAGGTTTGTCCGGACGAAAACGGTGTATTCCCCATCAGTCAGAGATGTCAGTGATTCACTGATCGTGCTGAGACTGTTGACGGAGTCGCTTTTCGTAAGGGACAGGGCGACGGTTGAAGGTACAGTCGGACCGGATCCAGTGCCATTCCGCACCACCTGAACTTCATAGGTTCGACCCTTCGACTCATTGGGAGATTTGATCTTTGCCCAGGACAACGTCTTCGATGCACCATCCCAGTTGAGCATGGGAAGATCGGGGTTAACAATCACGTTGATTGGCGCATGGAGTGTCTCAAAGACATTCGATGGCCGGGACAGCAACAGAGGCCATGAACTTCCATTCATCTGAGGCTGAACAATATCGTCTCGTCCATCACCGTTGAAATCTCCGGTCAGCAGGGACGCCCCGGATGTGGAGGAAAATGGCACAACGAATCCACCTGGTCCGCTTGAACTCCAGGTACTGGTTGACAGGGTCGTCGCGTTATTGGTCATGACCACCATCGGGCCATCGTCAGTATTGCGTTTGATGATATCGAGGTCGCCGTCGCCATCCACATCGGCCGTAAAGGGACCGAGGACATCACGGCCGGGCGCTACAGCCTGATTTCCCAATGCCTGCAGAGAATCAATCGCGTTCCCGTCGAACGAGAAGACCGGCCCCTGGGACCACACGGGAGATGCGGATGGCAAAGGCCGAACACCGACATCCACACGGAACAAACCGGGAGTCAGCCCACCCCGAATCAGGTGGGTGTAAGGTCCCGTCGAAAGCAAGCGGGACTGCTCACGAATGACTTCCGCCGCACTACCGTCGGCATTGACGGTCGCAATGCGGACGTCATAAACACCCGTTTGACCAGCCGTCCAGACAATTGATGGCCCTTCAGCCTGCTGGAGTACTTTTATCTCCGAAGCCCGAGTTGCAGGACCTGCAACCGCCACGACAAAATCTAAGGATTGAACCGTCAGGCTCTGATTCCCGGGAAAAATGATCTCGACCGTGGCGGAGTAGGTTCCAGCAGTCAGCGGTGAAGGCAGACCATAGGAAGCGCGAGTCAACCCGCTAACCGGCGGAATCACATCGAGATTCGGGATGATGGACTTGTTGATCAGACGAAACTGGTAAGAAACCGCGTCCGGGAATTCGTTCCATTGAAATCGCGGCTGGCGTGCATCTGTTCCCGGAGCCATCTGCACTACAGCAGAACGATTGACCGTGAACTCCCGGAAATTAGACCACGATGGCCCCGAAAAATTATCTGCAAATCGTGGTTTCACCCAAAGACGATAGGTGGCCCGGTCTTGAAGACGCTCGTCCAGACGGAAGGATTCGTCGAAGGTGTATTCCCGAATAAGTTGCCGCTGTGCAGTAAACCCATTGACGGCAATTCGGTCAACCCAGACATCGTAACTGACAGCCCCTGCGACTGGTGTCCAGGCGGCTATCAGCCCATCCCGTTTCTGCGTCACTGTTGGCTGCAGTGGCTTGTATGTAGTGGCAGTGGTACCAAATGACAGGGTCTGCACCGACGCGGAATTGCCCGCAGTATCCATCGCTCGCACAGTCACACGGTAGTTTGTGTTGGGCACGAGCATTGGTGCGTCAAATCGCGTTGAACGCATCCGTTCCCTGAAAATGACCGCACCATCAAGTGTTTGCAAAGTCACTTCGTAACTGCTGGCCCATGCGACGGGGTTCCAGATAACCGGCGTCACACCATTGACCTGAACACCGCTCGGATTCGAGGTCAATTGCGGCTTGTAGGTCGTCGACGTTACTGAAAATGAAACCTGAGGACTCCATCCCCAATAACGTCCATCCGAATCTGCCGCTCGAACACGCGCGGTGTACGTTCCGGGTTGTAGAAACGCGCCGCGGTATTCCGGAGTTGCAACAGTCGTTATGACCGTGGCTGCCCCAACAAGTTCCACCTGATATTTTGAAGCGAGGGGAACCCGAGCCCACGAAAGGGCATCTCCCTGAGCCAGCTCCTGACTCGTGCTTGTCCAACTGGGAATCGTCGACTGCGTTCCAATGACTTCAAAATCCACGATTGGCGACCAGAGCGTTGCATTGTTCAAATCTCTGACTTTGGCCTGATACTCGCCGGGACTCAACCATACGTCATAAACGCCACCTTTCAGAGCCCGTGGCGTAGTGCTTGCAATCTGGACGAAGGTTCCTGAGGTCTTCTTTCCAATCCAAAGGTAGTAGTCCTGAACTCCGGGCAAAATGCCCCATGCGAGACTCACAGAACGTCCTGCTTGCGGTCGATTCTCCACAATTGTCGAAAACGGCTTCCCAGAGACCGTCAGCATCTGGGGTGCCACCTGCCCATAACTGAACGTGGACGTCGAGGCCACTGAAACGCTGTCGTCGAAGCCTCGGGCCACAACCGACACGGAATAGGTTCCGGCAGCCAATGGCTGACTGACGCTGTAGACCTCAGTTCCTCCGGCAGCGATTGTCGGGGCGATCGACGATTCGAATACCACCATCTGCTGGCCACCAGCGACCAGCCCGGTGCGATTTATCGTGATGTCAAAACTGCGAGCAGAGTCCTGAGGCGACTGCACCCACTCCACCTTGAGCGGCCATTCTGCAGCGATCACAGTCGGCAATCCCGGGGACGTGACCAACAATTGACGTTGCTCAAGAGTCTCGGTTTGGCCGATCATTCGGCACACGGCAGCGAAGCCAGATCGACGGGCGGACCGTCTTGTCTTGCGAGACTCACATAATCGGCGAAGCTGCGAAAGCAACGTGGAATTGGTGCGATTCAAGTCCGTGTCTCCTGGAGAAAAACAGGAAAAACTTAAAGCCCTACCATGCACATCGATCGCC
>Ga0105051_10007734_pt1 | contig 11111 bp, 8 predicted proteins | sample FRY02_FD_78383 | JGI IMG/M metagenome (GOLD analysis project Ga0105051, IMG submission 78383) | Freshwater microbial communities from Lake Fryxell liftoff mats and glacier meltwater in Antarctica - FRY-02 (megahit assembly) | ecosystem: Environmental > Aquatic > Freshwater > Ice > Glacier...
AGTTCGCCGACGCCATCCTTGCATTCATGCGTGAAACCATCCCGCAGGAGTGGACGAAATTCCGCGACAAGGTGTCAGACAACTTCCGCGTCGTAACCCACGAGAACTTTCGGGTTTTGGAGTAGAAGCTGTATACATGACCTTCTCGGCGGATCCGAATACCCCACCATACCGGATAGAAGCCTCGATCCATCCAAAGAGCACTGGTTTTTTGTTTGCCACCTGAGAAAAACCTTCATTTTGCAAGTTAATATCCTATGGTCGATATCCTCCAGTAATCTACAGTCGACCAACACAAAAGTGAGGATTTCATGTCATCAGACGAGGAAAAGCCCGAAACCCCACAAATGCCCGACATTAAGGAGGGCGATCTTCTTTCCTTCAGGTCGACCGGCCGCCCGATACCCCTCGACTCGGTGGAGGATGAGTTTGCGCTCATGCAGGAGTGCCTGAAGAGCCCTTTGACAGCCGAGATTGCGGCCCGAATTTGCGAAAAAAGCGGGAGCCATCTGTTGAAATTGGTCAGCCCTCGGGTGGACGGTGATCATGCCGTTCTTCGCCTTGATGCGACGGGGTCCAACCGTCGCTCCCGCATACTGCCGTCGACCAACGCCCCGGACATCCCCTTCTGCAAGGTTGTCTATCGGCCCATGGAGATCATTGGTCGCCCTTCCTGTTCGGTGGTGGATCTCATCTTGAACCCGGAGGATCACTCAGTTCCGGTTTTGCGCGCCTTTGCGCAGGTGTTCGGGGCGGATGTCCTTGAAGCGATGCGCAAGAGCCTGCTTGCGGTCCCGAAGCCTCCATTGAAGCTGGGTGCGGGTGAATTTCCGATCATCTTCATCCCGCGCCCAGGCGGTGGAGACCTCCAGATCACTCCAGTCTCTCCGGCCGCCACGTTCGAAATCATGAGAGTGCTTGGAAGAAGGCGATATGAAAAACGGGACCCTGAAGGCCCAAAAATCAATCGCGGCAAATGGCATGACCAAGCAATAAGTTCAAAGCCGCAGAACATATCTGGAGCGATCGGTGGACCCCGAGTCCGGTTTCTGGCGAGCATGCCCGCAGGAATGGACCAGGGAGAGGCGGAGCTATACCGCCATATCAAGGGCGGCAGCTTCCCTCGTTGGCGTGATGAGGCGGTCTCGAAATGGATCCTGCGCTATGCCGACATGCTTGAGGCGGACACCTCCTTCAACAATGCGGACACACGGGCTGCGCTGAACCAGACCGCAGACCGTCTGATCCAAGATGCTATGGAGTTCATCACCGAAGCGATCGGGGATGCAAAGCATCTCGCTGATCACCATGGCTTGCCGCACGACAAGCTCTCTAATCCACCAGGGCCGTCGGTGATCTTGCTTCGTCGTAAATGGGTCTCCGATAACGACCACGGACGCGCCCGCAATGCACTGACCAGCCCGCATTTTGAAAATCGACTTATCAAGGGCCACAACGGCCGGGAGAGCGGAGCATGACAGCGTTTCGGGATCTTTACGCGATCAAGGAAATCCGCGCGAGCCGGGTGAACCTCATCATGAACGATTACGCCGCAGGTCTTCCAAGCCCCCTCTCATTCCTCGGTCTGGGGGATCTCTTGGCACGTCGCTTGGGGCTCACCCCCTGGTCAGCAAGGGTCATCCCGATCCTGCATAGGGTGCGTGTCTCGGAGGGCCGCACGAAGCCCGAGATGGAGAACAAGTCCGGGATATTCTCCCCGATCGAAACGATGGAGGATCTGACCGGAATGGTGGAGGTCTCCCTGCTTCTGCATCTACCCGGCTGTGAAAGCGAGACCCGCCTGAAGCGGGAGATGACCGGCCTTCGTATCGCGGGGGGGCTCATTCAAAACGAGGAGATACGGGTCATCTCCGTCACTCCGGACGGGTCCGCGTTCCGGGGCCTTCGCCGCGGTTACGCGATGATCCGACCGGAGGCCCCGGAACGTCATGTAATCACCACTGGAGATCAGGCAGGGCTGGCCGCCATCGCGGCCACCCTTTTTCCAGCGGAGCGCGGGCAGGGCTTTGGCTGGATTGTCCCCTCCTCGGTGGGCTACCGCCTGCTTGAAGACCCCGAAACAGCACCACAACGGATCCGGACCCGCAGCAAGACGATCCCGCATGTCTTTGCGGAGCCGGTCCTTGGGATCGCCGAGCTGGTGTCCGTTCGCAACAAGAGACTGACCGAACTGACCATGACGGGGCTCGACGCCCTGTTCTGGTCTTGGGAGGCACATGACGATCTTGTTCTGGGTCATCCCGCCTACCGCCCCGCGCCCATAAATTCCGATCATTCCAAGGAGGTTATCACCAATGGCTAAGTCCCCCACTGCCCTGTCGCTCGAGACAGGCATGCTTGCCTTCGCTCGCTCTGTCCAGATCACCGAAGGTCTCTTTTATGCCACGCGTAAGAATAAGTCAGACGTGCTGACCCCCATCGAAATCTTCGAGAAGGGGGTTCGCGGCCAATCCTCGGAGGACAAGGCGAAGAACCCCGGCCTAAGCAACCCCCAGTCTGTCGAATATGCGATCGTCCCTCAGGGACATGATGGAGTGAGGCTCTCCTTCTCGGTCCGCTTCTTACCGCTCGCTCTGCGCCCGCATGCTTGCGACAAATTGGATGTCGGCGCTGCCTATGAGCGCCTTGCCGCCGCATATCGCACCGCCGGCGGGTTCCGCACCCTAGCCCTCCTATATGTCTGGAATATTGCGAACGCCCGTTTTGCATGGCGTAATCGGTTCCAATCGGACGAGATGACGGTTCGGATCGAGACAGATGAGGGCACAGCACTCGTATTCAACCCTTTTCGTCTCCGCCTCGACGCTGCGGCCACTCGGGATGATCTGGCCGCAGCGCTAGTCGAGGGTCTACCGACCGGGATCGACGAACTAATCGAGGGAGTCGCGCGAGGTCTGTCGAATGAGAACGAGGCATTCGCGGTAAGGGCATCATGGAGCGCGGTGATGGAGTCGGGCCAAGAGGTCTTTCCCTCCCAAGAATATATCCGCGATGAGAAGAAGGATAAACAGCTGAGCCGGGTCTACGCGAAGCTGCCCACTTTTTATGGCGGACGTGAACTGATGCAGGCCTCCATGCACTCTCAGAAAATTGGAGCTGCACTGCGCCACATCGACATCTGGCACGGCAGCGAAGACCACCACGCCCCAATCGCGGTCAACCCCTATGGCGGGGTTCAGGAAACCAGTGCAGTCCTGCGTAATGCGAAATCCAAGCAGAGCTTCTACGACCTTCGCGCTAAGGCCGACGACCTCATTGAAGGGCTTGAGGCAGCGAACGGTCCCCAGGATATCTCAGGGGATGCCCACTTTGTCATGGCAAACTTGGTCCGTGGCGGGGTTTTCGGAGCAAGCGGAAAGAAGGCGGAGGCGAACGGATGAGCGGTCTGAACGAAGGGACAGGGCGCTGCCAAGGCACAGCCCGCCTCATGATCAAGCCGGTCCGGGCGGTAATCGAGTTAGGCGCAGCAGAGGATGTTCTGACCACCGCCCTGCGCGCAGTTCATCACGCGAACCGTCACGGTGTGATGGATGATTTTATCGCGGTTGCCCTCCCCTCCATGAGGATGGGTCGGGATGCGATGCTGCCTGGCCATGAGTTGGAGCTAATCGGCTCGGGCAAATCCCTCACCGCCCTGTTAGGGTTGGATGGAATTATGTCCCTCCAGCGTCGCGGAATGCTGGAGACGACGCAAGTTGATGAGGTCTTTGTTGAGCTTGGTATGGTCGGAGCCGCTTATATCCGAGACCGAGCCTGCGAAAGACACACTTCCGGCTGGGTCCGCCGCAGCCATGCCCGTGCGCAGCGTCGCGGAAAGCCCGTTGGAAAACCAGTCCGGCTTCGTGACAACGACACAAAAACGCTGATGCTGAGCCACGGAAACGCGGTTCTTCATATTCGCGAACAGATCGGGGCTTTCACGAACGCCGCACTGATGGTGAACACCTACGGATTCTCCGGCATGTCCGTGCCGGCGATCCTGCCGGTCTTCCCGGAGTCTGCACGCGATGCCGAAGATGCAGCATAAGGGCGGACCTCGACTTCTTGTTACGGATCGGGAGGGCGCTCTCTATCTGGAGCGCGCACGAATCCATGTCGAGGACGAGAGAATAGTCTATCATATAGCCGATGATGAGCACCGTCGGGAATACAACATCCCACATGTGAATCTTGCGGTCCTCTTTCTTGGCCAAGGGACATCAATCACCCAAAGCGCCATGCGTCTCTTGGGGGAGGAAGGGGTTCATCTTGCCGTGACGGGCAGCGGCGGCACGCCTTTACACATGGGCAGCCTGACCAGCTACAGTTCAACCCGTCACTTCCGGGAAATGCTGACGATCTACATGTCACCTGCGAAGTCCCTTCTAGCGGCCAAGTCAGTCATGCGGGATCGGACCGCGCGAATGCGAAAGATGGGGGCTTCAAGCGCACAGAAATGGCTTAGGGTCAGAGACACCTCACGCCTCAATCAGGCCTGCGCCCGCTTCGACGCCGATCTGGAGGGTTGCGCAGACGTCACTCAGCTCCTCGGGTTTGAGGGGCGCTTCTCCAAAGCCTGTTATGCGGAATTTTCAAGCCTCTCGGGTCTTTCCAAGGGGCATGAGTTCCGCAGGGAGGCGGGTGCCGGCGAAACGCACGGGGGTGTGGCCGACCCGGTCAGACTGGTGAACCGCCTTCTGGATCATGGGAATTACCTCTGCTACGGGATGGCTGGAGCAGCTCTCTGGGCGCTTGGGATCCCCCCGCATATGTCAGTGTTTCACGGCAAGACCCGCGCGGGCGGGCTGGTGTTTGACCTCGCTGACAGTTTCAAGGATGCGATGGTGTTGCCTATCGCCTTTTCGCTGGCCAAGGAGAAAGATGCGAAAGAGGCGGAGAAGGTCTTTCGCGGTCGCCTTATTAACGCCTTCGATGACCGTCAGATTTTGAAAGAAGCAATCGGAACGGTAGAACGGATGATCTCCACCGAAGCTCCGCGGCGGGAGGCAGCGGATGCGTGAGATAATCGCGGTATGTCGCTCCGAAAAACGATCGCGCGACCGTGTAGCAAGGGTTTTGGATCGATATTTCTGGCGCATAGGGGACCGGACCTGGCGGGGAAAGGCCACTAATGCCTGTTTGGATCGGGTCGCTCAGGAACTGCGCAAGAAGGCAACCCGCAACACGGCGGTTGTTCTGCACGAGATTCGCAGCAGTTCCGAGAGCCGCAAACCTCTCATCCGGATCGGTTCACGCTCCGCATTTTCGGATGAAGGCGTAGTGCCTGTCTCATCCCATCCGGCGGATTTTCGGCGTGGATATTCGGCACTGGCCTCGGATCAGACAGGCGCGGCTGCGGTCGGGATAGCAGCCCTCTTCCATGATCTGGGGAAGGCTACGAACTTGTTTCAGGCCAAACTGCTCCGCGCCATGAAGGGCGGAGAGCCGGAAGCAGATGTGATCCGACATGAGCTTTTCTCCGCCGCGGTCTGGGACCGGATTTTCGGGGAGACGTCTGATATGGACCTTCCATCGGCGCTGTCCGCACTTACTCCAGAGCAGATTGACGAAGTCTGTATTTCAGTCGTCGGAGGACTCAACGGCTGGCATAAGAAGCCTGATATTGCACTCGGTTTCCGGTTCTTGGGCAGCGAGGGAGGACTGTCCCATTTGATCGGGATGCTGATCCTGACCCATCACCGCCTCCCATCGGCCGCCTCTGATCACGTTACCCTTCTCGGCGCGCGTCATGTGAGATATCAAAGCCCTCTTTGCCAGCATGTGGATCTCGCAATCGCCCCGGGAACCCCCTTCTGGCATGAGGGGTGGTGGGCTGATGCGCTCCGGAAGGAGGCAGGCCAACTGAAACCTGATGCCAAGCCAAGCAGTGCGGATATTGCGCTCCGGGCCTCCCTGATGTTCGCTGATCACCTCGGCTCGGCCATGAAAAGAGAACAAGCCGCTCCTGCAGATCATCTTGCAAACACCATCACTATAGAAGCCGCAAGGCGCCCCTCACCAGCGGATAGCCTGTCCCGGCACGTTAAACGGGTCCACAGGTATTCCCGCTTCTCACATCAGATGACTCACTCCCTCCGGGACCGATATCCGGCACTGGACGAGTCCGTCCTTCCGATCGACATTGCTCGCCCCGAAGTCTCTATAAACCCTCGCTTCTCATGGCAGGCGGAGGCGGCTCAGGCTGCGCGTGCAATCTGTGAGCAGCGCGAGGGGGGGTTTTTTGCTGCTATTCTGGCTGGAACTGGAACCGGGAAGACTCGTGGCGCGCCAACCATTCTGGCGAATGCCGTCATGGGAGATGTGCGACCGGATCGGCGCTATCTGAGGATGAGCCTTGGGCTTGGCCTTCGGGTTCTGGCCACACAGTCTGCGAAGGAATACGTGCAGGATCTGGGATTTAGGGGTGATGACGTGTCCGTATTGGTCGGAGAGGCACCGCTACAGTTCCCGGATCAGCAGGAAAGTGAAGAGGTTGGAAAGACCGTGGCGGATGAGGGCTCGGAGAGCCTCCTGTCCCTTCCGGACTGGCTTCGAGTTGAGCAGGCTACGGGGGGTGTTCCCGAGGAGGGCGCAGACGGCGAAGAAAACTGGCTTCTAAGCCTTTCCCTAAACACAGACCGCGGCCTTCCAGCTTTTCTCGATCTGGTCCTTGAAAAAGCGGGCAGGGGTAAAGAGAGCGGAAAGCGCCTCTTAGTTGCTCCAATCATGGTGGGCACAATCGACCATCTGATGGGAGTCGCCGCGCCGGTCAGCTCCCGCTTCCTATTGCAGTCCCTGCGTCTGATGACTTCGGACCTTGTCCTGGATGAGATCGACCAGTTCGAAGGCGAAGATCTGGCTGCGATCGGACGGCTGGTTTTTCAGGCAGGGGCCGTAGGCCGACGAGTGATCATTATGTCCGCTACCCTGACACCTGATGTCGCGGAGGCACTTCATCTGGCCTACTCGCGTGGATGGGCGGATTATGCGCGCGCTCACGAGATCAGCCCACATATAAACGTCCTCCTGTGCGGCGATGCCCCTGGTTCAATATTCACGAACCGGCGCGATGAAGGGTTCTCGGAACTTCTAGAGAAATGCAGGCACTCCATCCTTTTGGGAATCCGCGCTGCCAGACCTTTGCGCCGTGGCGAGATTCTGCCGCCATGTGATAGCTGGTTAGAATTAGTCGATCAGGTCAATCAGAGCTGCTCGCGGATGCATGATCTGAACGCGGTGAAGATTGATGGGTATCGAGTGTCCGTTGGGATGATCCGGATGACACGAATCTCTCACACAACCGCGCTCGCGGTCCAGATGCAATCTGGGGATATCGGTGGGCGCCTACGGGTGCTGGTTTGCTTGCATTCCCAAATTCCGCGTCTCCACCGATCTTATATTGAAACCCGTCTGAAGCGAGCCCTGACACGAAAGAGGCCTGGCCCCGATGCAGGTGTGCGATCTCTCTGCCAGGCCGAGGGGGTTTTTGACTGCGCAGCGGAGATCGGCGCACGGGAAATTGAGATTGTAGTAGTCACCTCTCCGGTCATTGAGACGGGAAACGATCTCGATTTTGACTATGCGATCCTCGATCCGATCTCGACTCGCTCGATAATTCAGGCTGCAGGCAGGGTTCGGCGCCATCGCCAGATGGAAGTGGATCACCTCAACGTCTTGATCTTGGGGCGCAGCCCGATCGCGATGCAGAGTGGAGCCCTGTCAATGCCTGGGGTGGAGACTAGATCCGCACTCGACACCGGGATCTCAGTTATTGAGCAGCTTATTCAGTTTGAGAAGCGACATTTCTCGGACCTCGCGGGGGAGGTGGATTTCAGCGCCGTCAACGCGGCACCCCTGCTCTCGGACCGAGATTCCTTCCCACTTCGGGACGCGGAAGCCTATCTTCGAAAGCAGATGATCTCTACGGCGGAGCGCGACCCGCTTGGCCGTTACCTCTTGCACGCGAATGCGCGCTGGAATCTTCAGATGACCCGCACCCGGCAGTTTCGGCGCGCTGAGACCCGGGAGGTGTTGTTCTGCATGATTGGGGACACTCTTCAAGACGCAGGCTGGTATCTCGACCTCGATCCCGGGACGAAGAATAGTAGGTTACAACAGGTTGGCCGTGATGATTTGCACCTCCCAGACCCCTTCAATGTATATACTCTATTCAAAAGCCTAACCGCCAAAGCCTGGACAGAGCTGTCCCAAGGAGTCAGGGACATGGCGGGGTTGGATATCAGCAGTCTTCTTCGGATCAGTATTCCGACTTACGGGGACGACATCAATATGAAGATGACCTATACTGAATTCACAGGGTTCACCCGCGGAACGCCGGAGGATCTTTGTGAAGTTTTTGGAAAGTCTGAACTAAAACAATAGCTTAGACACGCTCTTTGAAAATATGGTTTCTATCAAAGTTGACACCTAAGGTGTTGATCACCCATCTGTTTTGGTTAAAACGGAATACCTCCCCGCCGGATAGGCGGCTGAGAGAAATTGCGATGGGCGTAGTGTTCGTGCGCCAGCCCTCCCCGCCGGATAGGCGGCTGAGAGATGTTGCAAAAAACCGTGCGCTTGCCTTGAGAGCCTCCCCGCCGGATAGGCGGCTGAGAGACCCAAGGCGGTTGGTGAAATCAACGTGGGCAACCTCCCCGCCGGATAGGCGGCTGAGAGACGACGTTTACGAAGTCATCGCGCCCGATGGGCCCTCCCCGCCGGATAGGCGGCTGAGAGACTCGTGCTGATCGCCAACGCGATTATTCTGATCCTCCCCGCCGGATAGGCGGCTGAGAGAAGCGCGGTCTTTGTCGTCGGATCCCCAATGGCCCTCCCCGCCGGATAGGCGGCTGAGAGAATAACCGAACGACGGAAAACTAGCATTTGATGCCTCCCCGCCGGATAGGCGGCTGAGAGATTGAGGTGGTGCAGGTGGCCTGTCCATAGGAACCTCCCCGCCGGATAGGCGGCTGAGAGATTCGCCGGGGCCACCTAATGCGCCGCCCCAACCCTCCCCGCCGGATAGGCGGCTGAGAGATGCATGGATGGGGCCGACGTATTCGACTACAGCCTCCCCGCCGGATAGGCGGCTGAGAGATATAGGGGGGAAATAGGGGGAGGATTTCGCCACCTCCCCGCCGGATAGGCGGCTGAGAGATGAAAACAGGGGTCGAGGTGCTGGACGGTGTTCCTCCCCGCCGGATAGGCGGCTGAGAGATTGTCCGCCGTTAACCGCTAACTCGCATACGTCCTCCCCGCCGGATAGGCGGCTGAGAGAACAGTGCAAGACCGTGCGCATGTCATGCTCGCCCTCCCCGCCGGATAGGCGGCTGAGAGACAAACGTGGGCCGGGATGTCTTGCCCGATAGCCCTCCCCGCCGGATAGGCGGCTGAGAGATGAACCTATCCACATCAGACGCCGACGCCGTTCCTCCCCGCCGGATAGGCGGCTGAGAGATGAAAAGCAGAACACAAAACGAACTGTCGGTTCCTCCCCGCCGGATAGGCGGCTGAGAGAGGACAGCCAATCGCGCGCCGTTTTTTCGTCAACCTCCCCGCCGGATAGGCGGCTGAGAGAGAGGACGATCACCTGGCCGTGGCCGAAATGTTCCTCCCCGCCGGATAGGCGGCTGAGAGAAGAAGTGTCGAGCGATCCGACCGGCCGCCGAGCCTCCCCGCCGGATAGGCGGCTGAGAGATTCGAGCGGAAAGGCGCGGTATGATTATCCGCCCTCCCCGCCGGATAGGCGGCTGAGTGAAGGGTTATTTGTGACGGCAAACCAAGCCGACGCCTTCCCGCCGGATAGGCGGCTGGGAGATGCTTGATGGCCTCAGTTATATAGATTGTTAAATTAGTTAGACCGAATCGATCTCGTGATTTTTATCAATATTGTTAGCTGCTTATCTGTCCATCCTTGTGTGTGATGCACCGTGTTTTAGTGTGTAAAACACCGCGATTCGTGTGTGTGATGCACCGTGATTCTGCGATGTCCAAATTTTGAAAAGTGTGTGATGCACCGTGTCATAAAAGCAGGCGCCGCCACTCCAACCTGACCACGGGTCCGTTGGCACCCTTTTCTTCGGTTATTGCGTAGGTCGGTAGTGCGTCTCGCTTGATCGCCATGCGTAGGTCCCGGGAAAACTGGCCAAAAGGTGCCGGCGAACCTGTGCGCTTGTGCAGATCCTTGAAGGTGAAGATCCAGCCATCGGGATTATTCAGGCCATTACCGGCATGACGGCGAGCAAGGCGGTAGAGAAAACGATCAAGGCCACTCGTCAGGTCAAAGTAGAGGGGGGAAATAGCCAGAACCTCCCTGCCCTCGACAACCGCACGGTGAATCCAACGAGGCAATGTCATCTGCGCACCGAGAGGCCGGCCATGTTCATCTTCGTCGAGTGTGTAGTCAGCAAGCAGGTTGAAGACCTCCATTCGCTCCTTGTCGCGGCGTCTGATCGTCGTCTCGATCCGGGTCCCCTGAAGCCTGGCGATCGCGGCCTTAAATTGCTGGTAGTTCTTGCCGCCGGTTGCCCGACCTACGGCCTTCAGAAGGTCATAGGGCCGGAACGTAATGGTAGCGCCGGGCTTCTGGCCGCGCTCCACACCGGCATTGATCTGCGAAATGGCCCACAGTAGAATGTCGAAGTCATAGATGGTGGCAATCCCGCCGGTCTGTTCCGACGCCGTTATTGTCACCTTCTGGCCTGAAGGGCCTTCCCAGTCCAAGCGCATGGGGCTGCGTTTCGCTAGGCTGACCATTGGAGCCGACATCATCTCGCGGTCGTCACGCAGGGGGATATCACCTATGATCGCGACGAAAAGATCGAGCTGTTCGCGTTGGGTGCTCATCCCTTTCTCTCGTATTGATCCATCAGGATGCCGAGCATGTCGGCATAGGTGCGGCGGTCGTCCTTGCAAATGCGTTTGAACCGGTCGATGGCATCTAGGGGTGCCTTGATGCTGATCTGGCCATCCCTGACCGGCTCGCGACTGGGGGTCTGAGTAGCAGCGGAACAGAAAACCTAGGTAGGGGTTTTCGACATGTCTCGAATGGGTGGTATGCCCCAATTCAGAGATCATCATCGGACATTTCACCAGAGCGCCGGAGCGGACGC
>Ga0105051_10007738_pt1 | contig 11106 bp, 13 predicted proteins | sample FRY02_FD_78383 | JGI IMG/M metagenome (GOLD analysis project Ga0105051, IMG submission 78383) | Freshwater microbial communities from Lake Fryxell liftoff mats and glacier meltwater in Antarctica - FRY-02 (megahit assembly) | ecosystem: Environmental > Aquatic > Freshwater > Ice > Glacier...
ACTGTGCCAATACAGCTTCGACAGGTTCTCATAGTATTACTGTAAATGGTTGGGGATTTGGTTTGCGCGATCACTCTGGTGTATTTACAATCAAGCATACTGCTAGTGAAACAACTAAGTGGATGTCGGATTCAACAGTGCGATCCCTAGTGGCATCATCCCTCAGCAACACAAGACGAATCTCGATGACAACGGGTGCTCGGGTGAGCACGTGGAGCGATGTATTCTCCTATGATTATCATATGGGTATGCATAGTGAAGTTTTAAGAAGCAATCATCCCAGCACTGGCTCCACAACTATCACACTCCCAGGGACAGGCTTTGGTCTGGTCCTAGGAACAGTAACAGCCCGAATTGGTAACTCACGGGCAGAGGCAACAGCCTGGTATTCATCATCAGGAGTCATGGTGCGAATGTCACAAGGAATCGCAGGAACAAGAAGGGTTGCTTTGACAGCAGGCAGCACTGTTGGCACCATGACTGCTGGCATATCTTTTGACATAGGCAACATCAACGTGCATCTTACCCGTGAGCTTCGAAATCACGCAGCAACAGGAAGTATCTTGCTGACCGTAGCAGGCTCTGGCTTTGGTCAGCGTTTTGCTTCGGCGCAGAGTCGCTTCCTTGGAACGTCGGGCGAGGCAACTAAGTGGATTTCTGGTAAGAAATTCATTGCTTGTTGCATAGAATAGTTCCTTGCACTTTCCCTCAATTCTCTGTTTCTTTGGCAAAAATACAGGAACATCCATGATTATCAAGACTCCACATGGTATTCAAATGACCGTGTCTTCGCTGGTCACTGCATTAATGCGGGCTGGGTCTTCGACTCAACTATTCTCCTTTGACGTCCCGGTTGTGAGCCATGTGCATGTTAGCCAGTCCTCGAAGAAGGAAGCCATGGCTGGAACTGGATCTTATGAATTTTCAGGTGCTTTGACTCTTCATGTGATCTCCAACCGGGGTAGAGATAGCCTTGTTGTATTTGTGCATGACTTACATTTGTATGATTTGGCAGTTTTTGGTTTCAATTTTGGGCACACCAAGTACACGCCAGCAGAACGCATGGGCGAAAGCCAAACCGAATATACGCTCTGGATCTCAGAAAGTGTTATCAGAGCTATGTCCACTTCAGGCCTATTCAGTTCTCATGCGATGGTTCTGACAAGTGGAAATCGGGATGGCTCGATTTCTCAAGTGCTTTCTTACAACATTCCTGCTGTCAGTCTCAACTGTCATGCCAACCAACCTGCCACGGGATCCACTATTATCACGATATTCGGACAGAACTATGGGCAAGCATCCTTCACAGCGAGCCAAAAATTTCAACATTCTTCCGCTCAACGCACGGATTGGGACTCGGACTCAAGCATCTCTGCAATGCCCTCTCATGGCCTTGCAGCTTCTATTCTACTCATTGTGAGTGCTGGAATCCGAATAGGCACTCGAACGAGAGCTTTCACATATAACATTCCACAGCTCCGAGTAGTTTCAGAAAGGACGAATTTTCCAGCAGAATATTATTCAGCCATTTCAATCACTTTTCTTGGCTCCAGTTTTGGTGTGTTCCATCAGACTATCATGGTACGTGTTGGAAACACCAACTCCGAATCAACTGTCTGGATATCTGACACCTCTATGGTGGCAAGCTGTGGCACCGGAGTATTTGCTACAGAAGGTTTTACAGTGACCTCGGCTGTCGCCTGTGTTGCGACTTGGACTGAGGTTTGATTGATAATGCTTTTATTATTCCATAATGAAATGGTCTAGAAAGTCTGGTAGCATATCTGAAGCTCTATTTACTGGTTATAATATCAAAACTGAGTTACAGCTGAAAACAATGCACTTCTTTCCATTCGCATACTCATTCATGTCTGCGAACTTGACACACAGGTGTTTTCATACGACCTTCCCGGCGTCAGTTCCAGTGCACCAGGAAACCAACCAACCACAGGGGGAAATCTTGTGTCTCTCACAGGAAGAAATTTTGGTACTCAAGCATATTCTATGGCCAGTCGCATATCAGGAAATCACGCAACCGCGGATTCTAACGTCAATGGTGGTGAGTGTCCGTATTTGATACACTTTGCATTATAGTACCTAACACTGTTTTTGCAATTCTAAGCACCAGTCACACGTACACAATCCTGCCAATCAAATTTTGGGCAGAAATATTCTTGTGGTCTGACATCTCTGAGGTTTTATTGATTTTTTCTGGCGCAGGCACAGCGTGTGAGTCCAACACATGGTCATCTGGTGCGTTTGTGCGTGTGTTTGTGTGCGCATGTATGTACCATATCACTTGCTGAACTCTGTCGAGAACATTGCGTCATCACTGAAATTTATGCACACAAAAAAATCAGAAACGAGCATTCTGTGCAAGACTCCAAGGGGACTTCTATTTGGATATGGCTTTATAGCAACGGTGGGAACAAGAGCGAAGACGCTTAGTGATGCTTTCTCTTACGATGCATCGTACATTTATGAAAATTTCCTGGGTAATGGACCTACTTCTGGAGGTAGTGTGGTCACAGTTAAAGGACAAAGCTATGGATGGCTTGATATGACTACAAAACTGCGATATGGAGGTACTGCGTGTGATTCGACAAGATGGCTATCAACCACAGCACTGCTCTGTACTATCCCCGAGGGCAACGGTATTATGAAATCAGTTACAGTGAGTGTGCATTTTCTGCGCACTACGTTGTCTCGCGCCTTCAGCTACGATAGACTGGTTCTGGAGATGGCATACATGCAGACCAGCAACATGGCTACAAGCCTGAATGCTTCCAACGTCATCATCATTGGTGATAATTTTGGTGCAGATCCCCTGATTGCAAGTAGCATGATGGTACACGTTGGTGGAAGTGCATGCGAGATGTCAAGATGGATTTCGACGACTTCAGTCTTTTGCAAACAAACAAATGGTGTAGGATCTACCTATCAAATTGTGTTGACCAGTCGTTTCAGGATTACGTCTTTGTCCAACGCATTGTCCTTTGACAATCCATCTCTGTCGTACCAGTCCAGTCACACAAATTCTTACAGCAATAGCTCACTCTTATTGAGCATTGCAGGTTCAGGTATCGGAAACACGGATGTTTCGCAGAAACTTAGAGTATCAGCTACAACGTGCGTTGCCACTCTTTGGATGTCAATGACTAGTATCAGTGCAAGAATGGCATTTGGCTCAAGTGCGCCTCACGGTATTTCTGTTACTGCTGGCTTAGCAACGGGAACAGTAAGTCAAGCTCATTCGTTTGATGGCCCTAGGCCCGTTAAAGTAGATCTTGTCAATCAACCGAAGATTGGTCGGGTTATAGTACATGTTCAAGGGTCTGCATTTGGAAGAAATGACTTCTCTCCAGCCTTGCGTATCTCAAGCTTACACGAATATTCCCTCGGTAACTTCACACAGTTACGAGGGCACGGCACTGCAAGCATGACAACGCTCTGGACCTCGGAAACAGCAATAGCAGCCAAAAGCGCAAGAGGGCAATCCACTTCTGCATCAATTGTAGTGACAGTGACAGAACAACTTTCTTCGCTTTCTGACGCCTTGTCCTTTGACAAACCTGACAAGATCCTGCCTTCGCCCCCCAATTCTCCGACACTTGGGCGATTTGCTGTAATTGCAGCTCAAGGGGCAAATTTTGGGTGGATTGACGTCTGTGCAAAAATCCGGATTGGTGGCACAGCAGCGGAAAGGACGACATGGATGTCTGATTCTGAGATGGGATGCAGAGTCTCCGCTGGTGCGCCATCTAGAAATGCACATGGATTAGTGCTCACTGTCCTTGGTGTGAAAAGTGGGACTTGCCATCATTGTTTCTCGTATAACATCCCGTATGCATTATCGGCCCAGCACGCGAATCACCCAACTAGTGGCAGATCTCAACTGTCGCTGACAGGCGTGAACTTCGGATCAATCATGGATCACTCTGGAGTGTCTAGGTTTGGAATTTCGAGCAGCGGATCCTCAAACTGGTTTTCAGACTCGAGCATCGTCTGTACCATTGCTGCAGGCGTTTCCGGCCTATTGCCTATTGTAGTGACATGGGATTCCAGTGTCTCAACACAATCCATGGCCTTCACGTACAATCGTCCCCAGGTCCTATTTATCTCAAGACTGTACTCGTCACCATCTGGAGGAGACAAGGTCTCCATTTCTGGCAGGTTTTTTGGCTCTGCAGACTACTCTCCTGTTGCGTATGTAGATTACGAGCAATGTGTGAGCTCAGTTTGGAGCAGCGACTCTTCACTGTCTTGCGGAGTACCCCGGGGTTACGGGCCCGGACGTGGTGTTGCTGTTGGAGTTGCTCAAGAAGTTGGACAGGCTGCAATCATTTTTGAATACCAGGGCCAGCATATTTTGGACGGGACCGGGCTTCCTTGGCCATCTCACGAGTTCTTAAGGACGTGGCTTGCAGCTGATACTCTGAAACTCGAGCCAGGATCTCAACTTCTCCAATGGAAGGACAGTTCTGCAGCTGGCGCTGACGCTACGGCCAGCAATTCTCCGACTTATCTCGAACGACGTGTCAATGACCTCCCTGCGGTTCGAGTTTGTTGTCATTTTTACAGTTTCTAGCCTATTTTTTTGGTTGTATGCTCGATATGTATATACTCACATTTGTTTGGGATTTGTTACACAGGTACTCTTAGAATCCAATCGTTCACAAGCTTTGACTTGGATTAAAAACGATTCAAATGCTATTTGCAAAGTTTTTGGACCTGGGTTGGTGGTCCAACGCCACTTCACTGCATTTATCGTTATCCGACCGTCGCACCTGATGAAAGCAATGACAATTCTCTCTGCAAGCAAGCTACTGTCTTTTGACGACCTGATCGAGTTCAGGTCTCCACTCTGTTATCTATTCTTTTGGTTTCTAGTTGATACCATGGGTTGCGATCTGAGATTTGATTTTTCTGGAATTTCGACAGAATCGGTCTCAGAAGCGGCATACCGGAGTACAAAATGCGCACAGTTGTGAATGCTAACAGTGCGTCGAGGCACTCTAGACGAGTGACTGTTGAGCCTCGCTTTGTCATCCTTGTTCTTTCGCATGATGGGTTTGCATTGAGGCTCTACAAATCTTCAAGCGCACATCCAATTGAGCAGGTGCTCTCAAGTTTCTTTTGTGCAATGACTTCAACGTACAGGAAAAAATGATCCTGACCAACACTTTGTGTGTTCAGATGCATGAATTGGGTGGAACAGAAGGACTGGACCCTTCAACTTCAAGATTGGTGCACCAACCAGGAGTGGACACAAGAATGCCAGAAATAGATTCAGTGTCGATTGGTCTGTCTCTCTCTCACACTTTCTCTGTCTCTCTCTCTCCCTGTCCATCTCTCTATATTGCTCTTGATCTCTCTCATACAGACAAACATCGTCTTTCTCTCTCTCTCTCACGCGCGCACGTGCTGTCTCTTTCGCCCTCTCTCCCTCTCGCGCGCACGCACGCTTTTTCTCTCTCTCTTTCTTTTTCTCTCTGTCTTTTTCTCTGTCTCCTTTTCTTCCTCTCTCTCTCGCTCTCTCTCTCTCTCATACACACACAAACGCATGCGCAGATACACACAAATACACAAACTCATACACGCACATGCACAGACACACACGCACAGACACACACGCGCAGACACACACACACAAACACACACTCACACACATACGCACACGTGCACACACACACACACACACACACACATAAACATACACGCACACACGCACACACACAAACACACAAACACATACACATACACACACACACACACACACACACACTCATTCGCTCACTCACTCAAACATTCACTCGCAGGTTGCGGATTCAGCGTAAATGGAACTCGCCAGTGCCTTGATGCTGAAGTGGCAGAATTCATTTTGTACGACACTAAGATCTCGATCGTAGATCTCGATCGAGTTGCTGGGTATCTGTCGCGCAAGTATAATCTTCCCTGGATATTCACTACTGGCCCAAAGATAACATCTATCTCGCCTAGCAACGGACCCACGATCGGCGGAACACAAGTCACTTTGCTGGGGTCGTATTTTGATGCGTCAACAGCCAACATGCGCATAGCTATTGGTTCAGCTAACTGCACTATTCTTTACTATCCTATTGTCAACGAACGAATCATGTACAACACACGGATCGTATTTCTTTCTCCTCCTGGGGTAGGTTTCGCAGATGTCGATATTTCTGTGTTTGAGGTACCCATGAGAGCAAACAAGCTGTGGAAATACGATGCACCAGAAATTACCAAGTTAGTTCCAACCTCAACAAACTCCCACGGCGGCACTTGGATCTCCGTGTATGGTTCCAATTTCGGTGGTGAACAAGATGGCTCTCTCGCAGTAGTCAAGGCTGCTGATGGAGAGGTGGCGTGCTGTACAACTGCATACGTTTCGCACTCGCTCATTCTTTGCAAGTCCCCACGTAAAATTGTCGAACACTGCCAGGTTCATGTAGTGGTAGGAGGGCAACGAAGCTCTCTGAGTTCGTTTACTATCACAAATATACCATCAATTTATGAATGCTGGCCTGAGTCTGATGGATGCATGGATTGTTGCGAGAACCGATGCACATGGTAAGTCTGCCTTTCTATTCCGTACATATTGCGCAAATATCAATTCCAGTTCAGAAATATTTGCATGTCTTATTAAATTCGAAAATAGAGTTTGTTTATTTTCGCATTCATCTTGACGTTGTTTCCTTGATTAATTGCAATAGGGAAAAAGTGGACCAGAAAATCCAGAATGGAAGGACACCTTACGAATGCAGACGCTCTTGCTATCTGCATTGCGGCACAAACTTGCGCAAGGCGTCGAAGCCAACTGGGTTAGGATTAGTCAAAGGGTCCTCCACTGGATCAAGCCTTTCTATAAACTGGCAACCACCCGCAGATACAGGCGGCAGGTATGATACGTATTCGCTTGATCACACTCTAGCACATTCTGGTCCTATGCAACAATCTAAACATTTGTTTTGTGCAGCCCGATTTTATACTACTCCGTCACGTATCTCCCCAAGCGAGGACAAGAGCAAGTCGTTCGAACTTCGGGGATAGAAACGACTGTAACTCTGAGGGGTCTTCAGGCAGATTTCGATATTATGTTCATCAAAGCACGAGCTGTCACAAAGGTCAGTTGTCCATTTCATCTCGCTTTTTGGTCTTGGCTTTGCCTGTTTGCAAGGAATGCATAAAGTATTTTACCCATATACTGTACTAATGTGTGTCAAAACACGCAGTTTGGGGCTGGTGAGCACAGCAAGCCTCTTCTGTCGATATCAACCTCTTCACCATCGGCACCCTCTGCGGCACGTGGCTTGAGGATACACAGCAAAACTCACCATGCGTTGGTTCTGATATGGGAGCATCCTGAGGATTCAGGTGGAAGGTAAAAATCAAAAATCCCGTTTCATTTTTATTTGAATTCTACAATAGAATTCAGTCCTATTGCAATATCTTGTTATTAACTCAGGTGCATTGTTTAGTCACTGATTTGGTGCTGATTGTGCGATTATGCTGACATCTCGAATGGCTCTTGGGGACAGTCCGTTGATTTCATGCAGGATGGACTGGATTGTTGGCACAAATATGCATTACCAAGAATTCGATTCGGAGCAAGTATTGTTTACCATTGGTGACTTGCCACAGGGCACAATAGTTAGTGGAATCAAGCTCAAGTGCTCAAATGCTCAGCGTGACGGAGCAGAAACACATCCCCTTGTGAGTGCTCGGACTCATGGCACCACGCCCCCTCGTATCTCTGCGATCGGGCACTTCTCTACTGCAGCTGGTATTCTCTTCTGCCCTCATGTAACCCTGTCCCGCCCTACCCAGCGCCTCTCACTTTCTGCAAAGCTTTCGAGTTGCACTGTCTTGCACTAGTTTGTGTATTTATGTAAACGTATGTGCGTTTGTGTGGAGCAGGTGAGCAATCGCACGACCAGGCCTTTACAGTCGAGGACGATGAAACACTTCCGAGCAGTTTGCAAGTATGGGCAATATCATTGAATGAGTCCATTGTTCCATCCAGAGCAATTGAGGTCCGAGGTGTTGGTCGCGATAGGACAGTGAGGGTAGAACCCATAATGGGCGTGACCGGAGCCGCTTTGATTTTGGTTACCGTCAAGGATAAAGAAGGACTCACGTCTTCGACCACTTTCGAAATTACAGTGGAACCCAATTGGTTTTATTTTTACCCTACAAAAGGCTATGCAGGCTCGAGCACTTTGATTACCATCCAAGGAGCTGGATTCCAAGTGGACAGCATTTTGTACACGTGTCGTCATTCTTCACATTTGGCAATCTCGTCTGATGCACAAGTTGCGTCGAAATCAGAAATAATTTGCACAGTTCCTCCTTGGCCAACAGAAGCACAAAGAATTACGCCTCAACTTCTCTTCAACGGATTCTTTGTTAAACAGAGCGAGCAGAGTCTTGCCTTGGCGCAAAAAATGAGCGGGACATATAAAACACAGGTAAGTTTAGAAGCACAAAATTTCTATCCAAATAACATAACTAGAAGTAACATGTATCTTAGATGACCAAGAATTTTCTTTTTTTTTGCAGTATCAAGTGGCATCGACTACCTTTGAGTACTTCGAAGGCTGGACGCGAGCATCCGTGTCGGAGGATTCTGGGCTAGTCCAAATTGAAGGCGCCGGGTTTTTGCCTGCACGCAAATACATGTGCCAATACTTTGACAAGGCAAATCTAGAGGTAAATGTTTGACATGTTCTATTCAATTGACTTTGTAATCTGGTGGGCACTAAATTGTCAAGCAGCTGACATTCTGATTGCATTGAGCAGAATGCGCAGTCTATGCAAACAACAGCTACGTTTGAATCGAATATTCGGCTTTCGTGCACTATTCCTAGCTGGGGTTCGATGTTTACAGCAACATCACTGATTCTGAAAATTAGGGGCGATGGTGTTTTAATCCACAAGCCTACCGTTGGCTTGCAGTATATTCCTGTGTATGAATACTGGCTCAGTCAGAATGCCTCAATCGGTGATGCATCCGGCGGAACCGCAATTCTCCTGACAACCCGAGGGTTAATCATTGATCTCGTAGCACTTCCGTATGAGTGTGTCTTCAGCAACGCATTTGGTGGAGTAGCTGTTTCCCTACCAGTGAGCCCACTGTCACCTTCAGAGTTGCTGTGTGTCACACCAGACTGGGGTCGGAAGAACATTGCTGGACCAACATCGGTGTCATTAATTAATAGAGTGCGAGGTCTGGTTGTGCCGTTTCGAGGAACACAAGAATCCAACGCTTTTCAATTCACTGCATCCTGGGCACGGGTACAGGAACATTATATCGCTGCTTCAGGCGGTCAACTTTCCATAATCGGCGTTGGCCTACACACGCTCAGTGCATATCGTTGCTTGCTCGAGTCAAATGATTCGAAACGAATGGTCTCGAATCTTGCACATCCCACGTCACCCTCCACTGTTTCCTGTCAGATTGATGCGTGGGGTTTCTTTCACGAGGCAGCCATGGTCAAAGTTACCCTCATGGACGGGTATGGACTTCATGTATTCTTTTCTGGGCTCCCAGTACTAAGGCAGGTCGAAATTCGCGAATCTTGGCTTTCTGTTCGTCCAACTTACTTCAGGGCGGATGCTCCAATGACTATAACAGTTACCGGGTTTGGCTTCCATCCACAACGGCTTTATAATTGCACCTTGACCTGGAAGGCTGTTGGCTTCTGGGCAACTCTCTATAATCCTGAGAAGTGGGCTCCTGGTGAATCGGTTTTAGAGCAGCAAATCACGACGGTTCCTTCGTCGCCAGTCGACAACCAGGAATTAGTATGTAATCTTCCTCAATGGGGTTCCTTATATGCAGCTCGCACTGCAATTCTCTCGGTGACTACTGCTGGCATCGAAGCGCGCGAGGTTACATTTGTGGGCGAAGATGCGGTTGCTACTAACATCTTCATGGATCCCATTTGGGAGTCCATCACTCCCACTCGATACGGCTGGGTTGGGCTTGGTGCCATTACAGGTCTTGTCTGCACACACACATATACATATACAGACATATGTTCACCAATACATACATATGTACAAATCCCAAAATATGTGCATATGCTTGATAATATATAACAAAATGCTAATGTTTTGTGTTGTGCAGTTCGAGGTGCTGGCTTCGACAATACACAGCGACGGTATGCATGTGAATGGCACAACCCCTTCTTCCGTGTGCGGTCGGTCCTGTCTCTGCCTGTTGACTCGACTCATTTTGTTTGCTACACCCCGGATCTCGTCAAGTACAAAGATATATCCTCGACCTTTATTTTGATAGACGGCGAGCTGGCTAAGACGTCGTACACTAACATCACCATCTTCTTCGACAATACTGTGATTGTGCGAGATCCACCGCAAAAATTCAACAATGGGTCTTTCACCTTTAGATAATCTTCCCAACCGTAAGATTCTTCCGTCTTCTCTTTTAATACTTCTTTCCCTTGGCAAAGCAACAATGGTTCGGACTGATCTGAATCTCAGGCGACACTTGCTCCTCGTCTAGAGGGGCGGTCGTGGGCTAAGGAAAGAAGCAAGTAGTGGAGGAGAGGACGAGGAATAGGATGAACGAGAATGAGAGGGGTCTGCACGTGACATTGGGTCACCGGGGGGAGAAAATCTAATCGTGTGCATCAGTAGACTGTTGGTATCAGCATGTAGCGCACGGTAGACTGACTACGTTGCCCATGCACACGCACACGCACACACACACACACACGCACACGCACACACACACACACACGCACACGCACACGTGCACGTGCACTTGCACGTGCACGTACACAGACACAAGTATGAACGCATGCCCACATGCACACACCACACACACAATGGTACCCAGCATTGTACACAAAATTGTACGCAATATCATACACAATATGCAAGGTTGAAAACAAGATTGATCCTGCACACATACAAATACAAAAAGGGCCACGGTGACAAACACATACACATGCAAACATACGCAAATACACGTATTCAAATACATTAAAAGGAAAAAGAGTCCATCGCAAGCAGGAAAATCACGGTTGGTGTTGTACTGAGGTACCGTGACATTTAGAATATAAA
>Ga0105051_10007752_pt1 | contig 11090 bp, 5 predicted proteins | sample FRY02_FD_78383 | JGI IMG/M metagenome (GOLD analysis project Ga0105051, IMG submission 78383) | Freshwater microbial communities from Lake Fryxell liftoff mats and glacier meltwater in Antarctica - FRY-02 (megahit assembly) | ecosystem: Environmental > Aquatic > Freshwater > Ice > Glacier...
TCGTTAAGTGCGCGAAAGAGCCGTTCCACGGACGGACGGGCGTGTTCCGTGATGCGCCAGAGTCGGTCATTAAGCGTTCCCGCAGTCTCCGGCTGCGCGACTTTAGCGAGGAACGAAGATAACGCTTGCGGAAGCGCTTCGCCCGTTTTAGGATCAAAGATCGCATTGACAGTAAACCAGTGCGTCTGCGTGAGCAGAGTACGGGAGTTCTCGTCACTTTTCCCATCCGCAGTCTTCGACTGGTAGAGTTCAATCAGACTCATTTCTTAGATCCCTTGGGGCGCTTTTTATTTGGTTGTTCCCCGTCAGGTGTCACAACTTTAATTGTACCCAAAGCCGGTACAATTGTACCCAAAGCCGGCTCATCCTTGATGTAATTTGCCGACTGCCAGATGAACTGTCCGTAGCCAAGCTCGCAGGCGAGGTTGAAGTCCTCAGCGAGATTGAACCGATTGCCGCCGATACCGGTATTGATTTGCGCGAGGATTTTATCGAGGCATTCAGTTTTGCTCTTACCGCGGGTATCAATGCCGCGCAGCTTCGGCATGACCTTCTGGACGAGTTGGTCTTCAAAGGCGATATGGAGAGCTTTGGCTAGTGCGTCTTTGTCATTTGACTTTTGTGCTGCGCGGACATCGGGATAGTTCGCCATGTAGTATTCGACGGACTGCCAGACACGGTGACCGATGGCACGGCCAGCGACAGCCAGAGCGGTGTTTATTTCTTCGATGAAACTTTTGAACGGCTTGACCTCATCTTCTGAAAACGAACTACCTTGTGCCAGCCAGTTTTGCCACGATAGAATATGCAAGAGCGTACCACGGTTTTTCTCATCAAGCGCCGCAAGTTTCAGGCGGCGTTTAAGTTCGGTCGGGCGCGGGAAGTGAATGATAATGGAACGGTCGAGCACTTTGTCAGAAAGCGATTTCGTTGTTTCGTCTTGATTCATCGTTCCCGTCCAAAGGACGTTGCGACCGAGTTTGAGTTGGTAAGGTGGCATTCCAGCGCCGATTTTCACTGGAAGGAATGGAACATCCGAGCCTTTCATTCCGCGCCGGAGTTCGAGCTTGCTCAGGAACTCGGCAAAGTAGAGTTCTGGGTGAGCGAGGTTCATCTCGTCGAGAAGTATGAGGCAAACGGCGTCCAGCAATCCCGGATAGCCCTCGGTATCGTTGGTTTTATCAATCCACTTTTTCTGGCTTTGTGCGAGGAAATGTAGCGCTGGTTGTGCATCGAACTTGTTGTCAATCGAGTTGAAGAAGCCAAGCATGGATTCCTGCGAATCCCAGTTTGGTTGGACAGATAATGGTTCAAACATCAACCCGCCGAAGTGCGAATAGAGGCGGGGCAATTCGGATTTACCGGTGCCGGATACGCCGCCGAGAACAGTGAGCGGAGACCATTCGGCGGTTTTAAGTGCGGTGTGGAACGCCTTAAGGATCCGAGGGTGGAAGTGCAACCCGTAATCGGTGCAAGCATCGCCGATGCGTTTGAGCCAAGGGATTTCCTCAATGTCGGTGTTGGCTTTCGTTGGTTGTTTCGCCTTGTCTGCCTTGATGTGCGGCATCTCGATTTCTTTGTAGCGGGCCTCGATTTCTGCAGGCCGTTCGTAGGCGGCTCGGAGTCGGTTGAGTTCTGCATGAGCCTCGTTGGCGGCACCCTCGAAAATCGATGCCTTTTGCGCGAGCGATTTGTTTTCCGCATCTAATTCGCTGCTTTTGCGGCGCAGGTCTGTGGTTTCCGCAACCTTGGTGGCATTGGCGTTGATTTGCTTTTTGAGTTCGTCAATTAGTGACTTCTGGCGCTGGGATTCGGAATCGCGTTCTTGGTATTTTTCGCGCATCTCCTCGGTCGGACGGGTAGCAAGTTCTTCGCGCAAGCGCTTGAGTTCATCGGTTTTGCTGTTAAGATCGCGGATGATTTCGGCGGGATCTGTGTCGCCAAGTTGCCGTTTCAGTTGGTCGAATGCGCCGAGAAGTTCGGTCTGGATGCGGAGGGCGTTTCGCAGGCGGTCGATTTCCCCTTTTGATGCTGCCTCTGAGGATTCAAATGATTTGCGCCGCTCTTCGACCCGTGCCTCAGTTGTATCGTTTAATTGCGCTATGCTCTTTTGCGATCGCTGGTCAAACCGCAGTACCTTCCGCTCGAGTGTCAGTTCATTGGCTTCAAGTTCAGTTTTGCGGCCTTCGAGTTCGCTCCGCTGAGCGGACGACGTACTCTTTTGATTTTCAAGTTCCGTCCGTTCAGACTCCAATTGTTTACGAGCATCTTTCTGCTGTTTCGTCCACGTCTCCCGTTCATTAGCGATTTCAGCCCGGATTCGGTCGCACTCAGACTGCTCGACTTTTTTGATATTGTCCAACCTGTTAGTTTTTAGTTTAACGCTTTCATCTTCAATTGTTGAAAGGTTCTGTTCTCGGACAGCAGCGATTTCGGACTCCATTTTAGCGCGTTTGTTTCGCAGTTCGTTATTCAAAACTGCCCGTTCATCAGCAAAGCTGGCGTCACGCTTTTGCTCGGCGGCAATGATGGATTGCTCACGCTCGACCAGTTTGGCTTTTGCGTCTTCAAAATTTTGATAATCTTCATTAATAGCATCAGCGCGTTTCCGCAAACGATCCGCCTCCACCTGATTTGCCTGATGCTGGCAAGCCGCTTCGTCCGCCAAGGCTTTTGTTTTCTGTGGGAAATCAGCATCGGCCTTCTGCTCGCGTTCGGTTACGGCAAGTTCGCGCTTGGCGATGTCGCCTTCGGCGGTGTGCAAATCTTTCCATTTTGCGGACAACTGCTTTTCCAGCCCGTGCAGTTCTTGTTGTCGAGCGTCAAGTTCGGCATTGCGTTTCTCGATAACTTCCTTGAACGTCTCGCGTTGCTCCTCAACAAATCCGGCCTTGGCTTCTGCTTCATGTTTCGTGATTTCGATGCGTCGCTTCTCCAATTCGGCGTCCTCGGATGCGTTACTTTCGTTGTATTTTTTTCGCTCTTCTCGAAATGCCTCCCTAGTGGCCTCGAACTGAGTTTTCTCGTTTGATAGCAACTTCTTTTCGTGATCGAAATTTGATTGTGACGACTTCAACGTGCTTTCGCGCTTGTCCAATTCGGTTTCACGTTTGGATAAATCACTAGCAAATTGCTTGAGTTCAGATTCGCTTTTCCCAAAAAATCCCATATTAGATCTCCAAAAGTGTTTTGATGGTTGAATAAGTTGATTTTCGCAATTTGCCGATCGCGCCTTTAGGCAAAGGCAAAGGTTGATTGCCGTGTCCGCGCCGGTTGATAATATCTGCGATATCGGAAATAAAAGACAGTTGGGCATCCGCAATTGAACGCAAGGTGTTGGTGTCCGACACTAGCAGAAATGCAAGCAAGCACGCGCCAAGGGTCTGGTCGTTTCCCTGCAAGGTTTTTCCGATTAAGTCTGGTTTGACGGTGCACAGACATTCCGGTAACTTTCCGAGCCCGGACTGGTTGGCATTATTTTGCGCCGTCACGAGAAATTCAGAATCCTTGATGTCCGGCGGCAACACTCCGTAAAGTTTTTGACGGAACATCTGTTGCAATGCGGCATAGCTGTCGACGGCGAATGTGAGCGCATCATTGCCGTCTTTGCAGCACAGCCAGAAGCGTTCTGCGTAAATCAATCGGTCTTGCAAATTCGTTCCAAGTCGGTTGAAGAATCCGAAACCGAATTCGTTCTGAATGCTAGTTCGGGCGTCCAGCAACGAATCCTCGACGGCATCTTTGTCTGCCTCTGCAACGGGGGCGTCCGAGAACCGCATAGTTGGCAACAGTGCGGTGACAATTCCGCGCATAAAAGCATCGTCCGGTAATTCGATTTCGCATTTTTGTGCTTTGCCTTGACCGTGCCCTTGGGCACCCCGTTTTTTTTTGATGTCGAAGATTCGGAGGATGAAGTCTTGATGCTGGGCAGCGATGCGGTGTAGAGGATGAGAGGCATCGTTTTTCATCATCAAAAGCGCGAGGCTAAGAACCGTCCTCATTTCCGCTTTGCCGGAAAGAAAATCTTCAAGTTTTCCGCAAAAAACTGGCAAAAAATCAAAATTTTGCAGGTTCAGTCCAGCCTTTTCCGCTGCCTCCTTCAAGAGACCGGGGTGCTCTGGTTGATTGGTAAATCTGAGTCGGTTGACCGCAGGGTTGAATGGGCGTTGGGCACAAGCATAGAACAACGCCCATTCGAGCGCGGCGTAAATCTGTTGGATTGAACGGTGCGGTTTCTTTGTTTCTAAGCGCAGGTTAGAAACCAGATTTGGATAGCGTCCCTGGTTTGCATCGTTGTCGTACGGTTCTTTATGTGTTGCATCCTGCTTATCTTTCCTAGGATTGGACAAACTCTGTTTCCATTTCATCAGCCAATCACACAGGTTTTTATCCCGTTCAAGCAAAAGACTGAATGCGTTCTCAAGAATCAGAGAAAAACCATTACCGAACGGGTCCGCGATGCGGAACTCGCCATCGCTCTTCTGTATGGAGATGGGACAGTCGAGATAATACAATTCGGGTTCGCGAGCTATCGTGATTTGTTGAACAGCCGGTAAGCGCGTTTCGTCGCCAAAAGCAATTAAACGTTTCTTCATCGCCCGCAAGGCAGAGATGACATCACGGGGTATTGGCGGATTGTTTTTTTTGTCGGCAGCATAACGTACTACCCAAGAGTCCTTTTCTTCTTTCTTTTTCGACTGTTCATTGCACCCCAATCGATCTTTATTTTTTAGCGGTTTTTTGTCATCTAATTGATGGTAAAACGGCAGAATCTTCCCCATAGCGAGTTCGCGGAAAAAGAACGCGGTGACAAAGGCCTGGGGTTTTTCTTTTAGGAATTCCCGGAAGCCGCGTTCCTGCTTGATGATTTCGTTGTGTTCGTCAATGAACTCTTTGTCTCGAAGGCGCAGAAGAATCCATTGAACGAGGTCAACGGGAATGCATGTTTCTCGTGCCAGCGCCTTCGCTTCCTGTGCGCCGCCCCCATCGATAATTTTCAGAATGACGCGCTCAAACAGATTGAGGCCATTGCCGTCTTTCGACACTTTAGGCATAGTCACACGATAGGCGTTCACCGGCCATGCGAGATTTCGCGGTTTGCCGACGATTTCCCTGAAGGGATCCGGTTTGCCGTAATCAAGGAATTTCAGCGGCATGTCAAAACCTTCCCTTCTGTTTGGCAAAGATTGAAGAAGTCAACCAATCCCGGAATAAACTCCGCAGCAAGATCGCTTTGTAGCAATTCTGAATCCCCTACTACAACTAGCAGTTTTTTCTGACGGCTCATGGAGACATTCAAGCGATTGTAAAGACAAAGGTGACCGAAGAGGCCTCGCGCTTGTTTCTCCTTTTCATCGGTATGCGGACTCCAATTTTGTGGCTTAGTCCTGACCATGGACAGAAAAACGACATCGAACTCCATACCCTGAAACGAATCAACCGTGCCGATGCGAAGTTTCTTGTCGCCATCCGTGATTTTGCCGAGTTGTTTTTTGATAAGGTCGGCTTGCGCCTTGTAGAAAGAGATCACACCAAAAGAGAGGTCTTTACCTTCTTCAGAGTTCATCCACGCTTTCAATTGTCGGGCGATGGCGACTGCCTCTGCGGCGCGCGTCCAACTGGTTCCGCTCCGCTGGTGCTTTCCTTTCGTGGCGGGAACATCCAGCCAAACGGCGGGTTTGTTTTCTGTGTCGGGCAAGTTGTACGCGAAATCGGATTCAGGTCTTCCCGAACCGAATTTCTCGGACGGGTCGAACCGTTCGTAAAAATTGCGGCTGATGAAATTTCCCAAAAGCGGGTGCATGCGGTATTGCTTGTCAAGTGTGACGCAACGGGGGATATTATCTTTCTGTTCCAACGCCTTCAATCGTTCGCTGAAAAGATACTGGAACAAGGACTTTTTGAGCCAGTCGGATTCTCCCTCTCCCGTCTCTCCCTCTTCCATCTGGCGGGCGACTTCGTCATCAATGATATGGGGCAACTGGCGGTGGTCGCCAACAAGGATGATTCGCTTGCCCTGCGCCATCGGAATCATCAGGTCGCGGGGCGAGACACGGGCGGCCTCATCCACAATTACGAATTCGTATTCTAGGTCGGGGTTGTCTTTCGTAATGCCCTTTTGTTCTTGCATTTGCCAGTTGACGCTTTGCTGACAGGTGGCGGCGAAAGCGAAACTGTAATCCGATACTGCGTCAATCATCCCGTATGGATTGCTTTCGAGCTCCGCCAGAAACTCAGCCAGTGCCGCGGATTTCGTATCCTTGGTGGAGAAACCTGCAACCTTGATTTTATTGATTGCGTCCTCGGCCAGCGCGATGATTTTGTCGTTCTGCTTTTCCACGCGAAACACGGGCGGGGCAGTGAAACGGATGAGGAGATTCTTTTTCAGCGCCTCCAACTCTTGCAGGAATGGCGGAATGCCGTCCTCATTGCGCCACAGGCTTGCCTTGTCCAGCAAGTCTCGTTCGTTTTCTTCAAGGACATCTTTCAAATCGTCCAGTGCATCGGTCGCCCGCTCCGGTCCGTCGTCAGCAAATCCTTCTGGTCGGATGCGCAATCGGCGCAAGGCATCCAGTAACGGATTGGATTCAGCGTTGAGTTTTTCTTCGAGCGCAAGAGTTTTTGCGAGATTTGCGGCGCAGCGTAAAGAATCTTCACCGATAATGGTGATACCTAGGCCGGAGATTTTCTTCGCGAGAATCGCTGCCAGCGTCCGCGTCGGCGCCTTGTGGTATTGGTTGAAGAGGTTTTTGATTTCCGTTTCCTGCTCGACTTCTACGATTTGGGGATTTTTGGTGCGAAGTTCTTTGGCAATCTTGGCGCACCATTCTTCGAGATTTTTTTCAAAAGCATTGAAATCATCTTCATCCGCGCCAGAGCGTTTGCCGAACTTGGGAACGGGAATGCTGTTGAGCGAGAGGCGGTCAATCATGTTCTCGACAGCACTATGCTGGAATCCGGTCAGCAGAACCATCCCCCTGATATTCGCGCCGCGCTTGTCCGCCATCTCGTTCAGGCGTTCGAGAATCGCGGCGATGACGGTGGTTTTGCCGGTGCCTGGAGGACCTTGGATGAGCGCAATGTCGGGCGTGTTCAATGCGACTTCAATCGCCCTTTCCTGCATGATAGTTGGCGTTTTCCGGAAAACTTTGTTACGAACGAAAGCCGTGAGTGGTTTTATTTTGTGCGGCGGACGGGTTGGAGCAATTTCGCCCTTTTCCTCAATCAAAAGCCCAAGTTGCGGATTGGCGCTGCGACCTTCGAGAATCGCTTTGCGCGCGGACATCCGCCGTTTGATTTGCGCAATTTCGCCCGCCAGCGAAAGAATGAGCGTTCCGGATGGAGGAAGATTCTCCGTTTTAATTGTGAGCGACCTTGAAGCCGCGTCAAAGTCGGAAACTTTGAAATACGGATTTGCCTCTTTTTGCTCTTTCTTTCGTTTTCCGTAGAAGCCTTTGTTCTCCGCTTGCTTTTCAATGCCGCTCACGAATTCCGCAAACTTCAAATCGGGATTTTTTAGATGATCTGGATAATCTGGTAAATCAGCGACAACCGCAACCTCCGGCACGCCGTTTGCTGCGAGCGCATTCAATGCGGAATCTGACGCCTGCACAATACGAACCGAAACCGTTCCGTCGCGGTTCGTATTCATATCGCAATATTGTAATGCGCCGATTTTCCGGGCATGTTTGAGCAGGAGTTCACCCTCGAGGTCGCCGAATTCGTCCCATTTTTTCAAATAACTCCCGTCATCCTTGGTAAGTGCGGACATCTGCGCCTTGGCGAGAATTTGAATTTGCCCCGCCTGCGTCCAGTCAACGAATTTTAGTTTTCCTTTGGCGAGGCGTAATGCGCGGTCTGATTTTTTTTTAGTTTTGGTCAAGCGCGTGGCGATAAAAATGGACTTCCCATCCGAAAGCCGGGTTTCGGTTATAACAAAGCGAATGTCGTTGCCCGTGACGCAGAATGAATTTTTGCGGGTTAGTGCGGGTTTGTGGACGGAAACTTCCAGAATTGACTGAGATTTATCACCTTTCGATTCTTCTCCATCTTTTGCATCGCGGCTATCTTCTGGTTCCTCTTCGGACTTTTCTTCAGATTCCGATTTCAACGCAGCATCAATTGCCGGACCGGCGGTTAGGAAAAAGAACGATTGACCACCATGATTAAGGCAACAATATTGTTCGAGAGCCTGGTAGAGATATTTTCCCGTGAGATTCTTTCGGGCAATGTTTGCAAAAGCTTGTTCAACATACTCATCCACACCGATGTCGACTTCACCCATCTCCAAACATTCCCCTGTGAAGAAGGCGATTTGCAATCCGATGCTGCCGTCGGTCGCCGGGTTCACAAGTTGCGCAAGCATGGCGCGCCCGCTGGCAAGTTCGGAACCGAGGCGATGGGTGTCCGCGTCAATGGTCGGTTTGATGAAGACAACGGAATCCTTGAGGTGGATTTCATATTCGCCTGGGCGGGTCAGAAAAACGGAGACCGACATAACGGGTTGCTCCTTCAACCACGCTAGGGTGGTATCCGTGGTCTTGACTCGAATGTTTATGATTTCAGCGGGAATGTCTTCGAATTTCATTTTTCCGCCTTCACAAATTCAAATGACAGGCCCGCAGGGAATGGATTCGTGCCTCGCATAGGATGCGCGGTTTTATTCGCAAAGTCCAAGACCGCCTCGTATTCCGTGTCATCATTGTGTTCGAACGAGAACGGGTTGAAGAGGCAGTGCGCCAAGGCAAACTCTGTGGTATCCGCTGGTATCAGTACCTCCCAACGGGGCGTCTTGGTGCGGGCGAACGCGGGACGCAGCGCATTGCAATACGGGCATTTTTTATGGTTGTCTGCGAAATAACTCATCGCACAATTCGGGCAAATTAACGATTGGCCGAAGGCCTTGGCTAATTCCAATGCCCAGAATGCCATGGATGGACGGCGGTGCGGTTGTGCGCGTCCCACGCCAAAGGTCTCTTGGAAGAGGCGGTGAAGTCCAGGCGTTGCCACCAGTTCACGGGGCAGACCTGAAACGGCGGCATCGGTATCGTCATCGTCAATGAAGGGCAAATAGCCGGCGTATGCCTGTTCATCCAAATCGGCAGGAGCACCATCCGCCGCCGGTTCGGCATCCCAGTCGCTTTCGTCATTATCAGGTTCCAACACTTTTTTTCCGATGAACGGATGACAGAGCGCGAGCGTCCCGAAAGCCATCACTGCGAACGCCCAGCAATCTGTGCGCGGACGGGATTGGTCGCGTCGTTGAACGATTTCCGGCGCACTATAATGCGGCGTATAGACAGCGTTGCCGCCTTCGCACCCTTCAAAGCGCAGGTTGTCGGCATCAATCAGCCAGACTTCTCGGGAATCGCCCTCTTCTCCGACAAACACTTTGTTTGGCGAGATGTCGCCATAGACCAGTCCCGTGCTGTGGAGGCGGGCGATGATGGATGCGCATTTCGAGAGCGCAAACAGGCGGCGGCGGGTCGAACCGGTATTGGCATAATGGAGAAGCCGCAGAGCCAAATCATTGTTAGGTATTTTCGCCAGCCATTGAGGAAGTGTTTGTTTGCCAAGTTCATCTTTTGTTTTGCCGTTCAAATCGAAACCACTGAACGGCTTCATACCGTTCAAGAGGCGCATCACATAGCCCGGTTCGTCGCGCAGGATGGCGAGCGGCAGGGAAATCGGAATGCGTGGCGGTAATGGCAGAAGGCGGATGTTCTGGAAACGGTCGCGCAAATTGGCGTTCTTATCCGGGGTGCCAGATGCATCAAGTGGTTGCTTGATCGCCAAGTCAACATCCGAAGTGCAAAAGACCACGCCTTGCCCGCCACGGGTGAGTTCATCGGCGAGGTAATGAAAGTTGCCATATTCATCGACGATCGGCTTCGGGGGCGGTGTCTTGTTGTTTTCAGCCGTCTTATCAAGGTTACGCATCCGCCACCTCCTCCCGGAAAAGGCAGGCGATGGTCTTATCGTCACTGTGCTTGGGAGTAGGCCAGTTTTCCAGCATCTCATAGGTGCGACGAGATGCCGACACCGAGGACAGGTCTCGATGTGCATTGGCGAACTCCTTGACGAAACCATCGGTGTCCTTCAAATCATCAGACACACCGTCGGTGCAGAGGACGATTGACTTGCAATCATCTTCCGGAATGGATAGCCACCGCCAGTCTTTCTCAGTCCCATTCGGCCAAAGCGCGGCGGTGATATTTGAAAAACCTTCCGTTTTATCGTCGGACAATGACACGACCGAACCATCAGTTTTCACGGTGGCGACGAGGCCATCACCAAGCATTCCTAGGCGGGCCATTCCGTCGTCCATCCGAAACGCGAGCAAACAGGTTGGGGCACAATCGCGAGACTCAAGCGGGGCAATGAAGGAAAGCCAGTTTTTTATGATTCGGTCAGACAGGAAGGCGTGTCCCATTCCGATTTTGCCACAGCAGGCGTAAACGGCGTGAACCACAGCAAGACAGGCGGCACGGTTCCCAAAATTGGAAAATGGTTTTGAGCCGAGACCATCGGAGGTGGTGATGCCATCGCCCCAAACATGATGGAACGGCGACCACGCATCCTGATTCGGTTTGCCAGTGGCTATATGATTAGGACCGATGACGCTCGCACCAAAACTCTTCCAGACCGTCATACCACGCCTCCTTCCAGCCATCCATCCAGCGCAGCAAACAAATCTTCGGCGGCAAACACATCCGCCCCTTTAAGTTGCGCATTGCCATCAGCGCCGATCTTGATAAAACGGAGCGTGTGCTGCTGAAGGCTTTCTTTCCAGCGTTTCAACGCTTTGGCGTCATCCAGCGACCAGAACCCATCTGAGATGAGCAGAACTTTGCCATTGGGTTGCCCTCCGAGAAGGGTGATTAACACCTCCGCGTTCGCCGCCATTTCGCAAACCAGCATTTCTGGCGGGAACTCTTTGTCCAGACTCCACTCGACAATCTGGGCTTCTTTGCTCCACGCGACTAGTTTCAAATCCGCGCATCCGTATCCGAGGCGGAAATATTGCTCCACAGTCCGCGCCACGCCGCGTGAAATTAAGTGCTTTCCGTCCTCTGACATACTGCCGGAAA
>Ga0105051_10007753_pt1 | contig 11089 bp, 9 predicted proteins | sample FRY02_FD_78383 | JGI IMG/M metagenome (GOLD analysis project Ga0105051, IMG submission 78383) | Freshwater microbial communities from Lake Fryxell liftoff mats and glacier meltwater in Antarctica - FRY-02 (megahit assembly) | ecosystem: Environmental > Aquatic > Freshwater > Ice > Glacier...
AAATTGTGTGCCGTCACTGGAGTGCCAGAGAAGCGTTTGTCCGAACCAACCGCACCACCGAGTACTACCAATACACCGACACCCCGGAGGGCACTTTTTGGGAATCAACCCAGATCGGGACGTCGACCAGTGACGAGTTTTCGATCACTGTTGGAGTTACCTTTGAAGACGCCAAATGGTTTAGAGGCCGGGACACCGGCGAGCGAAAAAGCTCGCGCTGTCCCGACGTCGACTGTTGTCGCAGCGCAAACGGGGATCTTCGCTCCAAGTGGCGAGGGCAAGCATGGACGAGCGCCAGGCTCCACGCCCACGTTCTTTCCCCACTTCGAGGCGGAATGTTCCCCGGTGTTGACGACGTGGAACTTTTCGAGTTTCTCGAAGCACACGAACATCCCGACGGTGGCCACTAGCGGGGCCGATGCTTGGCCTCTTCGGTGCTCATGGCTGGCACACGAGGAGCCGCACTAGCGTCACTACGCGAAAGTAAGAAGGCCACCGGGGTTCGAGGGTTACCGGAGTCCTTCAGGAAAAATTTTGTGCCCCCGGCAGGATTCGAACCTGCGGCCTTCTGCTCCGGAGGCAGACGCTCTATCCCCTGAGCTACGGGGGCTCGTGGGTCCACACAAGGCTACAACCTCCTGCACGGTACTCAGGCCTCGCTAGTAGGATTAGAGGAATGGACCCCGTGGAGCTTTCGGCAACAATTGCGCGTCTCGCCAGCGGTCAACTTCTTGCCCAGGGGCAGCAGTCTTCCCTGGAGGCGCACGATGTTGCGCTGGAGCGGCCACGCCAAAAAGATCACGGTGATTGGGCTACCTCTATCGCCCTGAAATTGGCCAAAGTCGCTTCGATGAACCCCCGAGATTTTGCCGTCCTTTTAGCGACAGCCCTCGGCGAGGTCGAAGGCATAGCCCGAGCTGACGTTGCGGGGCCAGGATTTATTAACATCACCCTGGAAGCAGGCGCAGCGGGTGAATTGGTCCTCAAAGTTCTTGAGGCCGGTGAGAACTACGGCCACGGAGTCGACCTTGCAGGTCACACCATCAACGTCGAATTTGTCTCGGCAAATCCGACCGGTCCGCTCCATATTGGCCACACCCGCTGGGCGGCACTCGGTGACTCGTTAGTGCGTGTTCTCAAGGCCGCCGGCGCAACGGTCACCAGCGAATTTTATATCAACGATGCGGGTGCCCAGATGGATACTTTTGGTGAATCCATTGTTGCTGCTGCCAGCGGGACACCGGCGCCTGAGGGTGGCTATCAGGGTGCATATATTGGCGAGTTAGCCGCGAGGGTGTTGGAGCGCGAACCCGGTCTATTGGAGCGGGAACCCTCGGAGCAAACATTCGTGGCCCGCGATGTCGGATATGCATTGCAGCTGGTGGACATTACCGAATCGTTGGCGCTGTTTGGTGTTCACTTTGACGTCTGGTTTTCGGAACTCTCCCTGCATGAGCCAGGACCCGATGGGGTCAGCCTGATCGACGCTTCGGTGGAGCGGTTGCGCGCAGCCGGCCATGTGTTTGACGAGGATGGTGCCATTTGGGTTCGCACGACGGACTTTGGTGACGACAAAGATCGGGTGATTCGCCGGGCCAATGGCGTGTACACCTACTTTGCTGCCGATGCCGCCTACTATCTGTCCAAATCTGATCGCGGTTTTGAGAAGAAAATTTATTTACTCGGCGCTGACCACCACGGCTACATTCACCGGTTGAAAGCTCTGGCCGGCGCAGCCGGGGATGACCCAGGCGAAAGCGTCGAAATCCTGATTGGCCAGCTGGTCAGCATTAATGGCGCCAAGCTCTCCAAGCGCGCGGGCAACATTATCGAGCTCGATGATCTGCGCGACTGGTTGGGCGTGGATGCCCTGCGCTACTCGCTTGCCCGCTACCCCGCCGATTCACCCTTGAGCTTGGACCCGGAGATTTTGACCAAGCGCAGTAACGACAACCCCGTGTTTTATGTGCAGTATGCGCACGCGCGCACCCATCAGGTGGCGCGAAACGCGGGCGATGCAGGGGTCCACAGAGAAACGTTTGACCCCTCCCTGCTTGCCCACCCCACCGAAGCGGCACTGATTGCATCCCTGGCAGATTTTCCCCGCATCGTTCCCCAGGCGGCAACGCTGCGAGAGCCTCACCGCATCGCCCGCTATCTAGAAGAAGTCGCGGCGGTGTATCACCGGTGGTACGACGCCTGTCGAGTGACCCCCAAAGGGGATGACCCGGTAGAACCGGTGCACCACACTCGCCTTGCTCTCAATGACGCTACCGGCCAGGTTGTCAGAAATGGTCTCCAATTGTTGGGGGTTAGTGCCCCCGAGCGGATGTAAGTCACAGCATGGACTTCGCTATCCTGGGGGAGGCTTCAGGGACCAATCCGGGTTCGCTCGCCTCACACCCATCTGTTCACGTGAGGTAACGGCGAGGAATATGTCCCACTCTTTGGCTCCCCACTGGCGCCACATCCCCGAAGACCCGAATGCTCTGCATGCGGGTGTGTGGCCTGCAAACTCACACCGGGACACTGCCGGAGAACTGATTTTTGGCGGGGTTTCCGCCCGGGATCTTGTCGAGACGTATGGCACACCCCTGTACGTGGTCGACCAGGCAGAGGTTGAAGCCCGGGTCGCGCAATTTCGTGACATTGTGGCCACACTCTGTCAAGCCCACGGGGTGAAAGGCCTCGTCTACTACGCCTCGAAAGCTCTCACCACCGGACACGTTGTGCGCTGGGTGAGCGACCTGGGTGTCGGTTTCGATGTGGCAAGCGGTGGAGAGATGGCGATTGCGCTTGCCGGTGGAGCCGCTGCTGCACACCTCGAATTCCAGGGCAACAACAAATCTGTGGCTGAAATTGGCGATGCCCTCCGTGCGGGAGTCGGATGCATCGTGATTGATGCGCCCATTGAAGCGGGGCGCATTGATGCGGCGGCCGGCGAGTTGGGAATGATTGCGTCGGTGATGGTCCGAGTGAACACCGGTGTTCACGCTGACACACACGAATATTTGGCCACCGCGCGCGAAGATCAAAAGTTTGGTCTCTCGCCCGAGGAAACTCTCACCCTGGTTGCCGATATTCGGCAGAGGAAAAATCTTCAGTTCGAGGGTCTTCACTCTCACATTGGTTCACAGATCTTCGAGGTTGACGGCTTCCTGGAGGCGGCAACACGAATCATGGACCTGTATCAGAAACTTTTGCCATACGGTGCTGTGCCAACTCTCAACTTGGGCGGCGGTTTCGGTATTGCCTATACCGAGGCGGATCAGCCAATGGACATCCACGCGATGATGACGGCGATTGTGGATCATGTGGCCACCGAGGCGTCCCGCCGCGGCGTGCCCATGCCCGATCTTGCTTTTGAGCCTGGCCGCATGATTACCGGCCCGGCGGGCGTCACCCTGTATCGCGTGGGTGTGGTGAAGCCGGTCGTTGTCCACGGTGATGACGGCAGCGAAGCAACCAGAGTGTATGTCAGCGTTGATGGCGGAATGAGCGATAACGCGCGGCCCGCTCTGTATCGCGCCGACTACAGCACGCGTATTGCGTCACGAATCTCCGAGGCACCGCCAGCGCTTGTTCGCGTGGTGGGAAAACACTGTGAAAGCGGAGACATTGTGGTCGATGCCGACTATTTGCCCTCCGATGTCGCCCCCGGTGATGTGCTCGCTATTGCTGCGACCGGTGCGTACTGCTATTCGCTTTCCAGTAACTACAACGCCCTGGGGCGACCCCCCATGGTGGGGGTCAACGACGGAGAGCACTTTGTCATGGTCCAGGGCGAAAGCATCACGGATGTTTTGTCCCGCGACCAGGGTTTTGCGAAAAAAGTAGAGGCTAAAGCATGAGAGAAAACTATCGAGACTTGCGCGTAGCGGTGCTGGGCGCTGGCACCGTGGGGGCCGAGGTAGCCCATCGTCTGCTGGAAGGATCCGCAGAACTGGGATCTCGCTCTGGAGCAGGATTGCGCCTGATTGGGGTTGCCGTTCGAAACTTGGACGCTGTGCGCAGCGCCCCAATCCCCCGTGAGCTTCTCACCACCGATGCGTCGTCGCTTATTGTTCAGGCCGACATCGTGGTCGAGCTGATGGGCGGTATTGAGCCTGCGAAAACCCTCATTTTGCAGGCGCTGCACTCCGGTGCCGATGTGATTACCGCCAACAAGGCGCTGTTGGCCGAGCACGGCCCGGAGCTTTTTGATGCGGCATCCCGGGTGGGAGCACAGTTGTATTATGAGGCGGCTGTGGCCGCCGCAATTCCCATCATTAGGCCGCTTCGAGACTCTCTCGCGGGCGACCGCGTGACAAAAATCATGGGCATCGTCAATGGCACCACCAACTACATCCTCGATGAGATGGACACCACAGGCTCGAGCTTTGATGCGGCATTAGCCAAAGCCACGGAGCTTGGCTATGCCGAAGCCGACCCCACCGCAGACATTGAAGGGTATGACGCGGCGCAGAAAGCGGCCATTTTGTCCTCACTCGCGTTCCACACCGCTGTGCCACTGAGCGACGTCTACCGCGAAGGCATCACCTCTGTTGGTGCCGCCCAAATTGATGCCGCCAAACGCTCAGGGCTTGTCATCAAGCTGCTGGCCATTTGCGAGCGACGCACCAATCCGGTGACTGGGGTTGAGGGTGTGAGCACCCGCGTCCACCCCACGCTGATTCCTCGCACCCACCCGTTGGCTGCCGCTCACGGAGCGAACAACGCCGTCTATGTGGAGGCAGAAGCTGCCGGGCCACTGATGTTTTATGGAGCAGGGGCGGGTGGCGCCCAGACGGCGTCAGCAGTGCTCGGCGACATTGTCTCTGCGGCGAGGCGCCATGTTGCCGGGGGCCCGGGGGTGGGGGAGAGCACCCACGCTGATCTGCAAGGAATTGCGCTTGATCATGTCGAGAGCCGCCTTCACATCACCCTTGAGATAAAAGACGAACCCGGTGTTTTGGCAGAAATTGCGCGCCTCTTGAGCGATCACCATGTGTCGGTAGAAACCCTGCACCAAACTGTCAATATCAGCGCAGATGGCACCAATCAGACCGCTACGCTAGCTATTGCAACACACAGCGCCCTCGAGGCTAGAGGCCGAGAAATGCTCGAAGCCCTCGCTGCGAATCCGGTAGTTACGGGCGTGACCAGCGTGTTGCGAGTGGAGGGATAAGGCCAATGGCCAAGCGTAGAAGTCTTTTTGGTCGGTCGAAGCCCCACGGGCTCAAACACCAGCGTGGCTCGCGGCAGTGGCGCGGAGTCATCCACGAATACGCCGACCGACTGGATGTCAGTGCGGCAACACCCGTAGTCACCTTGGGTGAGGGGGGCACGCCTCTCATTGAAGCCCACTGGCTATCAGAGATCACCGGGTTGCGGGTTTTTGTGAAGTTTGAGGGGATGAACCCGACCGGCTCGTTCAAAGATCGTGGCATGACGATGGCTGTCACGAAAGCAAAAGAGCACGGCGCAAAAGTGGTGGTGTGTGCCTCCACAGGGAACACGTCAGCCTCTGCGGCTGCGTATGCGGCTTATGGCGGATTGACCAGTGCTGTTCTGGTTCCCGATGGCAAGATTTCGATGGGCAAACTCAGTCAAGCTATCGCCCACAACGCCCACGTCTTACAGGTCGGTGGAAACTTTGACGATTGTCTTGATCTCGCCCGGGAACTAGCCGCAAACTATCCCATTCACCTCGTCAATTCGGTCAATAACGACCGAATTGAGGGGCAAAAAACTGCAGCTTTCGAAGTAATCGAAGTGCTTGGCAGGGCTCCCGAGTACCATTTTCTTCCTGTCGGTAACGCCGGCAACTACACCGCCTACCACCGCGGATACAAAGAGGAGGCGACCAGGGGTGCAACCAACACGTTGCCGCGCATGTTCGGTTTCCAAGCCTCTGGCTCGGCACCCTTCGTTATGGGTGCGCGGGTGAAAAACCCCGACACGATCGCGACCGCCATTCGCATCGGTAACCCGGCGTCGTGGGATCTCGCGCTGGCTGCGAGAGAAGATAGCGACGGATATTTTGGCGCAATTAGCGACGCGGATATTTTGGTTGCCCACCGACTCTTATCACGCGAAATGGGAGTGTTTGTGGAGCCCTCCTCCGCTATCAGCGTTGCGGGCTTACTCGAGCGTGCGCAGGCTGGGGTGTTGAAAAAAGGTGCAACGGCCGTTCTGACGGTGACCGGTCACGGGTTGAAAGACCCCAGCTGGGCTCTCAAGGATGAGGCGGGGAAAGAAATTACCCCCACAAAAGTTCCCATAGATGTTTCTCACATCGCCGAAGTTCTTGGCTTAGGAGCGAAGAGTGCTTAGTTCACCCCCCGTGGGTCGCAGCGTCCTGGTGAAAGTTCCTGCCACCACCGCAAACTTAGGGCCCGGTTTTGACACTCTGGGTATGGCGCTCACCATTGAAGATGAGCTAAGGGCGACCGTTCGCGAAGGGTCCGGTGTGAAAGTTGCCGTTCACGGTGTCGGGGAGGGCGAAGTTCCAACAGATGAAACCAATCTGATTGCCCGATCTATGGCCCACGCCTTTGCCGCCAAAGGCATCGCCATGCCGGGAATTGATTTGGTGGCAAAGAACGTTATTCCCCACGGTCGAGGTCTCGGTTCTTCCGGTGCGGCAATCGTGGCAGGGGTGATGGCGGCAAAAGGGTTGCTGGAGGGCATTGCGACCTTTGATGCGGCAGAACTTCTCGCACTGGCCACTGACATGGAAGGCCACCCCGACAACATTGCGCCCTCACTTTTTGGAGGACTGACGATTGCGTGGATGACCGACACCGGTCCGAAACACAAAAAGCTCAGTGTTCACCGCGGGGTATCGCTCGTCGTTGCCGTTCCTGAAGATGCCAGCATGTCTACCCAGCTGGCGCGGAGTTTGCAGCCCGATACGGTTCCCCACCAAGACGCTATCTTCAACTTGTCGCGGTCCGCGTTGCTGATTGCCGCGCTTATTCAAAGCCCTGAGTTGCTTTTTGAAGCCACCGAGGACCGCCTCCACCAAAACTACCGAGCAAGCGCCATGCAAGATACGAACGCCCTGCTGCAAGAGTTGCGCAGCCACGGTTTCGCCGCGGTGGTGTCTGGGGCGGGCCCCTCCGTGTTGATTTTGTGCTCTGATCCAAGCCAACGTGTCGAGGTGGCACAGGTGGTAGAAAACCACCGGGGAGGTTCGTGGTCAAGCCATATGCTGACCGTTGACGAGCGAGGTGCTACAGTAGAAGAGCTTCCGGCGTTCGCCGACTGACCCCAGTTAGCGCTCCGGAATACCTCATCACCACAGCGCCCCGCACGTTTTATGGCGCGAGAGGGTTGCCCGTGGACGGGGAGCTTCGGCTTACCAGCCCAGAGGATGGCTCGGTGGGGGGTAAACAGCATTCACCACGCCACGGTCGTGGCACACACAAGGAGAAAACGTGGATCTAGATAACACTTCACCGTCGGGCTCAGATGAGAGCGAAAAGTCTGCCCCGGTGAGAAAGAGGGCTTCCCGACGGGTGAGCTCAGCAACACAGAAAGACACACCCGCACCCGACCAAGCTTCCGCAGAAAAAGCGCCGGCGACAAAATCCCGCGTCGCGAAAGTATCCGCGGAGAAGAGCGAAGCTCCCGCTGCAGAGAAGCCGGCAACAGACAAGCCGGCGGACGATAAAGCCCCAGAGGGTGCCGAGCGCCCCAAACGACGTCGCTCAGGCTCCTCGGACAAAGCACGCAACTCTTCGACTGAGGACACCGAGCAGACTGCATCGGATAGCTCTGAGAACTCTGACTCGAATGATTCGGGCGATGACTCTTCAGAGGGTGGTTACAGCCGCAACCGCGGGGGCAACAACTCTCGTGGGCGCGGAAGAGATCGTCGTCGCGGCCGCAGTGGCAACGACGAAGATGGCGATCCAGAAGTATCCGATGATGATGTCTTGATTCCCATCGGAGGGATTTTGGATGTCTTGGATAACTATGCGTTTGTTCGCACCCAGGGCTACCTTCCCGGTTCCACCGACGTGTATGTGTCTCTGGGGCAGGTCAAGAAATATAACCTGCGCAAAGGTGACGCTGTTATCGGAGCGATTCGCCAACCGCGTGAAGGTGAACACCAGGGCCGACAAAAATACAACGCACTGGTCAGTGTTGACAGTGTCAACGGCCAAAGTGTGGAAGAGGCCGCTACTCGTCCCGAGTATGCGCAACTCGTTGCCGTCTATCCCACTGAGCAGCTTCGGATGGAAACGACGCCAGACAATCTGACCAACCGCATGGTTGATGTTTTTGCTCCCGTTGCCAAAGGCCAGCGGGGAATTATTGTTGGGGCACCCAAAACGGGTAAGTCAGAGCTCATGCAGAATCTGGCCATGGCCGTCGCCGAGAACACTCCCGATGCTCACCTGATGATGGTGCTCATCGACGAACAGCCGGAAACAATTAGCGAAATTCAGCGCCACGCCAAAGGCGAAGTGATTGCGTCAAGCTTTGACCGTTCAGCCGATGACCACACCACCATTGCGGAACTCGCTGTGGAGAGGGCAAAACGTCTTGTTGAGCTCGGTCACGACGTCGTTGTGATGGTGGACTCGTTGACCCGTCTGGCTAGGGCCTACCAGCTCAGCCTCGGAGGGACGTCCCGGGCTGGAAGCACCGACACCGCCTGGGTTTTTCCCACCAAGAAACTTTTTGGTGCTGCGCGCAACGTTGAAGGCGGCGGATCGCTCACCATGCTTGCCACGGTGGTGACCCACACCGGAATGGATATGGATGATGTCGTGGCCAGTGAAATTTCTGGTGCCGCAACCATGGAGCTTGTGCTGAGCAATAAAGCGGCAAAAGCCCGGGTTTATCCTGCGATCGATATCGCTCACTCGGGAACGAGGAAAGAGTCCGGCATCCTGTCTGGGGAAGAGACTTCGACCATTGCGGGAATCCGAAAAGGTCTTTCCTCGTCGGGCACACTTGAGAGCCTTGTGACGGTTCTTGACACGATGCGATCAGAGGGCACCAACGCCCAAGCGTTGAACGCACTGGGCAAGAAGTTGGGAAGCTAAACACTCGTGTTTGAGTCTGTTGAGGCGTTGATTGCGGAGCACCAAGAGCTTCAAGTGAAGCTTGGCGACCCCGCAGTCCACGCCGATGCAGGAATGTCGAAGAAACTTAATCGACGTTTCGCTCAGCTATCCAAGATTATTGCGGCCCACGACCGATTTGTTGCCGTGACCGACGGTCTTGCGGCAGCCAGAGAGATGGCCGGGGACGACGAGTCGCTTGCCCAAGAAGTCCCCGGCATGGAAGCCTCTCTTGCGGAAGTGCGCGAGGCGCTTCGCTCCCTGCTTATTCCTCGCGATCCTGACGATGGTCGCGACGTGATCATGGAAATTAAGGGCGGCGAGGGCGGCGAAGAAAGTGCGCTCTTCGCGGCAGATTTACTGCGCATGTATTTGTACTACGCCGAGTCGAGAGGCTGGAAAACAGAAGTTCTCGATAAAACGGAGAGCGATATGGGTGGATTTAAGAACATCCAGGTTGCCATCAAATCCTCTGCCACCGACCCTGCGGAGGGAGTCTGGGCGAGCCTGAAATATGAGGGTGGTGTCCACCGCGTGCAACGGGTTCCAGCCACCGAATCTCAAGGCCGCATTCACACCTCCACCACGGGAGTCCTTGTTTTCCCCGAAGTCGACGAACCCGAAGAAATCGAGCTGAGTACCAACGATCTGAAAATCGATGTGTTTCGCTCCTCGGGGCCTGGTGGCCAGTCGGTGAACACCACAGACTCTGCTGTGCGTATTACCCACCTTCCGACGGGGATTGTGGTGTCGATGCAAAACGAAAAAAGCCAGATTCAAAACCGTGAAGCAGGAATGCGGGTGCTGCGCGCCCGAATTTTGGCCAGGCAGCAGGAGGAACTTGCTGCTGTGGCGTCAGACGCACGCAAAGGCCAAATCCGCGGTATGGACCGATCAGAACGTATTCGCACCTACAACTTCCCGGAGAACCGAATAGCTGATCACCGCACCGGATATAAGTCCTACAACCTGGACCAGGTCATCAACGGAGCTTTGGAGCCGGTTATCCGCTCCTGCATTGATGCGGATGAAGCAGAACGTTTAGCAGCACTCGGCGCCTCCTAGTGGATATCCGCGCTTTGCTGGCGGAAGCTCAAGGCTTGCTCGCCACCGCCGGCGTCACCTCTGCAGGTGTTGATGCGGAAATCTTGCTGGCCACCGTTAGTGAGACCTCTCGCGGTGAACTGTTGGCTGCTGCATACCGGGGCGAGTCCATAGGGGATGAAGCTCTGGAGAAGTTCCGGGAGCTCCTTGCGAGGCGACAAGCCAGAGAGCCCCTGCAGCACATCACCGGGCGTGCGCCGTTTATGAACTTCGAGGTGGCGGTGGGGCCAGGAGTGTTCGTGCCACGCCCGGAAACGCAATCCTTGGTGGAGGCAGCGATTAACCAGGCGCTAGCCAGTGGGGTGGGGGAGCGTGGCCTTCGCATTCTTGATCTGTGCTCAGGCTCGGGGGTTGTGGCCATCTCGCTGGCGAGAGCCCTGCCTTACGCCCGGGTTGTTGCCGTAGAAATGTCGGAGGCAGCACTGCCCTATCTGCGCACCAACGTGGTGCTGCTGGCGCCCGAGGTGGAGGTTGTGCACTCCGATGTGGTGAGCTACGGGGCAGCGCTTGAGGCAGGAAGCGTGGGTATGGTGCTTGCTAACCCACCCTACGTTCCCGATTCTGAAGTGCCAAACGAGCTCGAAGTAGCCACCCACGATCCGGCACTTGCCCTTTTTGGCGGGGAAGACGGGCTTCGTGTGGTGCGAGATGTTGTGGCCTTAGCCCTGAAAGCTTTGAGGCCCGGTGGTTACCTCGCTATTGAACATTCCAACCTGCAAGGGGATGTAGTGCGGGAACTTTTCTTAAGTGCGGGCTTCCGGGCGATATCCACCGAAGTGGACTTGGTTGGCCGCGACCGGTTCACTCAGGGGTTTATCCCCTAAGCCTTCCTGTCAAGGAATTCCTTGATGGCCGCAATAACGGTTTTCCCGGTGTCATGGGGTGAGAACCAGGCGGTAGTAATCCCCAACTCTCCCGCACCCCTC
>Ga0105051_10007754_pt1 | contig 11087 bp, 12 predicted proteins | sample FRY02_FD_78383 | JGI IMG/M metagenome (GOLD analysis project Ga0105051, IMG submission 78383) | Freshwater microbial communities from Lake Fryxell liftoff mats and glacier meltwater in Antarctica - FRY-02 (megahit assembly) | ecosystem: Environmental > Aquatic > Freshwater > Ice > Glacier...
ACTGTTCCTGTAGTAATACTGGCAACAACAACTCCGGTTGCTGAGAGTACGTTAACTACAGTAACACTCTGTGTTCCTGACGGAAGCGCAGTTAGGGTGCCTGTAACGACAGCTAGGATTTGTCCGGATGTAGAGAGTACGAGGCGGCGTGCTGTTGTCGCACCTGACTGGACACCGATGATAAGTGTTCCTGTACCTGTGGCTGCGATGCTTGTTGATGCATGGTCGTATTGCTGACCGCCTCCTAATGCAGGCATTGAAGCGATGATGAGTCCGCCGGTTGTAGAGATAGCCATGCCGCGGGCTGTTGTGGCACCGGATTGTATGCCTAGTATGATACTGCCGGTAGCTGTTGCAGCCATGTTAGTTGAATTTACTGTGTATTGTGCCCCGCCTCCTCCGCCTGATACGGCTACTGTGCCGAGTAGTGTGCCTACAGTTAATACGTTGGAAATTGTAGCGATGTTACCGGCGATAGTTACAGTTCCGGTACTGACAGTGATTGTAGGTGTATTGATTATGGATACTGAGCCTGCGATAGCTGGTAATACAGCAATGGACACAGTTCCTGTGCTGACGGTAATTGTAGGGGTGTTGAGGATTGATACTGAACCGGAAATTGCCGGGAGTGAACTGACAGCTATGGTACCTGTAGATACGGTTACACTGGGAGTGTTGGATACAGTGACGGCACCAGTCCAGAATACGCCGGTAGAGCCTGATACAACAGCCATAAGTTTCATTACTTGATAATTATTCGTTCCGACGTTATCTACAGCGACGTTAGGACCGGTTCCTGAATCAATAGGTATAAATGTTGCCATTAAGGATTCTCCTTAATAAATGGGTCGTTGTAGTAGTCGCCGATAGGTGATGCTGGATTAGTAGAGAATCCTTGTGCGATAGGAGTCCAGTCTGGATATGCGTCACGTTCAGGATTACCTGCTTCCTGTAATGCTTCATCTCCCCGCACCTGCCAGAAACGGGAATCTTTTAATTCCTGAAGCCACATGAACCCATACATAGTGGCGTAGTATATGATTACGTCGTCGAGCTTTGTATAGTCTGATACAGACGTGTCGTCTGTGAATGCTGTCGGCCAAGCTGAATAGCGCATACGTAGTGTGTACACAGCGTCGGGAATAGGGAATAATTCGAAGCAGTCCCGGGTTTTGTATGGTATGTAATACCTAGGCATATTCGTGGTTATCTCGTTAGGTTTAGGGACGAGGTAGTCGAAACGCTGAGGCTGTACCAGGATTAATTTTACAGACTGCAGCCCGTTCTCGACACGCATGGTGTACAAGGAGCGGATGTCAGTCGGGAATTGATAACTAGCCTGACCGATTGTTGTCGATGCTGTTGAGATATTAGCGAGTAAGTCGTACGGGTCTCGGCGGGCTATCTTATTCTGAGCACGGTTAAGCCAGGTTTGTACACGAGAAGAGAGAGTAGAGCCTGATCCGCGCAGGGTTAATAATCCTGTACGGACCAAGTTATCCAGAACCTCGCCTTCCATTTGCAGTCGGGTTAGGGTTCCTGGCATTAAGCACTCCCCTTCTCTATTTCCTCTTTCGTATACTTAGATGTAAGGACTTCGTATAATGTAGGCATACTATACTCCTTAAGCTGTACCGATGAGAGTACCGATGTTTGTAGTAGCGGATACAGTAAGATACGCTCTGGTCGCTACATTAGAAGCGATGAGTGTAACGACACCTGCTGTTGCCTCTGTTCCGGTGCCTGAAACAGCTACTACGATGTTGACTGGGTGTTTAAATCCATACTTACTGCCGAATGCTAGAATACTGGCTGCTCTACGTTTAGACATTTCTTACTCCTAGTTAGTCAGAAGGTTACTAACCACTCTGTTATTTACTGCTCGTCGCTTGTTACTTTCCTGCATCGCCGCCGTGTGTGACTAGGGTTAGCCGTTCTGTTTTAGGCTCGATGCTGTTAACTGCAATTTTACCGTCGTTGAAAAAAGGCGGTTTAGGTTGCATACGATCCTCAGTTTCCTTCATCTTGTTGACGAGAAGGTTCTGGTGAATCTGCATCTGCTCCGGGGTGATGTTGACGATGGCATTAGCTTTCTGGGCTTTAGCCATACCCATTTGAGCGTATAGAGGTTTAGTTTCGTCAGTGACTCCTGCATGATTAAGGCGTACCCCCATGTGAGCATACTCTGTCATACCGACTTCGATTAGACGGTCTGCAAACCATGAGTCGGTTGGATAGCCTGCGGTGCAATGGAACCACGGAGTCTTGATCTTATCGAATACAGACATCTTCATCAGTGTGAAAGGGAATGGTATTAAGTCTGCTTGCTGGATTAAATTATCCTGTTTAGCGCCGCATGCCGAGCAGTGTTTGCCGTCCCAGTGAGATTGCGGGGCTTTGCATTGTGTGCATAGACATGGGACTTCGTATAAGCGGTACATAGATGTATCAGCCGGCATATCGATAACTTTCTTTGATGTGTCGAAGCGACGGAAGACGCACATGGCGTGAGGGAATTTAGAAGCGTGCATAACTCCACCGATGACGTCTTTGTCTGCTGCCAGTAATTTGTCTAAGTCCTCTGCTGAAGTGTCGTAGATGTCGTCGTCCATAAATAGAACGTGGGTGCATTTATTATACTGTGCTGCTTTAACGATAGCTTCCTCAGCCATATGGACAGGTCTACGGTAGGCGAAGAAGTAGCTTATTTCGTACTTATCTCCTTTAGATAGTAAGTCTGTCCAGAATTTAAGGAAACTCTCGAGGAATTCGAAGCTGACTGAAAGCATAGGAATACCGATAAGGATACGGGGCTTACCTTCTTTAGGCGGCAGCACATTACTGGTTGATGGATCGAGTAAGGGTTCGATAAAGCCTTCACCACCTACCAGGGGCCCTTGTTTGTTATGGGCTACTGCCGGAGATTCAGGCAGAGTTAAATTAGGGTAGATAGGTGGAGGAGGTGCTGCTTCCATACGTTTACGGCGCTCCATAAGAAGATTCAGCTCATCTGGTGTGATGGGCATTGATTGTGGGCCTTGCGGCGGCGCAGGGTGGTTGATTACATCGCTCATTAAGAACTCCTTTGAAGAGCTTAGGGGGAGATTAGTCCCCCTTAGCGTATTAGTGTTTAATTTATGGTAAGTTGACAGATACAATTACGTGATCTGCTGTAGTACCTGCATTACTCAGTACTTGTGCTACTGGAGAATCATTAGCTGTTGCGTCAATAGCTGTTAATCCTCCGGTTGCTCCAGGGACTAATAAGGCTCCGTAAGCTGCGGCAGAGAGGACACGTGCTGCTGATGGCCCTTTAACCTGTGCCCAGAAGTAGTTGCCTGATGTGACAGCGACGGGGGCGAAACCTGCTACTGCTGAGGTTGCTCCGCATAAGCCTACACTTTTGTACTTACTAGGGATTAGTGAGAGTTTATCAGCTGTAGTGATTGCTAAGGCTAGGCCATCGTAAAGTGTGATGGTTCCTACAGCAGTGTTACCGATAGCTGGATGGCTCTTAACCTTGTATAAGTATCCTTGGTTGCCTGAGTCAGCGGTTAATAGGTAGCCGTCAGCAAAGTGCTGTGCAGCTACTGAGGTGACGATGTAAGCTGTGATTGTACGATCACCGACAGCGGCTGCTGCTCCTGCTGTTTGTTTTGAGGATAAGTTTGAATCCGGGCTGGCTAAGCAGTCACCGACAGCTAATGCTGCACCGGCTCCCGCGTACCGGAAAGTACGGTCTCCTACTTTGATTTCGGTTCCTAGAGGAGTTAACTGTGTAGTTGATTCCTCATAAATTCCTTGCGGAACCGGGATTGTTGGATCTGGGTTGGTGATGTTTGATGGTACGGACATTTGAAGCTCCTTTGGTTTTTAGGCATTGGCTGGGCATACGCCAGGTCAATGCTCGGAAGATTTACTCTTCCTGGGCTACCTTAAAGGGGGGATAGGCTTCCCCCCCGGAGGTTAAGCTATTCCTGTTAGTACGGCTAATGATTTACGTCGAGACGTGATCATGTTGCCCTTAGTGATAACTTGTGCTACACGGTCGTTAACTTGATTAGGAATGGCTTTCCAGTCTGTCATCATAAAGTTTACGTCCGGGTCGATGTTTAAGCCGATGTACTGGGTGTTAAGCATGTACATGTTGCCTGCTGGACATTGTATAGACCAGGTGATAGGGATACCTTTCCATGCACTCGTTGCTTTTCCTTCAGGGTCATTGACACCCAGGTTTACGATTTGGCGTTGTTCTAATAATTCGTCGTCGAATAACTCTGCGGCTACTTGAGTTGTGATGATTAAATTCGGCATTTGACGAGTTTTACCTTCTGATGCTGTATTAGCCAGATTGCGCATATCGGAGAGTAAGTGAACTGAAGCAGCTCCGGTTGACGTTTTCTGGCGGTTTTGCCACCACGTGTATGTGGTTTGTGCTAGGTTACCGACTGTGCGTGCAGCTGTTGGGGTTGCATCTACTAAGTTCTGCAAACCTTCGAAGTCCTGGTTTTGGTTACCTGAACCATCAGCGAAGAGCATGGTTTCGAAGTAGTCCGATAAGGAGTCGCGTAGGTTGTCGATTTTAGCATTGACCCAGTTGATGTGCTGCTGTATAGACTTGTTTTTTGTTTCGTCTACGAAGTAGCGTACGATAGAACCTGTGATGTATTTCCATTCGTATTGAGCTACTGTTTGGAATAGTGTCTCGGATAGAGAGACTGTACCTCCACGGCCGATAGACTTGACAGTTTCATTCTTGGCATATGCAAGTGGAATTTCAAGATAGCGTCCGCCTGTGCCGTTGAGTTTAATACCGCCTTTAGATTTCATTTGACGATAGAACTCGGTTGATGTAAAGATTTGATCTGTTAGACCTGCTTTACGGTTGTTCCACGTAGTGGTGTAAAGATCGTCTAAGACTTCTGTTCTGTTTGGTACCATTATATTACTCCTCTATAGTGTATCTCCCTTAATACCATGCTTGGCAAGGACGGCGTCGACAGCAGCCTGTGAGGCTTCTGCGTCACTTTTGAACGCGCGCTCTGTTTCGTCGGGTAGAGGTGAGAGTCCGCCTGGACGCTCTGAACCTTTTGAAACTGGTTCTGGTACAGGAATTCCAGCAGGTTTTCTACCCTTGGATACTAGATACGCTTGTTCATAAGAGAGTTCAGGAGACTTAGAGAGGACTTCTTTAATTTCCGTCTCTAGGTCTTTGAAATCTGGATACCGTTGTCTTGCGTCAGACAGCTCGAGGAATGCAGTAACTCGTCCTAGTGTATTCTGAAGACCGTCTATGTTTTCTTCCAGGGAAGTGATTCTGTTTACGTAGGGGTCTTTAGTATCGTCTTTCTTAGGTTCCGGCGTAACGGCCTGTCTCTTTCTAGTGATCTGATCTTGCTTGAAGGCAATGTATTCGTCAGAAAGTTTAACAGACTCTAATTCGTTCCTTAGAGATTCGATCTGTGTCTTGGACTCGTTCTGGATACGCTCCAGCTCGGATTTAGGGACTGTTTCAGTTTGTGGTTGTACCGGTGCGTTAAGCACTGGTGGTGTGATTAGGTCAGACATTTGTTACCTCCTTAGGTTCTATCGCTTGTTGTTCACGTCGTATAGATTGGGTGTTACGTCTCCATGCACGGGTTAAGTGTCGCTGTACACTGAGGACGTCACGAGTACTCCATTCTCCTTCGAACGTGAATTTTGGGGTGTGGAAATCTAGTTCCACAACCAGTTTTGTTACTTCTGTCATCGCGTCCTACCTTTCTTTAAAAGTCCCATTCGAGACCCTTTCCTTGTGACTTGCTTTTAGCGAACATACGGGGGATTACATTGTGCTTTCTGCATACTTCTTTAAGGTGATACTTGTCGTGGATGTAGATGGGTTCTGTGGTGATGTTATCCCACCAGCCTTGGACTGTGTCTTTTTTACGGGATAGTCGACGGCCTTCGGGAGAGCGTTTCCAATTACCATGTGCATCTACTCCTTCTTGTGTGATCGGTTGTGAGATGGTTTCCGGGATCATCGGCCTGCTCCTTGAGCTTGTGCTAGAGCTCCTGGTGATACTGCTGATTCGGCAGATTGTCCAGCACCGGATTGTGCTAGGGCTGATTGTGAGTTTGCTCCGGCTTGTGCTATTAGTCTATCTACGTCTAAGCCTGATGATTCGAATTGATTGAATAGTAGGCGTTGGATTTCCATGGGTACTGGTTGACCTTGCGCGATAGAGCCTTGATTAAGTTTAGCCCAGATTTCTGCTGTCTCCATGGCCATTGCTTTCTTAGACTGGGTATCGAGTGCGGCGCCTTCTTCTGGTTCTACGTGCATGTCGTATTCGTCTTTGATCTGGGGGCCGGTATATTTTAACCACCATTTAGCTCCGTCAGGGCCTACTACTTGTGATACTCGTTCAGCTGTCCAGCGGGTGAATATTTGCTGGTTGAAGCGGCGGATGATACGGGAGAGTAGGTCGGCGACTGCATCTCTGCGTTCATCTAGGCGGATGTTTAGGGATTGGTAGACAGCTTTAGTTTCGGTGGCTGAGACGTGAGTCTTGCCTTGGAATTCTCCTTGTGCTATTCGGGAGAAGCCTACCATTTCACGGACGTCGCCGCGGACTACTTCGCCGGCTAGGGTTAGATCTTGAAGGATGCCTGAGGCGCCTGGAGATACTGGGACGAAGGCGTCGCGTATTGATGAGGTTTCTGTTTCTATTTGTGCGATGGCCATTACATCTTCAGAGAGTAGTTTTTGTATTTCTTCAGGCTTCATAGAGCCCTTCTTGATGATTCCTTTAAGGATGTCGATACGGCGATGGCGCATGGCTTGGGTGCGTATTTCCATGAGTTCTAAGAGTTGGGGTTCGATTAAGCGTGCGTCAGGGACTCCATAGATGTAGTCTGGGTCTGGGTTGAATGTCAGGCCGTCGATAGGGAGGCCTTCTATTTGAAGTTCGTCATCTTCTTTACGCAGTAATTTATTGTGATTCTTGGTTAGGGCGAGTATCTGACCGGAGCGTGCGTCGTGTATTTGCCAGAGTTCGACCCACATGTCAGTGGAGTGTACATTGGCTACTTCGTCTGCCAGAGATTGGATTGTGCCGCCTTCCGGAGTTGTACGGATGATGTTGAATTCACCGGCTAGATCGGTTGTGTTGTCGTATTTTTTATCTGCTTTAAGGTCGATGACTTTACGGAATACACGCAAAGCTACCCATTCTAGGGATTCTAGGTCTGTTGAGCCCCAGGGGAATACGACATCGTCTGGGCGTGCACGGAGGAACCAGGGCATACCTGGCTTGACCATGTTGGAGAATTCTATACGGTCGCCTTTAGAGTTGAATTGTGTTAAGGAGGCTGAGCCGGTTGGGTCTAGGTTACGCGACGATAGGCCGAATTGTGAGTCATAGCCGTGGAAGCCTAGGCCTAGAGAGGAGAAGAATGTATCTGTTATCATTTTCTTGATTTCACGCTTCGTCATTAATTCTTGGAGGAGCCAGTTATCTAGTTTCTGTACTATGCGGGCATGGAGTTCTGCTTCTATGCCTGGTTTACGCGGTGTGATTGTAACACGCGGGTTACGGAAATAGATTTGCGGAACCATGGAGCGCAGTATAGAGAACATGATGTTGACAGGCATTGTACCTTGCTTGAATTCGTGCCGGTAATATTTTTTATAGCGGTTCCATTCGGCAGAGCGTCCTACGCTTAGTTGGTAGCGTTGACCATTCTCGATACGTTCCTGCCATAGGCGGACATCGTTTTGTTTAGAGCCTGCCATTACTTGCGTCTCCTGAATTTTTTAAGAGTTGCCCTGGTTTTAGGACCTACTATGCCGTCAGGGGTTAGGCCGTGCTCGGCTTGAAATATGCGGACTGCTCGTTCTTTGGTTATGTTCTGACCGGTGCGTATCATGTATGCGTTGCGTAGTGCTCGTGATGGTACTTGCTGGGCGTAGTCACTGTTTAGTACTTCTAAGAAGGCGGTTGAAGTGTCGCCTTGCTGGATAGCCATGCGTACATTTTTAAAGCCGTCTAGTTTTTTAGCCCCTAGATTGTAGGAGAGGTCGACGAGGGCGTCTTGTGCTCCTGGGGTTAGTTTGGAGAATATTCGTGGTGATACGTAAGAAGCTGCTTCTCGTTCTGCACGAGGGAGTAGTTTGGTTGTGAGAATGTTGAGAGATTTCTGCTCGGTTATGTCGGTGTCAGAGTCCAGGAGGCTGGATATTGTTGGGTCGTCTAGGTTGAAGCCTAGGCCTATTGTTCTGTTGCCGCGAGTATCTTTGTATGGTTTAGCAGAGAAGCCTTCGTTCTCTATAAGCATTTGTACACGGGGCGGTAGGTCTGTAATAGGCATTAAGCTGCTCCTCTAGTGTGTATTTTGGGGAAGAGCGTTTTCCTTAGGCGTTTGGTTGAGAGCGTGCTCATGGTTATCTTTGTGTAGGATTCCTGTGTATTCTCTGTAAATTTAATCATATCTCTGTCCCCCGACTAATGGTGAGCTGTATGGATACTGATTAGTGGAAGCCCTGTTAGCCAGCTCGTCGAGTATATTATCGAATGCCCAGAAACCACGCTCTTCTTCTTTAGTCTGTTCAGATTCTGCTTTAGCGTAGCGGAGTAGGAATCCCATACAGTCGAGGATGTCCCTGGTTGCTCCGTATGGATAATCTTCCATTTCCTGCTTCAAGGATTCCATAGATGCGAGAATGTGTATCATACCATTCTTTACTAAGGGTTCTAAGCCTTGTATTCTCAGGTCTTTAGCATTCTTGCGTCCGTCGTACGGAATCTGCTCGATATTATACACATGCCCTGTTTTCTCCATATCCAGCTTGGCGAAATGGCGTAGAGCACGTTGATACTGAATTTCTTCTACGAATACTTTAGAATTAAATTGTTTGTTATGACTTTTTATGTATTCGATGACGTCAGAAGGGGTAAATCTACCGGAATCTACTCTATAAACCCAGAGATGGTTCTTAGAATCTTTAGCCCCGGTTAAGATGACGTTTCTAGCGATGCGTTTAGAGTCTCCCCAAGAAGCTAAGTCAACATATGTGCGTAGAGTTAGGTTTTCCGGGTATTCGTCAATGTGATCGTGTATATTAAGGTAAGCTACGTCAAATACAATCTCTTCACCTGCTCTTGGACGGTTTAAATACTGGGTTTCAAAGATTTTAGGGCCCTGCGAAGAGCGGATCTGCTCAAGAGTCTCTTTATTATAGCGCTCAGGCCATATAGCAAAGGAATCATCAGGTATCGGCCACATTCCTTTAGGAGTTGAGGTGATTTCAAAGCATTTGTAGTGATGTTCATTACGCCTAATGTAATCTATCAGGTCGTGAGGAGCCCAGCGGGTGCCTGTATTATCCATTGTCCCTTTTTGAGGGTTGGCTAATAAAGAAAAGGTTAGTTTATGCCAGCCTATAGCATTCTCAATATCTTCCTGAGAAGGCATAAGCTCTTGCCCTGTAAAGTCATCCTTCTTAGCGTATACAAGGTCATCTTCAGATATGTGGTCGAAATGCTGTGAGATTACTGAGCCTCCTACACCGACAGCTGTATAGGTTCCCTCTGTGTAATTGTGCGGACGCTTAAGTTCAGCGCAGTGATCAGACCAGCGGGTCTTGTTAAAGTCAGGGACTAGTTCAGGGAAGGCGGAGCGTAGGCGAGGATTAGTCTCCCACTCACGTTTAATCTTGTTAACCATCTTAGCTGCGTTGTCGATAACATTAGATGCTATAAGGATACGTATATCTGGACCTTTGTGCGGGTAGGAGTCAGCATACAGCCCCTCTCCATCAGGCAAAGAGAGCCAGATAGCTTTACCAATTGTGCATACCCAGGTCTTGAACCATGACCTAGGGACGGTTGCTTGACGGAAACGTCCGAAAATAGGGGCGGTGTGGAAGTGACATAAGTCACCGTGAACGTGAGGGACCATATCTTTATAGCCTAATATCTCTTTACACAGATAGTATAAAGATTGGCTGCTGAGACGACGGTCAAGTTCGGCTTGTCTAGAGAGTTTCACTATTCAGACACCAAAAATTAGGAGTCTGCGTGGGTTGAAGGAAGTGTCCGGTCTTCTGGTACAGCTTCTGTCTCTGATAAATCAGGTATCTCTGCTGAGCTTTCATCCGTTGAGGGGCTCCCAGCCGTAGGTTGCATAAGGAAACGGCTGTTATTGTTATTAAGTCGCTGTGTTATAGCCTCAATTTCGACCATAGTTGTGTGCATCTCCATGATCTCTTCAGGAGTGTACTTCTTCTCCCGGGTTTCTATAATATCTACTGCTTTAAGTCCTACACGATCAAGCACATCCCGTACAATATCGAATCTCAGACGCTCTGTTGGTAATAGTATGCGTTTATTCATCATTTGTACGAGTTTACGTGCTGCTGTGATAGCTTTACTAGATAGTATTTCCTTAGCTTCAGTGATGCATTCGACAGATTTATCTACAGAGCGGGTAATAGTTTGATTATGGATAGCGGCTAAGCGTGCTTTGAAATATGGTGATGCCCGTAAGTATGCTACACGGCGAGTAGATAATTTAGTGTCCTTAGCAATACGCTTAACGTCAATGTTACGAGAGTACATCAAGAGAATCTTAGTGTATACAGGCTTCCAATTCTCCTCATTAACTTCCCCCCGACTAAGAGTATGTTCCACAATCTCCGTCTCGAGCACTCCTTTACGGATTTCCTGCGCGTCTATCGCCTTAGGACCTGTGTGCATACAATCTCCCTGTAGTTAACAATAACTATCCTTAATACATAGTATTAGCATGAATATTAAGAGTAGTCAACAAAAATTAAATCTATAATATTTTTTTAATCTCAGCATATCTATGGTTCTATCCACATCTATGGGCCGCCCCTTGGGGGGAAGTCTGTATATATATATATATACTAGTAGTCTCCGACGCTGGCTCGACGCTGTACGTATATCTCCGACGCTGGCTCGACGGAGTGAGTAAGTGTGAGCAGGTGTGAGTAGTATGACACACAGGCGTCGCCGGAGCGCGCAGGCTGGCTCGACGCTGGCTCGACGGAGCGAGCAGGCTGGCAAGCGCGCTCTACCGTC
>Ga0105051_10007756_pt1 | contig 11086 bp, 9 predicted proteins | sample FRY02_FD_78383 | JGI IMG/M metagenome (GOLD analysis project Ga0105051, IMG submission 78383) | Freshwater microbial communities from Lake Fryxell liftoff mats and glacier meltwater in Antarctica - FRY-02 (megahit assembly) | ecosystem: Environmental > Aquatic > Freshwater > Ice > Glacier...
AACGCCGTGCAAAGAGGCGTGGTGAATGTTGTACAGAGCATGTGGTCGCCTCAAACTGTAAATGCCGGAGTCGCGGCGGCTGTGGTTTTGTTTGATGTTGTCGAACATATCGAAGACGACCTACAGTTCCTGAAGGGTGTTCATGCGACATTGGCACCAGACGGACTGGTATTTATTACGGTGCCAACCTTTACTTTGGCATGGTCTTACGAAGACGTTCACGCCGGACACTTTCGCCGTTATACGCCTAGCGAACTGCACGTATTGCTGCAGAAGGCAGGATTCCGCGTCGAGTTCAGTTCGTACTTCTTCAGCCCGCTGACCTTGCCGATTTTTTTGCTGCGAAGCATTCCAAGTTTCATCGGTTTGCGGACAAAAGTAGATTCGGCAACAACAACCAAGGAACACACTCAGAAACTTGGCATAGCGGGTACGGTCCTGCAAAAAACTCTGTCATGGGAAGCAGCCCGCATCGCTGCCGGCAAACAAATCTTTGTTGGCAGCAGTTGTGTCATCGTCGGGCGGAAAATCACCAGCGGCGAACAGTCCAGATGACACAACGGATTCGGGTTTGGTTCCCAAAAGCCATGTGCATGAATGAGGGTGGAATAGCTAAACGGAATGAGTGAGAATGTCGTCACTTTTTGCTCCTACGACAAACCCGGCAGTGTCGGAGGTCCGTTTTCTTGGTTCCGTCGCTTGTTGCCTGCTCTGCGTGAACGCGGTATCGACTGTCGTTGCTTGTTCCTGACCCATTTCGGCGGTACGGGGCCGGTCGTGGAAGGACTGCAAGAGGATCGCTTCGATTGCCGTGTCGTGAACTGTCATGACCGAACTGAGGATCAGGTTCGCTGGATTTTGAACGAGTTGCGAGACAATCCGCCGAATGTGCTCGTACCCAATTTCCTGCCTGCGGCTTGTCATGCGGCTCGCTGGGTTCGGACCGCTGGAATCCCCACAGTGGGTGTCCTGCACTCGGATGACACATTTTATCGTGCCCTTCAGGACGAGTTTATTTTTGGGGCGGAACCCTTGAGGCTTTCCAGTGTTGTGTGTGTCTCTCAGGAACTTGAAGAGCAGGTTCGCCAGCGGAATCCAGTCAACATAATAGTAAAGCGTATTCCCTATGGAGTTTCAATTCCGTCTCGTGCGGTGGAACACACTCCCCGCCGGTTTCGCATCGCCTACGTCGGTCGGATGGCGGAAGAACAAAAGCGAATTTCAGATCTGACTCGTGCACTCATCCGTGTGTGTCGAGCAATCCCAAGTGTTGAAGCGATCCTGTACGGCGACGGCCCCGATAAAAGGAATGTGGAACAGATCCTTGCCGTGGAAGGCACTGGTGTCGCTGTCCGACTTGGAGGAAGTCTTCCGAATTCGGCAGTACAGCAGGAATTGTTAGAGTGCGACGCGATTGTCCTACTGTCGGATTATGAAGGTTTGCCAATTGCATTGCTTGAAGCCATGGCCTGCGGATGTGTGCCTGTTTGCTTGGCGATGCGAAGTGGTATTCCGGAACTCGTTCAACACAACGTGTCTGGTTTGATCGTTGCGGATCGTGAGGATTCGTTTCTGGCGGCAATGAAGACGCTGGCTGCCGACCCAGCATTGCGGCAACGACTTTCAAAAAACGCTCGTCAAACAGTCATTGAACAGTATTCTCAGGAGCAGTCTGCCGACCTCTGGGCCAATCATTTGCACAAACTGGCGAGGCAATCGTCACCTCGAGCGTTCTCTTTGCCGCGTCGCATTGTGCTGCCCAAAAGAAATCCCGCCCTAGAATCGGCTCAACAACGACTCGCTCCCCCATCCGGCGTGAAGGAGTTCCTGCGGAAGTCCCGCATGTGGGCCGGGCGAATTCGCAGGCGGCTGCTTTGAGCGATGGAGTGTGCATGTCGCAACGTTCGGAAATCCGGATCATCGAGAGGTTCCCAACCACATGACACTCTGCATTCTTCAGGGTAGCGATGATTTCTGGAGTTCTTCCTTTGTCCGGGCTCATATTGAGCATCTGCGGGGCGAAAAGATTGTTCTGAAGGGTTATTATCCGGACCTGACATTTGATGGTCGCGACATCCGCTATTTCTACAGCCAGCGGCCGCTGCTCAAGAAAGCAAAAAAGCTGCTGCCGCACTGGTTGTTTCATCGACGCGTGACATTATGGGAAGAAACATTCGATGGTCGACATGATGCCATTGCGGGATTCATGCGGCAGCATAAGGTCGACGTGATCCTGGCGGAGTTTGGCATTCATGGCTGCACGATGACGCCCCATGCAAAGAAACTCGGAATTCCTCTAGTCGTCCACTTTCACGGGCATGATGCGCACCGAGATCCGCTGCTGGTGGAGTTTCTGGATCGCTATCGTGATATGTTCGACTATGCGTCCAGCATTATCAGTGTCTCACATTTCATGACAGAAAAACTGGTACGGATGGGGGCCGATCCAAAGAAGATTGTGTTCAATCCCTACGGACCACGAAACTCGTTTTTTGAGAATCAGTCCAGCTATGATGATGTGCTGCTGGCGATCGGACGCTTTACAGACATCAAGGCCCCGCATCTGACAGTCCTGGCATTCCAGAAAGTTCTGTCGCAATGTCCGAACGCGACTCTCGTGATGGGTGGCCACGGTGAACTGCTCGAAGCGTGTCAGACTCTGGTGTTGGCATTGGGAATGGATAAGAACGTGCAGTTCCTTGGTGCGTTGCGTCACGAACAACTGGTTCCCTTGTTTGAACGAGCCTGTTGTTTCGTCCAACACTCGGTGCAACCAACCTACGGCGATGCCGAAGGAACGCCAGTCGCCATTTTGGAGGCTGGTGCGGCCGGACTGCCCGTTGTGTCAACTCGCCATGCCGGCATTCAAGATGCAGTTGTCGATGGGAAAACAGGATTCCTTGTTGAGGAACGCGACATCGACGGCATGGCGGACGCGATGATTCGATTGCTCAAGGACAAGGAACTCTGTCGCGCAATGGGCGAAAAAGCCCGCGAGCATATTCGAACGAATTACAACATCGATCGACATTTGAGCTGTATTGATGGGCTGATTGAAGCGGCGAGAAAGACAAGAAGTTAGTTGCGTGTTGCGTGTTGCGTGTTGTTAGTTGCCGAAATGCTTGCACATCCATCAGCACTGACGACTGCCTACTGAAAACTTTCCTTACGTTCTCTGCCTCCTGAAAACTGACGACTGCCAACTTTATCCCCTATGCACATCCTCGTTGCCAATATCCCGCTGCCGACCAACCGCTTTCTGGTAGACCTCAATCAGGCTCTGTCGAAGCATGTTGAGATCACTCACGATGCCGACATGTTCTGGAATATGCAGGGAGATTTCGATCTCGTCCATCTGCATTTTCCAGAGTACATGACGTTCGCACTTGAGGAGGCCTACACTCAAGGGCTGACGGATGATTTGATCGCTGCGACAGAAGAACGTCTGCGATACTGGGGGCAGCGAGCGAAGTTGGTGATTACTCGCCATGTCCTGCTGCCCCATGATGCCCTTCAGGATCCTCAATGGGAAAAGATGTACGAGGCTGTCTACCGCCACGTGCATGGTGTTGTGCATTTTGCTCAGGCCAGTGTCGATGAATTCAAGCAGCGGTATGCAAACACGAAGTTTGAGTGTATGAATCTGAAAAAGGTGGCCGTGAGGCCGGATGAGGGAGACGGTCCCAAACATGCAGTTGTGCCGCATCATAATTACACCAGTCTGCCGAATATAATCTCCCGCGAGGAAGCTCGCCGACAACTCGGCATTTCGCAGCAGAGCAGGGTGATGCTGGTCTTTGGAGCCATTCGAAACTTTGAAGAACGTGATCTGATTCTGAACACGTTTCACCAGCTTCGTCAGCCCGGAAAAGTGCTTTTGGTTTCGCGATGGAAAGAGCAACTTGCGAAGGTCAAGTGGATTCGCCTGAAGTACTGGCTGCGAGACATGAGTCGGCACTATTACCGCCTGCACCCGCGCTATAAATTCAACTATGGATTTGTTGAAGAAGCTGACACGCAGCTCTACCTGAACGCGGCCGATGTGCTGTTTATTCCTCGCTTGAAAGTGCTCAACAGCGGGAACATCACCTTGGGCATGACGTTTGGTAAGGTTGTCGTCGGCCCGGATTCCTGGGACGTCGGCGAGCTGCTCAGTGAGACCGGTAACCCTGTGTTTGATCCCGAACGGCCAGAGACTGCCATCGCCGCCATGGAGCTGGGTTTTCGTCTGGCTGAGGAAGGCAAAGTCGGGCCTGCCAATCAAAGGCTGGCGTTGGGCGAATGGTCGGCTGATCAGTGTGCGGAGATGTATGTGGAGTTTTTTAAGAGGCTAGTTGAGACGGGGCGAAGTTGAGTGTTGAGTGTTGAGTGTTGAGTGTTGAGAGTAAAAACCCGCAACCCCGCGAAGCGGCCCTGCAACAAACAACAAACAACCTGCAACCTGCAACCTGCAACGCCGCAAAGCGGCCCGGCAACCCACAACCCACAACCCAGAACCTCGCGCAGCAGCTCCACCAGTAATTGCCAACTCCGCAAAGTCGCTAACCAATGGCCAGCATTGAATCATTCGAAGATCTGGAATGCTACAAGGCTTCTCGACGGTTTCGAATCGACGTGATCAGCTGGGCAAAGCTGTTGCCAGCAGAAGAAAAGTATCGTTTGACTGATCAGGTGATTCGTGCTGCTCGCTCCGTCACGGCAAACATTGCCGAGGGATTTGGAAGGCATCATCCACAGGAGAACCTGCAATTCTGTCGTCAGGCACGCGGCTCTTTGGTTGAAACCCTCGAGCATCTGAACACAGCACTCGACGAGAAACTGATTGTTCCAGAATCGTACGAACCCTTACGAACACAGTGGAACGTAGCCAAGGCATTGCTCGCCGGTTACATCCGATATCTTGAATCCCTCACCACAAAAGACCGTCGATTTACCGAGGGGAAGTAGGTTGCGTGTTGCGTGTTGCGTGTTGAGAGTTGAGAGTTGAGAGTTGAGCGTTGAGCGTAAAAACCCGCAACCCCGCGAAGCGGCCCTGCAACAAACAACCCGCAACCCGCAACCCGCAACCTGCAACCTGCAACCTGCAACCTGCAACCTGCAACCTGCAACCTGCAACGCCGCAACGCCGCAAAGCGGCCCTGCAACAAAGTTTAGGAATTTATGAAGAAGATTTTGATCACCGGCGGTGCCGGCTTCGTCGGTCGTCGTTTCTGCAAACGGTTCCTGGAATCCGGCGACCATGTCATCTGCGTTGATCCCGTTGCGTCGGATACGGGAGGCATCGATCCGGCCAATGGTTGGCCGATGTACGATCCTCGCGACTTTGCGAACTTCCATTTCGTTAAAGAAGACTGTCGTAAATGGTTTAAGGAACACGCGGACACTGACTTTGACTACGTACTGCATCTGGCGGCAATGGTTGGCGGTCGCGCGATGATCGAGAACCGGCCGCTGGCTGTCGCCGATGATTTGTCGATCGATGCGGAATACTGGCAATGGGCCGAACGAGCCAAACCGATCAAGACGGTGTGCTTCAGCAGTAGTGCCGCCTATCCGATCGGTCGTCAAAAAGCCGCAGGCTATGAACTGTTGACGGAAGACATGATTTCGTTCGATGGAGACATCGGCATGCCGGATATGTCTTACGGCTGGGCCAAGCTGACGTGTGAGTATCTGGCGCGGTTGGCTTATGAAAAGCATGGTTTGAAGTCCGTCTGCTATCGACCGTTTTCAGGTTATGGCGAGGATCAGGACGACACGTATCCGTTTCCCAGCATCTGCAAGCGAGCGATGGCGAATGTTGGCAAGGATGTGTTGACCGTGTGGGGGACTGGCGACCAGATGCGAGACTTCATTCACATTGAAGACTGCGTGGATGGCGTGCTGACCACGATGGACAAAATCGACGACGCGGACGCATTGAACCTTTCCACAGGCATCTACACCAGCTTCAAACAATTCGCTCGGATTGCCGCGGAAGAGTGCGGCTACAAACCTGAAGTTGTGGGGCTCTCTGACAAACCAGCCGGCGTGTTCGCTCGAGGCGGGGACACAAAGAAGCAGGCGGAGTTTGGATTTCGCTACTCGACCGATTTTCGCGAGGGAATTCGCGGGGCCTTGGATTATTTGACGCGACGTGTCGGCAATTGACGTTAAACAGGCAAACGCTCGCTCCTGATGACTTTTCAAAATTGGAATTCAGAACTTTGAAGAATCCCCTTGAATCATTACGATTCCGCACGCGTGGTGTGCTGCGAAGAGTAAAAAAAGCCACTCAATCCATCGGGAATTGGCGGAAGCGAAACGCGCCAGCTGACAAATACGTCCGCACGCTTAAAAATGTGGAAGCCTGTTGTGGATCATTGAACGGCAAACGAGTTTTAGAGATTGGCTGCGATCCGAACGGAGAGTTCCTTGCTTATTTGTCATCGCAGCGAACGCTGTCAGAAGCTGTTGGCGTCAACCCGTGTCTCAATGAACATAGTGTTCGTTTGAAATATTCTCTGTTAAAGGAGGATGCTCGGTCACTACCGTTTCCGGATAATTCTTTCGACGTGATTGTGTCGATCTCTGTCTTTGAGCATGTTCAGAATCTTGATGTGGCATTGGCTGAGATGTATCGCGTCCTTCGTCCAGGAGGGTATCTTTTCGCGGAGTTTGGCCCAATTTGGTCGAGTGTTTGGGGCCACCATCTTTGGTTTTACCACGGTGATGATGTGCGAGACTGGCGAAACACTCAGTTGCCGCCGTACGCACATTTACTCATGTCCGAAGCAGAACTTCGAGCATGGTGTCAGGATCGATACAGAGACGAATCACTGATTACCAAAATCTGTGATTTCGTATACCGATCGGACGATCAGAACCGTTTGTTCTACAGCGACTATGTTCGTCTGTTTGACAAAAGTAGCTTTAGCACCTTATTCTGTGTTGGTCACCCGGATCTTCCTTTTTCGAATGGCTATGCACCCGGTGATTCAAAGCAATTGTTTAAAGATCTGGCAACGCGATATCCAGATAAGTCAGGATTCGGCTACCACGTCGTTTCTGCATTGTTGGCAAAATAATGTCTAAATCATTCCCTTCTGCACCAGTTGCTCTATTCGTTTACAACCGACCGAGCCATACCGCGAGAACACTTCGGGCGTTGGTGCGTAATCCTCTCGCTGACCAGACACACCTGTATGTTTTTTGCGATGGGGCTCGCGAAAATGGGAGTGATCAGTCACAAGTCGAAGAAGTTCGCCGCATCGTTGCCAGTGAACAGTGGTGCGGCGTGGTGACGGTTAAAATTCGAGAGAAGAATCTTGGCCTCGCCGCTTCGATTCGCAGTGGAATTGATGAAGTGTTGCTGAACCATGATCGAATTATTGTTCTGGAAGATGACATAGAGACCTCACCAGGTTTTTTGAAGTACATGAACGACGCACTGGCACTCTACGCGGATGATGAGCTCGTCATGAACGTGAGCGCTTATCTTCCTGAAACCAGCTATCAGTCGCAACTGCCTGAAACTTTCTTCGTAAGACTAATGGCGTGTTGGGGATGGGCGACATGGCAACGCGCTTGGGCGCATGCCCGCTGGGACGCCGGCGAATTGCTTCGCGACCTGAAACAATCGCCGGGCCGCCTTGCGGAATTCGACATGGATGGCTGCTACCCGTATTCGCAACAGCTACAGAATAATCAGAACGGCACACTGCGCACTTGGGCCGTTTTCTGGGCCGCATCGTCCTTTCTAGCGGATGGAATGTCTTTGTTTCCGCATCGTTCGCTGATTCGCAATACTGGACTGGATGGATCAGGTGAAAATTGCGTCGCAGGCCAGGACGTTCATGAGCACTATGTTTGTGCGGAGCAGGTCACGGTCAATCGAATTTCGGTCGTTGAGTCCATCAGTGGGCGAAACTACTATAAGGCTTTTTACCGTTATGGACGAGACTCCAGTTTCACCGTGCGCAAATCCCAACAGATGACGAATTTGACGCGACGTTTGCGGCGGTGTATTCCGGAAGGTGCCAAAGAGCCATTTCGTAAACTCTTCGGGAAGGATCATCCCTGGGGTTTGTCGGCTTCGTCACGGAGGAGACTCAGTAACCTTCCTCGTTTCCATGAGACAAACGCAACTCTTTTCGGCCATGAACTAACGCTTGTCGATGCGGCGTCGTTTCTCGCCTCTCATCGCGAAATTTTCGAACATCAGATCTACAAATTCACTTCGGAAAATTCCGAGCCGGTGATCATCGACGCCGGCGCCAACATCGGACTCGCCTGCATTTACTTTCGTCGCATCTATCCAAAATCCCGCATCACGGCGATCGAGGCAGATCCGGAAATTCTGCGACTGCTGAGTGCAAACCTGGAGACATTTGGGGCCTCGGATGTCACGGTGCTGCATGGAGCCGTATGGGACAGTAACGAAGATGTCCGGTTCGCTCAGGATCACGCCGACGCGGGCCGCGTGTCGCACGACGGCGAAACGGTCGTCCCCGGGATTCGTTTGCGGGAACTCATCGACGGTCAGCAGATTGATCTGCTGAAAATCGATATCGAAGGAGCGGAAACACGCGTTCTGAGTGACTGTGAAGGTGTGCTCGACGGCGTCCAGCGAATATTTGTGGAATATCACTCATTCGAAAAGCAGCCGCAGAGTCTATCGACGCTGCTGGGAGTACTCGAACGCAGTGGCTTCCACTACTCCATCCAAGACACGGGCGTCCACAATTCTCATCCTCTGGTCAAAGTTGAGCAGGAAGCGGGCTTTGATTTGCAGCTGAACATCTTTGCACTTCGGAGAGAATTACGGTGATTGTTCACGTTTCGACAAGTCAGACCGGAGGTGCTGGCAATGCCGCAAGGCGGCTCCATGAAGGCTTGCTGCAGCAGGACGTTGACAGTCATTTTGTGTCTGCGGTCGGCACGGAAAATTCACCTCAGAACCTAGAGATTCTTGCGAAACGCTATCCGCGATTCTGGCAGCGGGCGGCGCAAAAATTCGGCATCGGACTGAGTCCGGACGACAGATGGCGTCGCACGACAGCTTCGCTGGACTGCGCCAGTGTCTTCAGCAGCAGCATCGAAAGTGACTCCACACTACTGAGTCATCCGAGCGTCCAGCAGGCGTCGATAATCAATCTCCACTGGGTCGCCGGAATTCTTGATTGGAAGGCATTTTTTCCCAACGTGCGGTGTCCGATTGTCTGGACGTTGCACGACATGAATCCCTTCATGGGAATTTTCCATTATGAAACCGACCGCCAGCGCAGCAACGCCGCCTCGCAGGAACTGGACGCAAGTGTTCGTGAACGAAAACGCGGGTTCCTGAAGTCCCGCACTTCGCCAGTCATTGTGGCGCCGTCGGCATGGTTGCTCGACAAGTCGCAGAATTCCGAATTATTCGGGGGCTTTCGGCACGAACACATCCCCTATGGATTGGACACCAACGTCTTTAAACCCTACCCACAGAAGTTTGCACGATCAGTTTTCCAACTGCCCAGCGACAGGAAACTGATGCTGGTCGTTGCGGAGCGACTGAGTGATCACCGAAAAGGCTTTGACCTACTATTGAAGGCATTGCAGATGCCCGAACTTTCAACAGAATGGGATCTCGTGGCCGTTGGTGAGGGTGAGTTGCCGTTGGGCAATCTGAAGTATCACCGCCTCAGCGCGATCTCTGATGAACGGCTGATGGCACTTATCTACGCCGCCGCAGATATGACAGTGATCGCCAGCAGAGAAGACAACTTGCCAAATGTCATTCTTGAATCGCTGTGCTGCGGCACGCCTGTCGTCGGGACGCCCGCTGGTGGAATTCCTGAACCCATCAGACAGGGGAGAGATGGTTTCATTGCGGATTCAATTTCGTCTGACGCTCTTGCGACCGCTATTCGTCGGGCGATGTCACATACTTTCGACAGGGCACTCATCGCAAAGGAAGCGGCCGCCCGATACGATGGTGCTCTTCAGGCCAATCGTTATCAGGAACTCTACGAACAACTATGAAGCCATCACTCATCATCAAACGAATTCCAATTTTGAACCGACTGCTCTTCTGGCATCGTCATAAACAGCGAAAGCAACAGCGCCGTGCGCTAGCGATGTCTTATTACACTGCAAAGCTGGAATACGTCGAGCGATGGGTAACGGATTCGAAAGAAACGACAAATTTCACCTATGAACTGCATCCAACAAACTGCGAATATCTTGCATCCTTCGTTTCGATTGTGACAGGCGTCCCGGAGCGAACGATCTCTGGCTACATTGCCGAAGTGCTAACCGATGAACGACTGCGAGACCATGTTCGAGAAGCGACAGAAAACGCTCCGCCGGATATTCGCGCGGAAGCGGATCCACACGCGGGATTTTCCCGCCGAGTTGGCTGGTATGCTGTGGTGCGAGCCATGCGGCCGAAAGTGGTGATCGAAACTGGCGTTGACAAGGGGCTTGGAGCATGTGTGCTTTGTGCGGCATTGATGGCCAACGATCGCGAAGGTGATCCGGGAAAGTATTTTGGAACCGATATCAATCCTCGGGCCGGATGGCTACTTTCCGGTGCCTACAAGAAGTACGGCACAATATTGTATGGCGACTCGCTGGATTCGTTGACAAATTTCACGGACAGCATCGACGTCTTTATCAATGACAGCGATCATTCAACGGAATATGAACGAAAGGAGTATGAGCTTGTCGAACAGAAAATGAGTGACCACGCCGTGATATTGGGAGACAACGCCCACTGCAACAGCGAACTTCACGACTTTTCCATTCGCAGCAACCGACAATTCTTGTACTGGCAGGAGTGGCCAATCAATCATTGGTACCCGGGCGGCGGAATCGGATTCTCATTTAAGTTGCCGCGTTAAAACTCTACACTGTCCGAGAATGATTCGCGTCTATTCCTCTTTCTATCCAGAACTTTGTCCACAGCGCCGGGCCGAGATTCGAAATTGTCTGGAACGAAATCTGGCGTTGCCCGATGTTGATTTCGTGTGCCTTCTGCTGGAAGGCATCGCATCGCCATTCCCCGATCATCCGAAACTCAAAACCCGACCCATCGCCCATCGCCCAACGTATACAGATTTTTTTG
>Ga0105051_10007757_pt1 | contig 11084 bp, 10 predicted proteins | sample FRY02_FD_78383 | JGI IMG/M metagenome (GOLD analysis project Ga0105051, IMG submission 78383) | Freshwater microbial communities from Lake Fryxell liftoff mats and glacier meltwater in Antarctica - FRY-02 (megahit assembly) | ecosystem: Environmental > Aquatic > Freshwater > Ice > Glacier...
CGGTGGGCGTGAACCCACGCCGGTTTTCAAGACCGGTGCCTTAAACCGCTCGGCCACCCATCCAGCTCTGTGGGGGCAATTACTTCGCTTCGCGGTGGCGCGCAACGAAAGAGAAAGCCCCTGGCCCCCCATCATGAACGGGTCAGGTCGACGCGCAGCCCGCCGACGCCACGACCCCTCCAGAAAACTCTACCGCAGCGGCGCAGTGGCTCAGCACCGAACCGCCGGCTGCTCCGTCGACCCTCCGCGTGGCAGGGCCGGCGGAGGCTGTCGTTTTCGTCGAGAAACCGCCTGCAATTTCAAAGTCCGGTTCGTGAGGGGGGGTGGCTCCGCAGGAAATGGACATCTTCATGAGCAAACGCGAGTTACAGCCCGGCACGTTCGCCTTCGTCCCGTCCTTGCTGGCGGCCGACCCCGGGCTGGGGCGGCCGGGCTGGTCGTCGCCGGACCGGATTACCCGCCCTGTTCCTTGCGCAGGACTTCTCTCCGCATCATGGCGCGCCACTCCGCGGGCGGCACGCACTTGTGGGCATGAACACCGACATTGCGCAGCGCGGCATCGCGCTCGTCGGGGACGTAGCGGTCCTTGCTGTTGGCGGGCAGCGCCCAGGCCCAGCCGGCCGAGACCATTTTTTCCTGAAGGTCGTCCTCGCCGGCGAAACACTGCGCCACCGGCGGGTTGGTCTTGCGCCCGGTATCGACCTGGCGACAGACGACCGGCCGGCCGGCGATGAAGTCCTCCAGCGCTTTGCGGGCCCGGTCATGAGCCCAGATCGCATGGAACTTATCGCTACCGTCCTGCGCCAAGGGGCCCCAGAGGCCGAAGAGGTATTCCAGGCCCTCGGGATAAAGCGGGTCACCCTCCATATCGAAAAAGAGGTCGCCTGCTTGCGGTGACGGCATGAGCGTGAAGCCACGGCCAGGCTCAACCGGCAGCAGCTCCACGAGCCCCTCCCCGCGGTCGGCGCCGGCCTTCTGAAGGCGCGCCTGGTTTACCAACCTGGTGAAGCTCTTCTCACTAATCCCGCCGATCGGCGAGGCCGGATCGCAGCCCGCGAAGGCGGTCAGGGTCGCAAGACCTGCCTCTTCCAACTTGAGCATCTGATCGACACGCATGCCTGCCACGAATATGAGGCTGTCGGCTGCGCGCCATTCAGCCTGACAGCGCGGCTGGAACGAGCATTGGTCACAAGCCGCCGATCGGATTGGACGCGTGTGGCGACCCTTCGCATCTGCGAAGGCCTCGAATTTCCCCATCAGACGCCGGGTAATGTACTGGGTCTGCTTGAGGTTGAAGCGCTCAGGCGCACCGCCCCCGACATGGATCGCGCCGCCCGCGATCGGGCCACCCCCGGCTTCATTGAGGAGGGTCGCGTAGATTCCGAGCTGGAGGACATGCTCGGCCTTCGCCTTTCGCGCGAGCTTGGCGTCCTCTGGTTCGTATATGGCTTTTCCCTTGTCCTCGCAGACGCGGATTAAGAAATCGGGGAAGCCCATCCAACGCTGGTTTGCCAACGCCGCTTGATAAATCAGCGGTGCACCCGCGCTGATCGCCGCGGCTGTCGCGGCGAGGCGCGCGTCGAGCGGTGCCTTGTCCGAAATGACGACCGCTCGGCCGTGGACAGCTTCCAGCGCCGCAAGCACCACAGCTTCGTGGTCGAAGCCCTTGGTTCGAACAAGTTCGAGGGAGGCATTGTCCTCCTCTGGAGCCGCAACACCGTTGAGCCATAGAGCCGCGTGGTGAGCGCAACCTAGGTAGTTGTTCAACCGCGCGGCTGAGAGTGTCTTCGCCATAGTCGAAACTTCAGCGTGGCCACGGGATTATGGCGAACCGGCCGAGAAGAGCTCGGACCAGCAGCTCCGTCAATCGCAGCCAAGTTCGCGAAGGCTCTGCAGTGCTCGGGTGGCTCCCGCCGATATTCATCGACATCATGATGGAGAACCACACGCGAGACTGGGGTCGTCCGTTCTATCCTGTTGTGGAATAGACTACGGGCGTGCAATCACTCCGGCTCGATCGCGAAGTTCCGATGCTTCAGCGCGGTCTTGAGCAGCTCACGTAACTTGGCCGGCTCCAGCACCTCGACATTGGCGCCCCAGGTATAGAGGTGCCAGCACATCTCCATGAGACCGCCGGCGCGGAAGCGCACGATCACCGATCCGTCGCGCTGCTTCTCGACCGACTGCCCGGGATGGAACTCATACTCGGCCACGGCCTCGGCAACCGCCGGGGCGAACTTCCAGACGATGTCCTGCGGCGGCTCCTGGAATACCCCGAACGAGCGCTGCGCGAACTTCTCCAGCGAGAAGCCGGGGGTGGGCGTGAACATCGTGTCCAGGACTTTGACCCGCTGGATCTGTGCCAGCGCAAACAGCCGGGCATCGCCGGGGTGCCGGTCGGGCGACATTCCGACCAGATAGTGCTGCTTGCCTAGCAGGAAGCCGTAGGGATGCAGACGCCGGCCTGACCCGCGACGCGTATGCGGGCTGCGGTAGTGAACATAAAGCTCGCTTCCCTGCTTGATCGCCAGCCGGATGGTGTCGATCACCTCCTCGCGGATCAGCGGCCTAGGGCCGGGGCGCATCGCCAGCCCCTCGGCCTCCAGCAACGCCTCGATGTCCGGAGCCAGGCGGGTCCGAGTCGAGGCCGGTAAGGCCGCCCGGAGCTTGGCCGCGATCTTCTCCAGTGCAGCGGCACGTGCCCTGAGGTTGCGCTGGCGCAACAGCCGGGCGGTGGATTCGAGGTCGACGATGTCTTCTGCGGCGAGGGCTCCGGGCGTCACCACCCCGGCAGCCGTTATGCGCCAGCGCGGCCGCTGCTCGGCATCCACGAGTTGCTCGGTCTGGGGGTAGACCCGCAGCACGGCATCCCGCAGGCGCTGGGCGGTGCGCCGCCCCACGCCGAACTGCTGCTCGATGTCGGTAAGGCTCAGCCCCTGGCGAGAGCCCTGCATAGCGCAGGCAAGCTGGAGAATGCGTTCGGCGGGTTCGTGGCGCATGGCGGCTCCGGATGATGACGTTGCCACTATAGGTAGGAGTGTCCGCATCTGACACTCCCCGGTGGCATATCCCGACCATCGCTACTTCATTCCCCGGAGGCAAATGTCCACACCCGAACTTCTTGCCCTGTCCTCGCGCTTGTCCCTTGGCGCTGCCCAGTCCTTCCGCAACCTCGGCGTCGTCCCCCTACTGGATCCTTCCGCACCCGCCTCGGGCTGGCTCACCCTCGACCAGGCGGTCGGGCGAGGCGCCGTCGAGATCACCGAGGTCTCCGAGCTGGGCAGCGTGCCCCAGCTAAAACTCCTCAACCGGGGCACCGAGCCTGTGTTCCTACTCGATGGCGAGGAACTGGTCGGGGCCAAGCAGAACCGCATCCTCAACCTCAGCATCCTGGCCTCGGGCCAGGCGGGGATCGATATCCCGGTGTCCTGCGTCGAGCAGGGCCGCTGGTCCTGGCGCTCGCGCCACTTCAGCAACACCGAGCGGGTGATCTATTCGAAGCTGCGGCGGCGCAACAGCGAGGCGGTGTCGGAGAGCCTGCACAGCTTCAATTCGGCCCGTGGCGACCAGGGCGGCGTCTGGCAGGACATCGCCATGAAGTCGGAGCGGATGGAAGTGCATTCCGACACCAGCGCGGCCAGCGCCCTCTACGAGCGTTTTAGCCACGACCTCGACGAGTTCGTCGCCAGCGTAAAAGCGCTGCCGGGCCAGGTGGGGGCGGCCTTCGTGGTCGACGGCCGCTTCGCCGGCCTCGACCTGCTGGGCGGCCCCGACCTGGTGCCGATCCTGCTGCCCAAGCTGGTGCGGAGCTACGCGCTCGATGCCATGGAGGGGGCTGACAGCCGCGAGGCCGTCGCCCCGGCACGGCAGGCGGCGGTGGATGCCCATGCCGCCGTCCGGTCCGCGCTCGACCGGACCAGCGATCTCACCCCCAGCCGGAGCAAGGCAGTGGGCATTGGCGAGGACCTGCGCTTCCGCGATCAAGACCTCGTGGGAGCCGCCCTGATCGCCTCGGGGTCGATTGCCCACCTCTCGCTGTGGGCCGCCGACTACCACTGAGCAGCCAGCGGCCGCCCCTGACGGTCCCGATCGAGGGATTGTCGGGGGCAGTCAATGCGGTCGCGGCCCAAGTTTCCAAGTCAGTGTCCAAATTCTACTAGCGGGGGACAACTCAAATGCCGCGTTTCTTCATCGTCATTGCACTTGCGTGGTTCTTTGAGTTCGTCGGCGTATTCCTCGGCATCATCAACTCGATCACCATCACGTTTCCCAAGGACCTGCCGACCGATCTGCTGCAGTGGGCTCCCGCGCTGCCGGTGCTCGCCCTGGCGTGCGCCGAACTGTTCCGCATTCCCGCCGTGATGCTCTTCCACTCGACGTCGAAAGTGATCCCCAAGACCATCGCCATCCTCGCCGTCGTGGGTCTGGTGGCCGTCGCGGGTGAGAACTGGTTCTTCGGCCTGGAACGCACGGTCAATCAGCGACTCGTCATGGTCGCGCCGCTGCGTGACGCGGTCCACCACATCGACAACGCGATCAAGGCCCAGATGGACGCCGACAGTGCCGCACAGAAGGCGAGTGCGGAGAACCGCAAGACGCTGCTGGCGACCATCGAGAAGGGGCAGAACGATCTAGCCCGCATCGACGAGCGCGCCAGAATCGAAGCCGACACGCATCTGGCGAAGCAAAAGAGCATCGCCGAAACCTGCATGAAGGTCGCCTACGTCTGTTACGGCCCCAAGGAGAAAGAAGAGGCCAAGCGCTATCGCGAAGTACAGCAGCAGGCGGCGGCTGAACGCAGCCCGATCTACGCGTCGCTTGAACGCGCCCGCGCGGAACTGCAGCGCCTCACCTCTGCCGATGGTGGCGTGTCTAGCGTGCCTCTCGCCCAACTCCACAGGGACCTGGAGCAGGCCCGCATAAAGCTGGCGCGAGAGGCCGAGCAGAATCCGATCTACCGGATGACCGCCTCGTGGTTCGGAAAGTCAGTGATCGAAGTCACCGACGACGAACTTGCTGCCGCGCGCCAGCTGTTTTCGATGTTCGGCGCCGCCATCATCTCGTTCGTCGGCACAGCGGTGGCGCTCGTCTACTACTGGCCTAAGGGTCAGGCGACCGGCGTTGCCAGGCTCCTGTGGATGCTGCGCGCCTACATCGCTCGCCTGCGCAAGAAAGTGGTGCGCACAGTTCACGTCGACCGCGAAGTCGTGCAGGTGATCGAGAAGAAAATCGCCGAGAAGGAAGTGCCGGTCATCATTACCAAGATCATCTTCACGCCCTATTCGGGCGCCGGTCCGCTGCCCGCGCCGGTCGAGACCATCGAGCGCCTCAACGACGAGGCCGGGGCGACCTTCCTGAAGAAGCTTCGCCACGGCGTCGACAAGGCTACCCGCCTGGAAGCCGTCAAATAGGAGGCTGCGATGGACGGCAACAGCTACATTCCCGAGGCCCATATCGTTGACATGAGCGCCGTTCACCGGGAGGAGGAAGCCCGCTTCAATCAGAGGCAGGCGGCGGCCGACGCTGCCAATTCCGCCACTCTGCGGGGCTCGATGCTTTGCTTCGGCGCCGGGATCGGCGCGGCGGCCCTGGGAACAGGTCTGGGTCTGCTCCTGCTCTGCTGGGGTTTATCGCTCCTGATCGGACGGCCATCGATCGACGATGTCGCTAAAGCGATGCAGGCGCAGCTTGCCGACATCAAACGACTCGACGATGAGCGGGTCGCATTGCTCAAGAACGCCTTCGACGAGCGTGACGCCATTCGCGGCAGGATATTGGCCGACGCCACGGCGAAAGCACGGCAGGCACAGGCCGAGGCCGAGCAGGCGACAATAGTTGCCGCCCAAGCCAAGCAGCAGGCGTCGGCTGCGTTGGAGAAGTTTGCGTCCAAGTCTCCAGGCAAGACCGTGGTCAACTTCACGGTCTTCCACGTCTCGCCAGACCAGGCTCACAACCTGGTCGATGTCTATACGGGTTGGAACTATCACTCCGTCTCCGACACCGCGCCGCACAAGCAATACTGTCATGCTCGCAAGGGGGCCAATATGGAGCTGATTCTCGGCATCGATGGCACCCGCAAGCCAGTTCAGCCTGTCGAACTTTCAAAGTCGACGCTCTCGGCTGATGAGGCGGCCGCCGCATTCTCGCGCTGCATCTGGTTCGCCGGCAGCAATCCGAATATCCGACCCATGCAGTAGCGGAATCGATCATGCCCATACTGATCGGGGTCCTCGCTAAACTGTACGCGGCATCGCCCCTTGCGCTGACCCTCTGACCGATCCTACCCGGGTAATCGACGGTGACACGATCTACGTCGCCGGCATGCACTTCCGCCTATTGTAGACGAGATTCTGCAGCCCAATCTTGAGCGTCGCCCAACAGACCCGTACTCGTCAGTTCGCCCCGCCATTATTCGAGGCGCCCTTCAATAGGGAAAGCCTTGCTTTACACCAGGTGCCTTCCCGGTCGACAGGGATGCCCTAGGATATTCGTTTTACAGATCAGGAAGCTGACTCGGAAGCGGCACAATCAGCCTCAATCCTAGGGATGTCCAATTCTGGCACCCCTCCCTGCTATAATTCTTCTTAGGGGATTAAGAGGGGAGCCAAGACGTGGAAAGCAATCTGAAAGCCAGCCGCCGGATACGCAAATCCTGTAGCGCTGCACTGAAGGTCACAACGATTCTTATCGGAACGTTGGCCTTGTCCGCGTGCGCTGGGCGAGCTCCGGCGCCGGTTGCCGTCACTCAGCCGAATGATAGGTACCTCGATTGCGCAGCCATCAACGCCGAGGCGCAAGCGAACACGAAGCGGATCCAGGAACTCGCATCCGAAGAAGGTGGTAAGGTCGCCCAGAATGTCGCGGCTGGCGTCATCGGACTCTTCATTTGGCCCGTCTGGTTCGCCATGGATTTTCAGGGGGCCGCAGCAAAGGAAGTCGCGGCGCTGCAGTCTAGGCAACAATATCTAGGCACGCTGGCAGAACAAAGGTGTGGCGCCACACCATCGCTCCCAGGCCAATCATTGCCGGCCGCATCAAGCAGGCCGACGCCGCCTTATGCGGCCCCGGTTGGAACAGGCGCGACCGTCACACCGGCGCTCCTACCGACGCCTCTTACTCCTGCTTCCGCCCCGGCTTCCAGCTCGGCGCCGGCCGCGCCGCCCGCCGTTTCGCCTGTTACGCGAGAAATGGACTGTGTGGATCCGGATGGAAGCCGGCTTCGAGTCGTGGCAAGTTCATGTCCTCCACCCTCTCGACCTGTTCCGTAGGGAGTTATCTTTCCCACGGCCAGTTTACAAACCTTGTCACCAGCAATGGACTGATGAAGGTCGTCGATCGGATCAACGATCGATTCGGACGCTGCTGGCCTATCGCGAACTCGAAGATGCCCTCGGGCTCAGCGCGATGGCTGAAGAATGGGAGAGGTGCGTCCGGATGATCGAAAAATCGACTGGTCCACGGCAAAATGCCCGACCATCGCCGGTTCGGATGGCCGGCGGTCTCAATGCCGCCCCTTCGGCGTTGCAGAAAGCCGTCCAGGGCGGCAATCTGGCCTCAACAGGCCGGTCATCCGTTGGATGTCAGCTCAGTATGAGCCGCGAGAGCACACGCCCGAACCACTCCCCGAGGTCTCTATGGATACGCACGTTCCTTTGGCCCCCTCCCTCAGCGCCCTCGACAGGGCCCGCGCCCTGCAGCCGCTGCTCGATCAGCACGGCGCGGAGATGGACCGCCGCCGCGAACTGACACCCGAAGTGGTTGATGCCATGGTCGGCAAGGACATGTTGCGCCTGCTGCTGCCCCGGAGCCTGGGCGGCCAGGAACTCCATCTCCTCGACTACTGCAAGACGGTCGAAGCGATCGCCTGGGCCGATGCCAGCGCCGGCTGGTTCGTCAACCAGTCCAACGTTTCCTCCGCAACGTCGGCCGCCGCCATGCCACACCAAGCGGCGGCGACCTTCTTCGGCAATCCCGGCGTGGGCCTCGCCTGGGGCGCCCGCAACGGCACCAGCAAGGCCATCCGCGTCGACGGTGGCTATCGGGTGAGCGGTACCTGGAGCTTTGCCAGTGGGGGTCGCCACACGACCTGGATGGGTGCCCATAGTGCCGTGCAGAATCCGGACGGCACACCGCATCTTCGCTACGACCGGCCCGACGACCGCAGTTTCGTCTTCAAGCGCACCGACGCGAAAGTCACCGACGACTGGTTCGTGCTGGGCCTGCGCGGCACGGGCAGCGATACCTATACGGTCGAGGACCTGTTCATCGCGGACGCGCATGCGCCGGCCCGCGACGCGCTCGAGGAGCGGCGCGAGAGCGGGCCTATCTACACGATCATGTCGACGCTGTTGTATGCCAGCGGCTTCTGCAGCGTGACCCTGGGCGTCGCGCGCCGCATGCTCGACACCTATATCAACGTAGCCCGTGGCCGGCACAGCCGGGCGTCGATCAACGCCATGGCCGCCAACAACGCCGTGCAACGCGAGATCGGCCTGCTCGAGGCCCGGCTCTCGGCGGCCCGCGCCTTCCTGCATGCCGAAGTGGGCGAGGTCTACGACGCGGCTACCAACGGCACGCTCAATGTCGACCGGCGCTTGCGGCTGCGCTTGGCGACGACGCACGGCATGAACGAGGCGACCGACGTCTCGATCGCCGCCTATCGGGCGGCCGGTACGGCCTCGATGCTCAACTCGGGGCCCTTCGAGCGCCGCTTCCGCGACGCTATGAGCGCCAGCCAGCATCTGCAGGGCATGATGGGGCATGTCGAAATGGTCGGTCGCCACATCCTCGGCACCGAGAACAAACTCCAGCATATCTGAGAAGAAGAGCGTGCGAGGACTGTCAGTCGATCTGCCGCGCTGTGCTGTCCCGGAGGCGGCTGCCCGTCGTTGAACGAGGCGGCGATCGACGGGGAAATCCAGACAGAACGCTGCACGCTCGCCTAAAGTAGATGTAGTTGGCACGCGGCTGCATTGTGCGCACAAGTTTGCGATGAGAAATGCTATGTTCTGCCATTGGCGTGCTGCAACCACCGACAAACGCGCGATGAGAATGGCGCCCCCGGGGGGGCCCTCTGATCCTTGGCACCTTGGGGTTGCACAGCCGGCATGGGGCTCACGCAGAGAATTTTTCCGCCGGCCCCAAACCACAGCTCGAATATTTACCGTCCGCTAATCCCACCAAGAAACGGCCTGTTTCGGGGCCTCGCCGCGAGCCGCGGCAACGACCGCTGAGAGGGCCCGGACACGACGTGCGGCCGGGAAAGCCGCTCCTGTCGGGGGTTCTGGGCCATCGACCGCCCGTGAATATTTCCCGTCCGCTAATGCCTTCAAGAAATGGCCTGTTTTGGGGCCTCGACGTGAAGGGCGACAATGACCGGCGGGAGGGCCGAGACGCGCCGTATGCGCAGAAAAGCCGCTCCTGTCCGGGGTTCTGGGCCATCGACCGCCGGCGAATATTTCCCGTCCGCTAATGCCTCCAAGAAACGGCCCGTTTTTGAGGTCTCGACATGGAGGGCGCCAAGCCGCCGTGCCGCTTCAGCACCTGTAATCCCGTGATCAAAATGCTCCGAAGAAAGCAATGCGATGATCTGCTTGTTGGCTTGGCTCGCGCCGCCATCGAAGCGCTTATGCGGTCACCAACACCGGAGATCGACATGCGCCGCAACGCCCTCGACGCCTACATCGCCCGCAAGACCGAGATCGACACGATGCTCGCGCGCCTCGCGGCGCTGAGCGACGACCACTTTGGCGCCGATCCGGAGGCGATCACCTGGGCCGACGTCGGCACCCTCGCCCACTACGCCGAGTTGCTGAAGCGCATCACCGACAGCGCCTTCAAGGAAGGCGAGCACGCCGCGTAGCGACGCACGCTCCCGGCCGCCCCGACCGGCTGAGGCTGGCGGGGCTCCGGTCAGTAGCAGGGCGGCGATGGTCGCGGCCCGCGATCAGGAGCGACGACAATGTCCAAGACCACCCGCAAGCCGACCAAGACCAAGACCACCGCTAAGCGCGCTGCGCCGAAGCCCGCCGTCAAGCAGCCCAAGGCGCCCAAGCCGCCGCGCTCCGAGAGCAAGCAGTCGCAGCTGATCGCCATGCTCAAGCGGCCGGGCGGCGCGACAATCGCTGAGGTCGTCGAGACGTTAGCATGGCAGGCTCACACAGCCAGAGGAGCCATCTCCGGCGCGCTGAAGAAGAAGCTCGGGCTCAAGGTCGAGTCCGAGAAGGTAGACGGCCGCGGTCGCGTGTATCGGCTCGCCGAGTAGCGGCCGATGTATCGCGTCATCCTGCGCTCGGTCGGCAACCCGGACTTCGGTCAAGACCCCTATCAGCCGATGTCCCCGACGGAGGAGATCATGGTCGATACACTGCGGCAGGCAGCCGAAGCCGCGCGCGCCTACATCGAACGCCATCACCTCGGTGGCGGGAACTTCCCATCACCGCACGTATTCAAGGGCAATCAGGTGGTGGCCCGGATCTCCTACAACGGCCGCATCTGGCTGCCGCCGGAGGGCGGCTGGAGCGACAACGATCCCGACGACTGGAGCCGCTGGCGGGAGGCGCCAGGATAGTCCGCTGCCGACGAGGCGGCTCGATCATAGCCGGCGGTCGCGTCGATAGCGTGGCCGCCGGCTTCGTCGTCTATCCAAGACAAAGGGCTGCTATGTCTGCCTCTCCCTGACAGCTCTGAGGCGGCCAATCAGTTCCCGGCGCCCCACGCCCTTCGGCGCGGCACGGCCATTCAGCCGCCACGCGATGACGCAGAGCGCATAGAGCCAGTGCTCGTGCGCCGCGGCCCGCGCCAGCCCGACCGACCAGCAGATCGACTTCCAGCGCTCGCCGCTGGCCCGTCGCCATACGATCTTCGCATCGAGCGGCGCCAGCCACAGCAGCCATGGCAAGGCGGCGTCCATCCGGCTGATGGCGGCCGCCGACGGGGGCGGCAACCGCATCGGTTCCGGCATCTGGCCCACGAGGTCACTGAACTCGACGAACGTCTGGGGCCACGTGCTGAAGTAGCCCTGCCCCCGCTCTCGCGGCAGGCGCCGGAGCACGGTGGCGGCTTCGACCAGCCGGGTCTCGACG
>Ga0105051_10007764_pt1 | contig 11078 bp, 4 predicted proteins | sample FRY02_FD_78383 | JGI IMG/M metagenome (GOLD analysis project Ga0105051, IMG submission 78383) | Freshwater microbial communities from Lake Fryxell liftoff mats and glacier meltwater in Antarctica - FRY-02 (megahit assembly) | ecosystem: Environmental > Aquatic > Freshwater > Ice > Glacier...
CTGGAAGCATATCTTGAGTTCAAGTGCATGGCGTTTCCCAGATTTTATTTTCTCTCCAATGATGAGCTGCTCGAAATTCTTGCCCAGACCCGAAATGTGCAGGCGGTACAGCCACACATGAACAAGTGCTTCGACGGCATCAAAGGTCTCGATTTTGGAGGACAACATAAAATGTCCCCCTTGAAGCAAATAGACGAGACTAGTGTTGATATTTACGGCATTATCTCGCCTGAAGGAGAGTACGTCACGATGGGCAAGAATCTGAAAGCTCGTGGCGAAGTTGAAAACTGGCTCATGGCCACCGAGCGTAGAATGGTTGAAAGTTTGCGCCAACTTTCAAAGGATTCGGTGATGGACTACCTCACCAGGCCTCGACATGAATGGGTGCTGGACCATGCTGGCCAGATTCAAATTCTCACTTCGCAGATTTACTGGGCCAAGGGAGCGGAAGAGGCACTGGATGGACTTTTGGTGCCGGATGATCCCATCGAGGGCATCAAAAAGTGGTATGATCAGACTGTGGCCTACCTCGGTGGACTGATCTCGTTAGTGCGTGGCGAGTTGACCAAGCTTCAGCGCGGGGCATTAGTAGCCCTCATCACGATTGACGTGCATAATCGCGATATCATCGAGTATCTCGTCAACGACAAGACAACGAGCAAGAGGGAGTTCAACTGGCAAATGCGCATCCGCTATTATTGGGACGATTCCGTGGGTGCAATTGGTGATTGCAGAATCGGGCAGGTTACAGCTGAATTCATTTTTGCACACGAGTATTTGGGCGCAAGCTTCCGACTTGTGATCACGCCTCTGTCTGACCGATGCTACATGACGCTGACCGGAGCTCTGCAGCTGCAGTTGGGTGGAGCCCCGGCAGGGCCTGCGGGCACAGGAAAGACGGAGACGACCAAGGATCTTGCAAAAGCGCTCGGAAATGCGTGCGTCGTTTTCAATTGTGGTGACAATCTTGACTACAAGTTCATGGGCAAATTTTTGAAGGGTCTCGCGCAATGTGGAGCCTGGGCGTGCTTCGATGAGTTTAACCGTATCAACGTCGAGGTGCTCTCAGTTGTAGCACAGCAGATTATTACCATTCAGATCGCGCTTCGTGCCAAGGCTTCGGAGTTTGAATTCGAAGGACACCTGATCAAGCTAATCCTTACCTTTGGGGTATTCATCACGATGAATCCTGGATATGCTGGACGCACGGAGCTGCCGGACAATCTGAAGGCACTCTTCCGCCCTATGTCTATGATGGTTCCCGACTACTCTTTGATTGCGGAGATTAGTCTCTTCGCCGAGGGTTTCGAGGAAGCCAAGGTTCTTTCAAAGAAAATGGCCAAGCTGTACAAGCTTGCAAGTGAGCAGGTATCAGCGCAGCCTCATTACGACTTTGGCATGCGAGCTATCAAATCAGTGCTTGTGATGGCGGGCACTGGCAAACGCATGAACCCCGATATGTCAGAAACCATCGTCATGATTCGAGCCATGTGCGACAGTAACATCCCAAAGTTTTTAGACGAGGACGTAGTTCTCTTCAATGCAATTGTTCTCGACTTGTTTCCTGGAGTTGAGGTGCCAAAACAAGACACTGGTGCTCTTGTTGTTGCCATCCGGGAGTGTCTTGCAAATGCAGACTTACGCTTGTCGGATGCGTGGTGCCTCAAGGCTGTCCAGCTATACGAAGTGCTTGGCATCCGCTTTGGTGTAATGCAAGTTGGGCCGTCCGGAGGGGGGAAGTCGTGTATGGCCCGCTGCATTGCAGAGGCCATGGGCAAGCTGCGCGAGCAAGGCAGCACAGATGTTGAACACCAAGTCACACACACGTACTGCTTGAATCCCAAGAGTATCTCAATGGGTGAGATCATTCGTATGTGTGGCATGACCCCTTTGTATGTCTCTTGGGACTAATTCGTGTGTGTTGCTCATGTTACGAAGTAGGTACGTGTCATGTCTGTCACAATGCAGTTTCAAAATAGCATCAATCGATTCAGACGGAATGAAGTCATTGCATGCACTATTTCATGAAATACAAAAACATAAAGCTTAAGGGAATTAATTTATTTGCCGACACTTATCATCGAAAGAGAACGAAACTCATCGCATATATATGGATGAGTTATGTCACAAAAGTATGTCGCAAAGTCACGTCATAAACGGCAAATTTCAGAAGGAATTTTATTTTCTCCGTCCAAATGAGACGTGTCGCACGTATATGAACGAGAAAAGTTACAGGCATATTAACAAGACATGGCACACACAGGCGAGCTTTATGGAAACTACAACCTGATGACAAATGAGTGGACGGACGGTCTTGGGTCAACAATTATCCGCACTGCCAACGGTGACACGACAGATGACAAAAAGTTTGTCACGTTTGACGGGCCTATCGACGCCATCTGGATTGAGAACATGAATACGGTGCTCGACGATAATCGTACTCTATGCCTGCCCAATGGCGAGCGCATCAAACTGAATGGAAAGACCATGCGAATGCTCTTTGAGGTGGAAGAGTGCGCACAGGCCTCGCCGGCAACTGTTAGTCGGCTTGGTGTTGTATGGCTTCCGCCAGAAGCTTTGGGGTTGAGATACCCCGTTGAAACATGGATGGCCAAGTACACACCTGAAGGCATGTCTGATGAATTGAAGGAGCAATTCATGGCACTTTATGAGGAAACTATCCAGAAGAGCATCAAGTTTGTGCGCAGGAATTGCCGAGAGCTGATTCCGACAATGGACAACAACCTCGTCATGTCGTGCTGCCGCCTGTTCCAGTCAATGTTTGTCGCGTCCAAAGGAGCTAAGCTTGATGCAGCAGACATCAGTCAAACGCTGTCAAAGATGTTCATGTGGTCACTTGTGTGGTCTGTGGGAGGAAATGTTGACGGTGTGGAGGGTAAGGGAAAATTCAGCGAGTTCATTCGTGAAAATTTCCAGACTGTGCGATTTCCTAACAGTGGCACTGTCTACGACTACGTGCTTGATCCTGAGACCAAGGAATGGCAGCCCTGGGAAGAGGTTACGCGTCCTTTTATTTTTGATAAGAATGCAAAATTTTCCGACATCCTTGTTCCCTCAAAGGATACATGCCGCTACTCGTATTTGCTGGGCACCTGCGTGGAAGTGCAGCGCAACTTTGCGCTGATTGGCGACACTGGCACAGGCAAGTCTGTCATCGTCGTAGATGCTCTAGGCCAGTATCAAGACCCTTTGAATCTTGTACCATTCACTGTCAACTTTTCTGCGCAAACAGCTGCAAAGCAGCTTCAGGAGATGATGGAAGTCAAATTTGAGAAACGCCGCAAAGGAGTGGTGGGGTCGCCCATCGGCAAAATTTTGGTGTGCTTTGTGGACGACGTGAACATGCCTGCCCGTGAGACTTACGGTGCGCAGCCGCCCATCGAGGTACTTCGACTTATGCAGGACAGGGTTGAATATTATCGCCCCGTGGGTGGCGTGTGGGATCGTAAAAAGCTCTTTTGGAGTGATTTGGTAGATACCACCCTGTGCACCGCCTGTGGACCTCCTGGAGGAGGTCGCAATATTGTCACAAACCGCTATTTCCGCTTTTTTAACACTTTCAATATTTCTGCGCCTTCCAACGGCGTGCTCAAGGTCATTTTTGGTTCGATTCTAGAAGGACATCTCGACCAATTTCCAAATGATGTCAAGATTCTGAGCAAACAAACTGTTGATGCTTCTATTGATATCTATGAACGAATCGCTGCTGAAATGCTTCCGACTCCTGCCAAATCTCACTACACTTTCAACCTGCGCGACCTGTCCAAAGTGTTCCAGGGGCTCTTGTCTCTCAAGGTTCAGCACTGCCCTAATGCAACCACATATGGTCGCTTGTGGGCACATGAATGCCAGCGTGTATTTGCTGACAGGCTCATTGATCTTGCGGACAAGACTACTTTTAACGAGTGGCTGCATGAATTTTTGAAGCGCAAGTTTGGCATGGACTGGGATTTCCAGGAGGTTTTTGTCATTAAGCCTATTTTATTTGGCGATTACCTCAAGATGGGTGTGACTGGCGACGACCGTATGTATGAGCCCATCATGGATAACACCAAACTGCCCAAGCTCATGGATTCCTATCTTGAAGATTACAATGCAACATCCTCCAAGGGCATGCAACTTGTGTTTTTCATGGATGCTATCGAGCATATTTCGCGTCTTGCACGCATTATTAGGTCCCCGAGAGGAAATGCCATGCTTGTTGGGCTTGGTGGGTCGGGCAAGCAGAGTCTGACTCGCTTGTCAGCGTTCATGGCTGAGTTCAAATGCTTTCAGATCGAGCTGTCCAAGGGGTATGCCAACGTTGAATTCCGCGAGGATCTCAAGAAGCTCTTCATCGTTGCTGGTGTTGAGCGCCAAACCGTGGTGTTCCTCTTTACAGACGGTCAAATCGTTAACGAGGGCTTTATCGAGGATATCAATAGCATTTTGAATGCTGGTGACGTGCCCAACTTGTTTGCACAAGATGAAAAGGACAGAGTTATTGGAGATTGCAGGGAGTACACTGCTAGCATTGGTAAGCCTCTCACCAAGGACTCAGTTTACAATACCTTCATTTCTTGCGTACAAGCCAACTTGCACTGTGTATTGTGCATGAGTCCGGTCGGCGAGGCATTCCGACGTCGCTGCCGCATGTTCCCGTCACTTATTAATTGCTGCACAATCGACTGGTACTTACCCTGGCCACAAGAGGCGCTTGCCGACGTGGCCGACCGCTTCATGGCCGAAGTCGAGAATGTGTCTGATGAGCACAAAGCGATTTTGGCCAAATTGTGCCCCATTCTCCATGGATCCGTCGAAAAGTGGTCTGAAACATTTTATGACGAGCTCCGTCGCAAGTTTTACATCTCTCCCAAGAGTTACCTCGACATGATCTCTTTGTACACCAAACTGCTCAAGGAAAAACGGCAGGAGCTAAGCGATGCCAAGGATCGTTTTGTCAACGGCCTCAACAAGATGGAGGAAGTTGGAACCGTGATTGGGTCTGCCAAGGAAGATCTTGCTGTTCTCGAGCCTGTGCTGAAGGAAAAGAGTGCGGCTACAGAAATTCTCCTGAAACAGGTGGCCATTGACAAGGAAGAAGCAGCAAAGGTTGAGGTTGTTGTGGGTAAAGAAGCCGCTGAAGTCGAAGAATTTGCCAAAGGCGTGCGCATTATTCAGGTGGATGCGCAGGCCGATCTTGACGAGGCGCTGCCTGCGCTGCAAGCAGCTGTGTCAGCGCTCAACTCCCTGACAAAGGGCGACATCACAGAAGTGAAAAGTTTTGCAAAGCCGCCGCCCATGGTGCAGACGACGATGGAAGCTGTGTGCATTCTGCTGGGGCTGAAACCGGATTGGGATACTTCCAAAAAGCTGCTCGGAGAGTCGGACTTTATGGAACAGCTCAAGGGCTATGATAAGGACAATATGGACCCTAAGCGCATCAAACTGCTGCAAAAATACGTCACGCGGGAGGATTTTACGCCGGAGCTCGTGGGGAAAGTATCTGGTGCTGCAAAGGGTCTGTGCATGTGGTGTTGCGCCATGAATGTCTATGCAAGAGTTGCCAAAGACGTCGAGCCCAAGAAGGCCAAACTGGCTGAGGCCAACTCGCAGCTAGAGACTGCGATGACGACTCTCAACGCAAAGAAGGCCAACTTGAAATCAGTGCAGGACAAGGTGGCAGGCCTCGAAGCACAGCTTAACGGAGCTCTCGCCGAACAAAAGAGTCTAGCAGACCAAGCAGATCTTTGCCAAGCGCGTCTTTCTCGGGCTGGCAAACTGACGGCGGCGCTCGGTGATGAGCAGGTCAATTGGACCAAAGAGTCAGCAAATCTCAGTATACAGCTCGAAAAGCTGGTCGGTGACGTCTTTTTGGGTGCTGCATGCGTGGCCTACGTAGGGCCGTTTACCGGTGTTTATCGAAAGCAGATTCTAGTTGAATGGGTTGAGTCAGCGCAAGAAATCGGGCTGCCCGCGTCAGATGTCTTCGATCTTCCGGGTACTCTTGCAAAACCAGTAGATGTGCGTAACTGGAACATCCAAGGTCTTCCAAGCGATGAAGTTTCTGTTGCAAATGGCGTCCTGGTAAAGAACACGTCTAGATGGCCGCTCCTGATTGATCCCGAAATGCAGGCCAACAAATGGATTAAAACAATGGAGGAACAGAATGGACTTCGGCTCATCAAGCTTACGGACGGAAAGTACTTGCAGGTGATTGAGTCCTGCGTCCGAAACGGCAATCCGCTGCTTTTGGAAGATATTGGCGAGGACGTTGATCCTGCGTTAGAGCCCATCCTGATGAAGCAGCTCTTCAAGCAGGGTGGTCGTGTTTTGATTCGCCTAGGTGAGCAGGATGTCGATTATGATCAGAACTTCCGGTTCTATATGACCACCAAGCTCCCAAACCCTCATTACCTTCCAGACGTCTGCATTAAGTCTACTATTATCAACTTTATGATTACCATGGATGGTCTTGAAGACCAGCTACTTGGGGACGTAGTTCGCCAGGAGCGTCCTGATCTCGAGGAGAAAAAGGACAAATTGGTGGTGTCGATGTCGAATGATAAGAAGCAGCTTGGCGATTTGCAGGAGAAGGTGCTCAAGCTACTTCAGGATGCAGAGGGCATGGTGCTGGATAACGAGCCTCTAATCAACACGTTGCAGCAGTCTAAAGTGACGTCGGGCATGATCAACAAGCGTGTTGCAGAAGCTGAGGAAGCCAACATCAGCATTGCTGAAGCCCGAGAGGGATACCGTACTGCGGCAACTCGAGGGGCGCTGCTGTATTTTGTTATTGCCGACCTTCCCAACATGGACCCAATGTACCAATATTCGCTCGAGTATTTCAAGAAACTGTTCAATTACTGCATTGATGTGAGCGACAAAAACACGGATCTTAATCAGCGTCTGCAAATTATCATGGAGTACGTTACCAAATTCATGTATGCTAACGTTTGCAGAGGGCTGTTCTCACGTCACAAGCTGATTTACAGCTTCCTCATATTTACTTCCATCTTCCGCAACAACAAAGAGATTTCAGGACCTGAATGGAACTTCCTTTTACGTGGAGGATTCGGAACTGCGCCGAAAAATCCCGACCCTGCTTTCATGCCGCAACTGACGTGGGAGACTGTTGCGGGCCTGCAAGAGGCCATGCCAGATCTATTTCCAGACCTATGTCAGAGCATGTCGAGCAAAATCAAGGAGTGGAAGAATTGGGCAGCCGCTGAAGCCCCCCAGACAGCACCGCTCCCAGGAATATGGAACGACAGCCTGAACTTATTTCAAAAGATGTGTGTTCTCAAGATTTTCCGGCGCGAAAAGCTTGTGTTTGCGACTGAGAACATTGTTGCCGAAAAACTTGGCAAGTCCTTCACAGAATCGCCGCCCATTGTGCTGGCGGAAATCTACCCCGACACAAGTGCGACTACCCCCATCATTTTTGTGCTCTCCACTGGTTCCGATCCAACAGGAGCACTCATCAAGTTCGCAGAGGACAGAGGCGTTCTCAACAAGTTCCAGAGTATCTCTCTAGGACAAGGTCAAGGCCCAGTCGCAGAAAAGCTTGTGGCTGCGTCGACCAAGGTTGGCAACTGGGTGTGTCTCATGAATTGCCATCTTGCCACATCTTGGATGAGCGCGATGGAAAAGATGGTAGATAATTTTTCTGTTAAACCACCCGAGGACTCCGAATTTCGCCTGTGGCTCACGTCGCAGCCCTCCACAGCATTCCCTGTATCTGTCTTGCAAAACGGCATTAAGCTCACAAACGAGCCGCCCAAAGGCATGCGCGCCAACCTCATTGGCACCTTCACAACCTTGGGCGAAGAGGAATGGGAGAGTTGTACAGAAGACAAAAGGAACGAGCAATACTGGAAAAAACTGGTTGTGGGGCTTGCTTTCTTCCATGGCATCACTCAGGAGCGCCGCAAGTACGGCCCCCTTGGCTGGAACATCCGCTATGAATTCAATACGTCAGACGTGCTATGTGCCAAAGATGTGCTCAAAATGTTCGTGTGCAACTTCCCGGATATGCCATGGGCCGCGATTACATATATCACAGGGCATGTCAACTATGGAGGACGTGTCACTGACGACCAGGATAGACGCTGTCTGATGTCGATCCTTGAAACTTACTACCCTGGCGATGACGTGGTCCAGGACGAAGGGTACAAATTCTCTGATTCTGGCACATACTTCTCTCCTCCGCTTGGCGACTTCAAGGCTCTCATGTCCTATTTTGAAAACCTACCTATGGTTGATAACCCGGAGGTAATTTTCCCGTGCCTTCTTGACTTGTGTTGCAACCGTGCAGAATTGTGCTGCAATATGTACCGAATACTGACTTCGCTAGGCTAAAACGTGACTCCTACTGACGAATCCTAACATGTACTGACAACAAAACCCTCTTGCAAAATTCAGGTGTTTGGCATGCATGACAATGCCAATATTGCCTTCCAGCTTCAAGAAACTATTTCTATCTACGAGACCGTACTGGGTCTACAACCCAAAGTGGGCGGCGGTGTGAGCGAAGGAGAAAAGAGTCCCGAGGAATTAGTCGATGACTATGCGGCCACGTTCGAAGAGCAGGTCTGATTTTTGTAAAGTCGCGTGCATGCTACAAGTGCATGCCGTGTCAGCTGTTGCTGAATAGTACTGACGTGCAAGAATGTTTCAGATGCCCGAGGTGCTTGATCGTGAGAATGCGTGTAGGGACATGTTTCAAGTCATGCCAAATGGCGCACTGCGGTAAGGCATTTCCCTTTAATCTTCACGTACTGCTTTGCTGTAAATATTGCTGATGCTTGCTGGGTACTTTGTTTAGGTCGCTTGACACGGTGCTGATCCAAGAGATGGATCGCTTCAACCGTCTCATCAACACCATGACTTCGACTTTGAAGGAGCTCCGCAAGGCAATTAAAGGCCTGGTTGTTATGTCTGCAGACCTCGAGGAGATGTTTACCAGTTTCCAGAACAATGCGACACCCGGGTTATGGACGCGCGTCGCCTATCCGTGCTTGAAGCCGCTGGCATCGTGGTTCAAGGATTATTTGCGCAGAGTGGAATTCTTCAAGTCGTGGTGTGAAAAAGGCCAGCCTTCTTCTTTCTGGTTGCCCGGCTTTTACTACCCACAAGGTTTCATGACTGGTGCCCTGCAGACGCACTCACGTCGCTACGCGCTTCCTATCGATAAGCTCGACTTTTCCATTGTCATCAAGAATATGGAGGGCGCCGAAGACGTGGGCGAGGCACCTGAGGACGGCGTCTATATCACTGGCCTCTATTTGGAGGCTGGTCGTTGGGATCGCCGCCAGAAGAAGTTGAAGCCATCGAATCCGGGCGAAATGATGAGCCTCATGCCCATTGTGCACATGTTACCTATATTGGACTATGTGCCCAACCCAGCCGACTATATGGCTCCCTTGTACAAAACCAACCTACGTGCGGGTGTCCTCAATACCACAGGTTTGATCTCTACTTTCGCTCTTTGTTCTGGAGCATAATTGTGCAAGATGCTGGGCGTGCTTTTTCCTCTGGTTTGCAGACAATTTTTTTGGCTTTGAATTGCCTTTGACAATTGTTGGGTTCGTTGTTGTGATCAGGTCAAAGTACAAACTATATCCTGGACGTGAACATCCCCACAGACGAGAACCCCCGATTCTGGTATGTGCTTCCATTTTATTCTATCTCGAAAGCAAGCGCATGCAGTGCTACCAGAATGAGTGTTTTGTTTAAAAGCACATTACTTGTCCATCTCTCTCTTAGCAGGAACGTTGAGATCACATACGTGAACCTCTTAAATGTGATATTTGATCATGCCAAAGATTCGAATTCGTGTGGCTGACTTTGAATCTGGTTTTAACTCTTCAACAGGGTCCTCATGGCAACTGCGATGGTGTGCATGTCAAATGATTAATTCCAGTCGTCCGTGTCTTGTGGCGAAAGCAGAAATCCTGCAAATTTCCTTAAAGATTATAAACAATCTTGTATCCGCCCGAGAAGCTTGTTGGAGGCGGGCTTTCGACCCCTGTGCCCCCCTTTTATTTATTTTGTACCATTATCTCGAACAAAATCTGCACTTTGGATCAGTACCAGAAAATTAATTTCGAGTTAGCCGGGGTCGACACTAGTGAACGGGTTCGACACCCGCCTTGTTCCAAGAAGCTTTTCGTTGTGGCTTGTGTGTACGAAAGATTGTGTACGAGGGTGTTTCAGAAAGAGCTTCGAATCCATTCACTCTCATGTAACAGCAATGTCTTGATGAGGAAATTTTCCTCTGGAAATATTCAGGCGGGTTGGTGCGCCTGGATGTGTGTGTATGTATGTATGTGTGTGTGTGCATGTGTGTGCGTTTGCGTGTGTGTATATACCACCAAAATATGACAAAATTTGAATCTCATGCCGATGACATACAGGATCGTTCCGGCTCATAGAATCTGGCAGATAGAAGCCGCAGTCTGGAATTTGGCCGGTTTCTTGCACTCTGCTTAAGAAACCTGCTGGCAGCGATTTGGGCAGTTTCTCAATGATTTTCTTAATGATTTTCTCTAAAAAAATCTTAATTTCCTCTATGAAAATCCTAATTTGCTCTGTGAAAATCTCATATTTTCTCCATGAAAAATCTTCATGATTTTCTCTATGATTTTCTGAATGATTCATAAAATCTCTTACCCCAAAGTTAGAGTTTCTATTCGGTGGCTGAGGATGCGACTTGTGTACAGTAGCATTCTGGCACATAGAAACTGGCAGATAGAAATCGCAATCTGGAATTTGGCCAGTTTCTTGCACTGTTCATTAGAAACCCGCCGGCAGCGATTTGGGCAGTTTCTTAACGATTTTCTGAATGATTTTCTTAACAATTTTCTCTGTGAAAATCTTAAATTTCTGTATGAAGAATCATAATAATTTTCTCTATGATTTTCTTAATGATTCATAAAATTTCGTACTACAAAGTTAAGTTAGAGTTTCTCCGGGGGGTGTAGAAACTCGTTGGCTGGGGTGGCAGTTTCTTAATAGTTTATAGAAACAACGCTGGCAGGCTGGGTGCTGGCTTCATCAGTGTGTGCTTAGAAACA
>Ga0105051_10007772_pt1 | contig 11067 bp, 9 predicted proteins | sample FRY02_FD_78383 | JGI IMG/M metagenome (GOLD analysis project Ga0105051, IMG submission 78383) | Freshwater microbial communities from Lake Fryxell liftoff mats and glacier meltwater in Antarctica - FRY-02 (megahit assembly) | ecosystem: Environmental > Aquatic > Freshwater > Ice > Glacier...
GCGCTGCCAGATAGAAGCAAAGACCACATGCCAGATTGGTCTTTCCAGGACTCTGTGCGAGACTTGTGCAATACCTGCTCTTCGGTCTGCAGATGGCCACGTCTGCAGAGCGAAGAATTTTTCGTGCATGTTCATGTGTAGGGTTTGGACTTTATATTGTTTATTACGGGTGCGGGGCCGAGCACTTATTCGTGTATGTTCACGGGGTTCTTGTATTGTTGCATTTCTTTTAATATATCTGTGTGTATGTGTGTGTTTATACTGGCAAGGTTTTCGACAAGTGTCTCTGGTACTTGTTGTTCCTTCACCACAACAATATATATCAATGAGTTGAGAGAATCGAGTACTGCAACATTTTGGAAATGTCCGCTAGTGGCTGGGCAAATTGTTACTCAGAGGTCTAGTGTGCGAGTGTGACGATTTTACAACCTATTGAGTGCCCGGGGCAATTGGGCACTCGATCCTGAGACCAGAAGACCCAATCCTGATGAGTCACAGTCATCATCACTGTGCCCAGAGCATGCCGGGTCACCCCGTCTCTTCTCCTGCTGGTGCTCGTAGATGAATTTTCTGACAACCCCACTTTCTGGCAAACTGTTAAGTGCCCAATTACTGCCCCCACCCCCCTTGGAAAATGACTCCACCCCCTTCAAAAAAAACCGTTGATTAGTTCCATGGTTTTCATGTTCTGTAGGATAGGGGTCATGAATTGGGCAGTGCCCATGTAAAACAAAGTCAAACAATGGGCACCTTTTAGTATTCAAATTTCAAGATTTCAGTCAATTATTGATGGACCTCAGATTGCAGGACCCCACCCTCAAAATCAAAGTGACAGAACAGGGTGGTGGAAAATGGACAACGCGAAGCCAGGGTTCAGGCGGGCTCAGCGGAGCCAGGGTTAAGTCGGCTCGGGCGTGCTGACAACGTCTAGCTGCGGATCAAACCCCGATGATGATGGTGATGTGGTAGGTGCGCAAAATTGCAGGTGTATGATGCAAACGTTGTATCTAGCGCACTGAGTTGCTATTAAAGCTGGCCCTGGCAAGTTTTGGCGTCAGCCATGTGTGTGCGCACTGCAGGCTGAGGAGGCAGCGTCTGATATGCTGGGGAGTGGTAGTACGCAAATTCCGTAATCTCAAATTTGTTTTATTGTTCGCGCAGGCTTCTCGTTCACAAGAGGAAACACAGAAAAGCACAACACAACACCTTTTGAAACTCGGTGCTTGCGACAGTGCAATTGCTAGTGTGCCGACATGGGTGGGTATGTTTGCATGCATTCAAATTGTGTGCATACATCTACCCCTATCCATTTGAATAGGTAGATATATATACATATATGTGTATACATATGTATATATACACGTATAACTATCTACACAAAAATAGATGATAAACAAAAAGATAGATTCATGAATATATGCATATGTATATACATATGCATATATATATATGTACATATACATATATATATATATATACACACATACGCGTCGGAGAGAACTTGCAACACTTGGTGAAGAGCTGCCTCCAGTGGAATTGTTACCAGCCAAGCGCTAGAAACAGCGTCCAAATCCAACGAAGAAAGACGCAAGCAAAGAGGAGTTTGGACGAAGAGCGCTAGCAGGGGGCAACATGTGGGATTCGTTGTCATGTCTACTGACACTTATGGAAAGTTTTGACAAAAACAATCCAGAACTGGGGATAGACAGTGTGGCAAGACAGATGCATCAAAAGACGGTGCAGCATTTCTGGGTCAACATAGTTAAGCAACAGGTCACGGCGGGGGGTGTCCCACACTTAAGACGCGTTAATTCAGCCAATGGAGGCGGCTTTGAATCAAGCCACGTTTCTGACACAGGCACAGGTACTGTTAGGCAAAGTGATTAGCGAGCATACGACACAACAAAACGCAGAGGTTAAGAGTATCATCAACAAAGATCGTCAAGTGGCGCCTAAACGGATGCCACTTGGCGCGCGCTTAGCGGTGAACACACATAACATGGGGGGGTGGTTTGTAGAATCAGTGAAGAATGCACGGTGGTCGATGCGCCCGCAAGAGGCGGGAGATGGACTCGAAAGCATTGTTGAGTTTCAGGTCCAGATCAAAGGACACAACAAGCAAGAGTATGAGGACAAATGGCAAGGATGGCAAAATTGGACTGATGAAAAGCTCGCGACAAAACTGACAAAGGATGACCAGCAGCTGGTCTTGTTACTACCAGCCAGGTGGTGGCCTGACACGTTGCCAGAGTTTGAAAGGTGAGGATGGTGGCAAAGGCCACACAAGCGAGTGAGGTGTAGGCAGTGTAAATGTGGCTTAGTTGAGAATCCGAGTTTTAAAAGTAGCAAGTGGGACACTGTTTTTGGCAAGCACGTGCAATGCAAAGAAATGCACACATCTGCTGGAATGCCTCCCACCCCTTGATAGTCACTTACTACTGCTGAGTCACTGTGTACTCACCCAGCATGAAGGCCGAAAAAAAAAAATTATGTGTCCGACGCTGGGAATCGAACTACCAACACCCGTCATGGGCCACATGCTTTTGATCACTTTGCTAAAATTACATCCGAAACCCGAGGGGACTTCGTTTTGTGTTGTCAAACGCCGACCCCTTAAACTACAAATCACAACTTGTGCTGAGAACGGAAAAATTCAGTTAATCCGAAAATAACGAATCATTTATTTACAAATTATTTAAATTGTACATGCAAGTCTAATCCCGTTTGCCTATGTCAACAATGGTCGGTCATCTTTTTGTTGGCTTCTTATGTATGTATGTATCGTTTATTGGATTGAGGTTAACTTAAAAAATCTCAAGACAACCCTTATCAACCACTCCTGGCTTAGGACCAAAGGTCAATCCGCCGGTTACCCTCAAGCCCAAATTGAAGTCACTTCCAATTCTTTCAGCGTCGAGCACCTTAGTGAGCTCTAGCCTTGCAGTCCTACTTGAAGTAAGCACAACCCGCTCCAGCGCTGTTCTAAGTTTGCACTTGTCCCAGTGTTTTACCCCTCCGCTAAAATCCATTCCTGCGTCCTTCTTTCCTCATACCCCCTGTCTCCCCTCATGGATCCCAAGTCTCCTGACCATCCTGACACCCGTACTACGCATGTGTCATCTATTCAAGACTACATATGCGACTCTTGGTGCTTGTCTGTCTATTGACCCAGTATGGTAGGGCAATTTTCTTAGGAGAGGAAAACCCTTGAAGGGAGGGCGGACCCTAGGCAAATAAGTTCAGAGTCTGGCAGGTTTAGTTCTTGGCAAGAGTGTGAGGCGTCCATGTGGCTACTTGCCGATGGGCCGGTGCCATTTTCTGACAGTGTGTATGTTTTTTTGGGAAATGGACCCAGTCTTTTTTGGTTAAGAAAGAGTAAACCCTTTATTTATGGTCGGTCAAGAATTAAACCCGTGTATGTAGTACCCATGAGTATTTGTTTGTTTGTCGTGGTAAAAAAGGAAAACCCCACTGCATTTTGAAGGCGTCTCTGGTGGTTAGATTCAATTGTGAGAGTCACACCCCATGGGTTTTGTAGACATTTAGATCTTGTACCAGTCCTTGGACTACAGGCAAAGATTCAGACCCGTGGATATGTCTTTGAGAAATCAACCCCAGTCCGTGGACTGTGAGTATAAGTGATTGTGCCCATGGGGGTGGTCTGAAAGGAGACCCCCACCATGTTGATCCGTTGAGGTTGGTATGGTTCGTGGTAAACAAGGAAAACCCCACGATATGAGGAGATCCACAGTCTGTGTCAGTGGCTGGATGACTGTCTGTAGACAAGATCCTTGAAGGTCGTAGTGGTAAAAAAGGAAAAACCCACTGTGTGATGAAGCCATCGTGTGGCTGTATTTCCGTCGTGGACAGTATGCAAAAATTTGCGGTGGTGAAAATTCTGGACAGAAGAAAGAACCCACAAGATGTCCAAGGTTTGACCCTTTATTTGGGTCAAATAATAACCCTTTATTTGGGCCTTTGTGGATAACTGGCATTGCACAACATTTTGTTTTCGTTAAGTCAATGCTGCTGTTTCAGAACCCTGCAGTGTATGCACCACCGGACGTATTGGTAAGCTTGGAGCATATTCTACAGTCCTGGTGTAGATGTCGTGTTTTACTTTGGTGTTTTGGTGTTGATGTACTACTGTTGTAGGGCTTCTTGGGTCTTGATGGCAAAAGCTGCGCAGTGAGGCATGGCATGCTCTCTCCATTGAATGATGGTCTTGGCCCGGAGTTGCCACTCTGCGGGTGGATCGCTTGCGAGGGTGAGGGAGGTTTTGATTTCCTCACTCACCTTGGACAATTCCCGTGTGCTGAGGCCTAATTCCACCATTATGGCTTCAAAGGTTGACCGAGTTGTTCCTGTAGGTCTTGCGTTGTGACGCAGGATGTGGTAAGATGATGGAAATTATCAACTGGGTGGTGTGTGTGGAGGAGGAGCGGGCCCTGGTCAATTAATGCTGTGGGGTTACAGCGTAGACACGGGATACTGCGACAGGGGAGGATCGTGTCCTCTTCATTGTACAAATTACTGCGTAGGGTTGTAAGGTTCTGACACCGGGCACAAAGGAGTGGAAGAGTGGGAATTTCGGATGAGGTGCGAAGGTAGGGAGCTGGTGTGTTTAGCTTCTTCCGGTGTAGGTCGGAGAGTGTCACTGTGATGTACTGTTGCATAGGGCAGGAGGGAGAGTTGTCAGGGGCAGGGGCAAGTTGTAACAGCGTTCGTCGCTGTTGTGTGCATGCCAAGGTGGTGAGCTCATTTTTACGGATTTTAATCAATGTTTTGGGACTCAATCTCAGGCTAATGGAAGGGTTGAGGTCGATTCACTCTATGCCTGGTGTTAGGTGAGGTGGGTGGCACTCTCCACAAGTGTGTGGCGTTCAGGGTGATGTGTGCGCAGCGCATGCGCTCAGTGAGACTTGCTGTGCGAATATGGGGTGCACTGATCAAACTTTTGTGAATTTGTGCAGCCGGTCTATTTTGGTCAACTACTAGGAGTTTGGCGCGCAGAGAACATAGTTCGATTGCTTGTTGTAGTCGCGTTGGTAAGAGCCCGCAAACAGCGTTGAGAGCAGTTTGGAGAATAGGACCGTCTGAGAGGTCCATACACTCTGCCAGTGATTCGTCTAGGGCATTCTGTACTCTCTGTATCTGTTGTGTACTTGTTAGTAGGATGCTATTCATTGTTGAGTGCACATGTACTATGGCTTTCCATATTGTGAGCGGGACTTGTTGTTTGTAGTGCATTGCACTCTGTTGTTTGAAGGCCCATGCATACTTGCGGACTTTACCGGTGGCGATTTTAATTTTTTTAATTATATCAGTACATTGCTTGTTCATGTCCAGGTTGGAATCCAGGGTAAATCCCAGGTATTTGAAGTGGTCCACTTCGCAGACCTCTTTATCATGTGGGTAAGGGAATCTGGCCTTGGGTATCCAGGGAGTTTGCCCCCGACTTGTTTTGTCGGGAGAAGTTTCGTTGAAGACAATAATCTCGCTTTTTCCTGCCCCATAATTTATTTTTGCTTGATGATCCTCAGCCCAGTGTTGGGCTACCGTGATCATTTTGTTGAGTTCCTCTGCGCTGTCGGCGCAGAGACATAGATCGTCGACGTAGGCCAGGCCGCCAATCCACTGCGCCCCCGTACATTGCGCCGTCGGGAAATTTTCTCTCAATTTCCGCCGTAGACTCGCCACAAAGATGGCATAAAGCCTTGGGCCTAGGGCTGAGCCGTCACCTAGTCCTCTCTCAATGTCTACGTGGTCGTCGACGGGGATGTGGGGGTGTAGTACCCGGACTTTGAGCGACTTTGTTAGACTTTTGATGACTGCTAGCATTTGGCCTTGTATGCATTGCTCGTGTAGATATGTGTATAGTTGTGGTCTACTCACCGAGGGGTATGCTGTTTTGATATCAAGCATTGCACAATATACCACTCTTCCTTCTAAATTTTTGGTATGGATATGGGAAATCAGGGGATACAGGCATCAATAGTGCCGTTATCTTTTTTCCCTCCATATTGTGCCTGAGTACAGGTGTTATTCTCATGTGTGAATACTGCGAGTCTAGCATCTAGAATACTTTCAAAAAAATTAGCGAGGGAGCTTGAGAGTGTAATGCCACTATAGCTGGCAGGTGCTTGTTTGTCCATTTTCTCTCCTTTGTATATTGGCTTAATGAGTGCTGCTCTCCACTGTGTGGGGGTCGACGTCCAGCGCCATAGTGAGGAACAGAGGAGGTGCAAAAGTTGTATCATGTTCGTACCTCCCGCTTTAATCATATTATTTGTAATGGAATCATTGCCTGGGGATTTTACAATTTTGAGTCTTTTCACTGCTGTCTTCACTTTTTGAATACTAATTTAAGCATGCATAGTTAGGTGGTGGGAAAGAGGTTTCGGGTCCGTATTTTCACTGTAGAGGGTAGGGGACTCCCTTTTTCCTTCATTTTTGTCAGTAAGATTGGCCATGTACTCATTGATATGCGACTGTGCAGGGTCTCTATAATTGCTTCCTAATTCTCGTCTAAACTCGTTCCGAGTCCAGGCTTTGCCTGCTTCTTGAGTGTTACTAGCGAGCGGTCCTCTAGTCCACGCTGAGAGGGGGCAGGGTCCATTGTTGGTGTAAATATTGTCAGGTAGGCGAGGGGTGGGTTCTTGGATTCCGTTGACTTGTTCAATCAATTTCCATATGTTTGTGTTGGAAGGTCCAAATGCTCTTGGGTTCTGGGAAATGCCACCGTCAAAGGAGTCAAGTAAAGAGGATAGCATTTCTTTGATTTGATCTTTTTGAAGTGGTTTCCCGGATTTTCGCCAAGTTTGCGTACAGTTCAAGTAGTTTGGTGCGTGCCCTTTGTGCGAGAGTGGGGTGGGCAGGCTCTGCGCGAATATACATGAGTTGCCTCTGTAGTATTATTTTATCAGAAAATATTTTTTTGATCTCAGGTGAGAGGTCGCGGGGTAGTACAGGCGTCTTTCTGTGAGTCTGCGAATTCACGATTTTGAAGGAGGAACCAATTGTGGTTTGAGCTGCAGTGTCTATTGCTACAATCACGGCTTGAAAACGCCTTATCAGCTTTGTTTTGACTTTGACCTGGGTTTTTTATTATTATTTTTAATAGTTCATTCATAACTTGAAGAGGTACTTGGCTAGTTTCTTTCAATTTGTCCATGTACTTCTCGCTGGTTAATATTTCAGTCAGTTTTTGGTCATGGTATTGCAGTCGCTTTGTTTCTTTTGTTTTAGCAGCCTGTCCCGGGTGTCTCTGGGTGTCTCGATCTACCCCGTCGCGGTAGGGTATCTTCATTTCGACTAGGATAAATTCGTGGTCTTCCACACCTCTCCCGTCAGTTCCGCTGATTTTTCCGCGTGAGTCCGCGATGACTTGACATAGATATATGTATTTTCTACACCCTTTTATTAGTTAACGCGTAGTCGATAATTGTCTCAGACGTCAAAGTAGTAGAACTTTCTTGCAGCTTCTGAAAGTGAGTATAGGGAAAAGTTTTATATGGTGCTATGTTATGTTCTCTACCGTTGAGGACGACCAGTTCGCTCGACGTAAGAAGGTTCTTGAACCATTTTTCCCTCGTGTTAGCGTTTTGATTGCTGGATACGCGCGATGGGGTATGCGAGGGTGAGGGATCACCGCTAATGGGTCCCCATATGCCCTGTTCTGCGACGTTGAGATGAGGTTCATATTTCATATTGCCGAGATAACTATTGAAGTCGCCTAATATGATGTTCGCTCCCGTCATTCTACGTGAATTTTGTATATGATTGTGTATTTTTTGCAAGGTGTCACTGGTGACTACAGGGCTGATATATGTGATTGTGACACATGTATTTTCATTGCATGTATCCGAACTCAATGTCCACGAGTAGATTTGCTCTGTTTCATCGTTGATATTATTGTCCCTTGGCGTAGCATAGATGTGTTCTTTAAGAATCAGCGCTATTCCTCCTTTCTCTTGTTGGGAATGTCGGCGAAGCGGAGAGGGAATTATGATGAGACGCCACTTGCTGGTTACTTCGTTGACTAGGTCGAGATTATGTTCTGTCAGGTGTGTTTCTGTGAGTGCTAGGACATCCAGGTGTTGAGACGCGGCCAGTTTTTGCAGGGAGAAAACTTTGCTCAGCGTTAGCATTCCACGAGGGTTAATATGTCCTATACGTACAGTCGGAGCGATGTTTGCTTTGGTTATTTTCGTCTTCTTGATGTTTTTGCCTTGTGTCTATTTATCTGTGCCCGCTTGAGTTTCCTGCTCGGATTTTCTTTTGTCGTGAAGTTTTTGATGTTTCCCATTTTTTGCGTCATGTTCGCACTTGCACTTTGCACATCGTTTGTGTCTGGGTCGCGTGTTGTCATGGTGAACGTCACTTAGAGTTGTGAGAGGGTGAATTTGATTAAGTGTATCCAGCAAGTTCTTTACAATCAATGGAGACGGGTGTGGGTTTGATACTTTAATATTGTAAACAACATTTCGCTCGCCTCCTTTTTGGTTGAGCCATGACTTATGTCTTATGACTATTCTACGTTGTTTCAGCCCGATTTCCCCTTTATCTAGCACTCTAGTGGGGTACTTGGTGTTATTGGCAGGATCCATTTTCCGCCGTTGGTTGATTCTCGTCAGGTAGAACCCAACTTTCCCTTTATCTAATGCACTAGTAGGGTGTCCTTCATACTTAATAGCGATCGTCTTCCGCACAAAATGCGGATGCAGATTCCAGAGTAAGCGCGAACAGATCATGATGTTTTCCCTATCATTCGCTATCTGATCTTTTTGAATCAAACAGGTGTATATATTAACAGTTAACTTAAGTTTGCTGTTGTCAAGCGTCTTGGCGTAGCGATCGTCAATTTGTCGCGTAGCCCTCGTTCTTGGCATAGTTGTCCAGATACCCTCTGTACTTGGAGTAATCACAGTTTGAGATATTTTTGTCTTTTTATTGTTTTCGTCAAATGTGTTTGTAGTGTACAGGGGGAGTGTGCGCGGGTGAGGGTGGGGGGGGTACCGAGACACAAGGTCGTTATCCGTAGCGCTTGCCGTAGTTGGTGCTACCCATACCGTTACCGGATCCTGCCCCTCCATAGTCTTATGTGCAGTGACATTACTTTCTAGTTTGGGCATACGAAAATTAACCCATTGACTTTTACCCATCTATGTTCACTCTGAAAGGGTAGGCAGTTCAGTGTTTCACTTCTTCCAATGAATGAGTTCATTTTGGTACTACGATCCAGACAGATTTGCTTGTATACGAATTCCTACGCAGATCCAAATCGGGGGTAGTTACTAAATTTTACTCAACTATTTTTTTGGTACAAAATCACATTTAACAAATTTTAAACAGGGCAACCCTATCATCTTGATGTTTTCCCCAGACGTGCTCAAGTTCTTCAACCGCCTCGGCGTGCGCTCCGTCAACGACGTCACTGCCCAGGTCACGGTTGAGGTCACGGCGGGCATGGACCCGGAGGGCATGGGCGCGCACATAGGCGCTGATTTGCAGGTGGTGGAGGCTGTGCCGTTTGATCAGGGCGCCATCATTGAAGCTATGACCACAGTAATCAACACTGGTAATAATAGTGTCATGACACACAGCACCAAGCTCAATGAAACAACCATGTTGCACGTCGACAAGGTGGTCAAGAAGGAGGGCGACGCGCGCAAGAAGGCCATCAAGGGCATGAAGGTGGCGCTGCAGGCGCAGAACGAAGACTTCCAGAAGCGTCTCGCGCTCCTCGAGCAAGGCGCCGCGTGCAGCGAGAGGCCCTGCAATACGCCGAACGAGGCGCGGAGGCAGATCAAGAACATCACCTCGCACAAATCCCAGGACTCCTTTGGCTGGGTCAAGATGGTCAAAGGAGTGTCAAACAGCATGAAGGGCTTCGTTTCGGCCGAGGAGGCGGCGCTCGACATAGAGAGCTTCTACGCTGCGGCCATGCCGGGTGGCATGTAGGGCATCGGCTCATTTGTGTGAATAATAAATTCTGCTGAAATGGTCTCTTCGAAAGTGCACTTGCCTCCTGTATATACCCCATACCAGCCTGTATATACCCCATAGACGCTTAGACATATCCCATACACGCCTAGACATATACACATACCCGCCTATATGTACCCCATACCCGCCTAGACATACCAATACCCGCCTATATATAGCAGACATGCAGCTCGCTGCAGCACACAGCATGCAGACAGGCAGCTCACAGCAGCTCACAGTAGCACTGTGTATATCACAAATGTGTATTTACATACATAAACATATGTATATCACACATCTAGCCGCTCTTTCGCTCTCTTGCTCTTTCCAGCGCCTCAGAAGACACCCAGCCGCCTTTCCAAGCGCCTGAGACACACGGGGGGGCATGATGCAGACACCCAGCCGCCTTTCCAAGCGCCTGAGACACGCAGGGTATGATACAGACACACGCAGGGGGGCATGAATTGGCTCTCGCTCGTGTGTACGTGATTTACATATATACACATGTGTATATCACACATGTATATTTACATATATAAATATGTATATCACACATCTAGCCGCTCTTTGGCTCTGTTGCTCTTTCCAGCCGCTCTCTCCAGTGCCTCATCAGACACCCAGCCGCGTTCCCCAGCGCCTGAGACACACGCAAGGGTATGATACAGAAACACGCGGGGGGACATGCATTGGCTCTCGCTCGTTTGTACTTGGCTCTCGCTCATGTGTACGTGCGGGTCGGAATGAAAACAGTGATGACTGCACTGGCATGGCTATATATCTATATGTGTATGTACCCTGGTGTGTGCCTCTCTCTGCATTTACACATATATACATATATGTAATTTATATATTTATATAGCACACTCCCAGCCCCCGTGTATCATTTCGGGCTGTCGCCGTGCTGCTGGTGCGTGCCTCTCTTGCGCGCTCTTTCTTGTTTTCTTTTATGTATGTATAGTTTATTGGATTGAGGTTAACTAAAACAAGCTTAACCCTTATCAATCGCACCCGGCTTAGGACCAAAGGTCAATCCGCCGGTTACCCTCAAGCCCAAATTGGAATCACTTCCAATTCTTTCCA
>Ga0105051_10007777_pt1 | contig 11062 bp, 8 predicted proteins | sample FRY02_FD_78383 | JGI IMG/M metagenome (GOLD analysis project Ga0105051, IMG submission 78383) | Freshwater microbial communities from Lake Fryxell liftoff mats and glacier meltwater in Antarctica - FRY-02 (megahit assembly) | ecosystem: Environmental > Aquatic > Freshwater > Ice > Glacier...
CTCAGGATGATGTCGAAGGCGGTTTCACGACACAGCGCCAGCGCGGAAACACCGGAATCCGCCTCAGTGACGCGGTAGCCTGCGCGCGCCAAAGTCATTGCCAGAATGCGGCGTTGTGCGCGGCTGTCATCAACCACCAGCACATGCCGCACAGGCGCATCCGCCAGCGCGAACCCTTCCGTCATCTTGTTTGTCACAGCGCCCAGCACCGGGTATCCTTTTCAGAGGTTTCCTTTGATATGAAGTCAAAGTCTTAAAGCCCCGTGAAATCTAAAATTCGTCATTCACGCCACAGGCAGGCTTACCGATTGTTAAACCCTTGCCCACAAGCTTGCGCGGTGGGGACGAAATTGAACCGTTGGGGGTTGGGATGATTGACTGGGATCGCGTGACGGAGTTGCGCAATGAAATCGGCGTGGAGGATTTCGCAGAGGTTGTCGATTTATTTTTGGAGGAGGCGGATGAAGTCGCTGAAAATATATCCGCCAATCTGACGCCGGACGCGGTAGAATCTGCGTTACATTTTCTGAAAGGCAGCGCGCTGAACCTTGGTTTTCGTGACTTGGCACAGCTGTGCCAGATCGGGGAAAAATCGGCAGCAGGCGGGGATACCGCCGGGATTGACCTTGGGAAGGTCGTGGCGGTTTATGAACGGTCAAAATCTGCTTTCGCGGCGGGAAAGGCCGGATATGCCGCCTGAGTTAGATCAGAAATTCGGCCAATGCCTCATCTGCCGTGATGTCACGATAGGCAAAGCCTGCACTGTCCATCGTGACGTAAAGCTGGCGGAAGTTTTCGGCAGATTTGGTTTCAATGCCGATCAGCACCGAGCCGAAGTTGCGGGCTGATTTCTTGAGGTATTCAAACCGGGCGATGTCATCATCCGGGCCCAGCATCATCAAAAATTCCTTCAACGCACCGGGCCGCTGCGGCATGCGGAGGATAAAATATTTCTTCAAACCAGCATAGCGCTGCGCTCGCTCTTTCACCTCGGGCAAACGCTCAAAATCAAAGTTTCCGCCAGAGGTTACGCAGACCACCGTTTTGCCCGCGATCTGTTCGGCAAGTTCCGGCAAGACATCCAGCGACAACGCCCCCGCAGGCTCCAAAACGATGCCTTCGACGTTCAACATCTCCAGCATTGTCACGCAAATCCGGTCTTCGGGCGCAAGCAAAACATGGGCGGGATTAACGCCCTTCAGCATTTCAAACGTGCAGGCCCCAAGCCGGGCCACCGCAGCCCCATCCACAAAGGAGTTTATCTTGGGGATTGTCGTGGGGCCGCCCGATGCCAAGGCCGCCGTCAGGCTTGCCCCGCCCAAGGGCTCCACAAAGCGAAACGCCGCTTCGGGTGCGACCTGCCGCAGATAGCCGGTAACACCCGAAGCAAGGCCACCGCCCCCCACCGGCAAAACCACCAGATCGGGCGCGCGACCAAGCTGTTCCATGATCTCCACGGCAACGCTGGCTTGGCCTTCAATCACATCCGGATCGTCGAAAGGCGACAGGAAATGCGCCCCTTGATCGGCGCAGAATTTTTGCGCCGCCGCCAGCGTTTGGTCAAAGTAATCGCCCGTCAGCACAATATCGACACTGTCCCCACCAAAGATGCGGGTCTTGTCGATCTTTTGTTGTGGCGTTGTGACCGGCATGAAAATGGTGCCGCGCACACCGAAATGACGGCAGGCAAAGGCCACACCCTGCGCATGATTGCCCGCGCTGGCGCAGACAAACTGCCCTTGCCCCGGATTGTGGCCCCGCACCTTTCGCATCGCATTCACCGCACCGCGAATCTTGTAGGACCGCACAGGGGCCAGATCCTCGCGTTTCAACCAAATTTCCGCGCCATAGCGGGCCGACAAATGGTCATTGCGCTGCAACGGCGTTGGATCAAACAGATCACGCAGGGCAAGCGTTGCAAGGCGGGCAGATTGGGCAAAATCATGCATAGTGCCGATTAAACCGAAGCACGCGACAAAGACAAGGTGGCGAAACGCGCCGCCCCGCTTGCCCTTAGGTTCGATACCCAGTAATTGCGGGGAAATCGTGCAGGAGAACCCCCATGGCCGCCGTCCCGAAATTTATCCCGAAAAAAGTTGTCCTCGCCTATTCCGGCGGCCTTGATACCTCGATCATCCTGAAATGGCTGCAAACCGAATATGGCTGTGAGGTGATCACCTTCACCGCCGACCTGGGCCAAGGGGAGGAGTTGGAGCCTGCACGGGCCAAGGCGGTTTTGCTGGGGATTGACCCAAAAAATATCCATATCGAGGATGTGCGCGAAGAATTTGTCCGCGATTTCGTGTTCCCGATGTTCCGGGCCAACGCACTTTATGAGGGGCTGTATCTGCTTGGCACCTCCATCGCGCGGCCTTTGATTTCCAAGCGGTTGGTGGAATTGGCCCACACGCATGGCGCCGATGCGGTGGCGCATGGCGCAACCGGCAAAGGCAATGACCAAGTTAGGTTTGAACTGTCGGCCTATGCGCTGGACCCCTCCATTAAGGTGATAGCACCGTGGCGGGAGTGGGATTTGACCAGCCGCACCAAGCTGCTGGAATTCGCCGAAGCCAACCAGATTCCAATTGCCAAGGACAAGCGCGGCGAAGCGCCGTTTTCGGTGGATGCGAACCTTTTGCACACATCCTCCGAAGGCAAGGCGCTGGAAGATCCGGCAAAACAAGCCCCGGAATATGTGTACCAGCGAACGGTATCCCCCGAGGATGCGCCAAACACGCCTGAATATATCGAAGTGTCGTTTGAGCGCGGCGATGCTGTGGCGATCAATGGTGAAGCGATGAGCCCGGCCACAATCCTGACCAAACTGAACGAAGTTGGCGGCGCGCATGGTATCGGGCGGCTGGATTTTGTAGAAAACCGTTTCATTGGCATGAAATCGCGCGGGATCTATGAGACGCCCGGCGGGACTGTGCTGCTGGAAGCCCACCGCGCGATGGAGCAGATCACGCTGGACGCAGGCTCGGGCCATCTGAAAGACAGCATCATGCCACGCTATGCGGAGCTGATCTATAATGGCTTTTGGTTCAGCCCGGAGCGGGAAATGTTGCAGGCTTTGATTGACAAAAGCCAAGAGCATGTGACCGGCACCGTTCGGTTGAAGCTGTACAAAGGCGTGGCGAGCTGTGTGGGCCGTTGGTCGGAGCATTCTTTGTATTCTGAGGCGCATGTGACCTTTGAGGATGACGCCGGGGCCTATGACCAGAAGGACGCGGCGGGTTTCATCCGCTTGAATGCCCTGCGCTTGAAGCTGATCGCAACGCGGAATGCGCGGGTGAAGTAACGCCCCTTCCCGAGGCCTTGCTCTGTTTTTTGTGACCTGCGCCAGAGCGGGGTGTTTCACACCCCCCGCACCCCCCGTGAGATATTTTTTCCAAGATGAAGAGGTATGGTGGCTTCACCTTGCCGTGAGCTCACGGGCCATTGCGTTGCTTAATTGGCTTTGCTGCGTTCAGCTTGGACACAACAAGTGAGGAGCGTGCTATGTTGAAATGGGTTTTTATCGCATTGGCGATGACAGCAGGGGCGGCACAGGCTGCAACTGAAAAGGCGATTGTCGCAGGTGGTTGTTTTTGGTGCGTGGAATCGGACTTTGAACAGGTGCAGGGTGTGAAGTCGGTCGTGTCCGGCTATACCGGGGGCACCACGGCCAACCCGACCTATAAGAAGGTGGGGGCTGGCGGCACCGGGCATTATGAGGCGGTGGAGATTGCCTTTGATCCTGCCAAGATCAGCTATGCGCAGGTGTTGCACATGTTTTTTCGTTCGGTCAATCCGACCGATGCTGGGGGGCAGTTCTGTGATCGGGGCGACAGCTACCGGACCGCAATTTTCCCCTTGAATGCCGCCCAAACAGCGATCGCAGAGCAGGCAAAGGATGAGGCGGCGCGGGATTTGGGAAAAAAGATTGTGACGCCCATTCTGGCGGCCAAGCCGTTTTACAAGGCAGAAGACTATCATCAGGATTACTACAAAGGCCGCAATATTGTGCTTACCCGCGCCGGGCCAAAGCGGCAATCTGAGGCGTATAACTTTTACCGGGTCTCTTGCGGCCGCGATGCACGGATCAAGGATTTATGGGGTAAGGCTGCGGCCTTTGTGCATTAAGGCGCGTTGGCGAGAAATTGGTCCACCTCTGCCCGGCTGGGCATGGCAGAGGCGGCACCGGGCCGCATGACCTGAAGCGCAGCCGCGGCGGCAGCGCGGCGCAAAGCCTGCCCACGCTCCATCCCCGCATCAAGGGCCGCGGCAATGGTTCCCGCAAAGCAATCGCCTGCACCCGTGGTATCAACCGGTGTAACCGGGAAGGCTGGAATGATCAGCGGTTCTGCGTCACAGCTGTGCCATTCGGCGCCATCGCCGCCTTTGGTGATGATGACGTCACAATCTGGCAAGCCGCCAAAAGCTCTGACCATCTGCGCGGCCTCTCCGGCGTTCATTAATAAAAGGGTGACGAAGGGGACAACATCTTGCAGCGGAGCAATTTCAAACGGGGCGGGAGAGTAGAGAACGCGCAGACCCATATCGGCCGAAAGCCGGACCGAGGCGAGTTGGGCAGAGGTTTCATTCTGCATCAACAGCGTATCATCGGGGCGGGCCGAGGCCAGAACCCGCGCCACCTGGTTGTCGGTTATCTGGCGATTTGCGCCGGGAAACAGCGTGATGGTGTTTTCGGCTGACGGATCTACCTGAATGATGGCATGACCGGTTGGCGTTTTGATCTGCGCGACACTGCTGATGTCGACGCCTTGGGCTTGCAACGCCTCTAGTGCCCAGGCGGCATCCTTACCAATTGCCCCGATGTGAAACACGTTGGCCCCGGCCTTTGCTGCGGCGACAGATTGGTTTGCGCCCTTGCCACCCAGCCCCTTGGCATAATTGGTCGCAGCTATGGTTTCGCCGGGACGCGCGAGATGCGGAACGCGGTAAACATGGTCGATGTTGATCGAGCCTAGGGAATAGATTGCCATGGTCTGCCTTTGTTGACGCTACAGACCGGGGCGCTGCCCCGGGCCCCGGGATATTTTGAAACAGATGAGGGGGCAGGAGGCTGCCTCTCTGTGTGTGTTAGCCGACTTTGCAAGCCGCCAGAACCGCCATGTTCAGGATATCATTCACGGTGGAGGAGGTGCTGCAGATTTGGATAGGGCGTTTGACGCCGGTGAGGATGGGGCCGATCACGGTGGCCCCCGCCATTTCTTGCATCAGCTTGACCGAGATTGAGGCTGAATGGCGCGCCGGCACCACGAGAATATTGGCCGGGCCGGAAAGGCGACTGAATGGATAATGCGCTGCCATTGCGGGATTCAGCGCAACATCAACGGTCATTTCGCCTTCATATTCGAAATCGACCTTGCGCGCATCAAGGACCATCGGTGCCTCATGCATCTTTTGCGCACGCTCTGACACGGGATAGCCGAAGGTTGAAAATGAGACGAAGGCCACCCGCGGTTCCAGCCCCAGATTGCGCGCAACACCTGCGGCCTTGGTGGCGATGTTGGCCAGATCTTCGGGTTCGGGCCATTCATGCACCAAAGTATCGGCGATCAGCACGATCTTGCCTTTATGGAGCAGCGCCGTAACACCGACTGCCCCATCGGTCGCCTTTGCATCAAACACATGGTTGATCAGTGAGAGGACATGCGCGGATTTGCGGGTGGCGCCGGTGACAAGACCATCGCCGTGGCCATGGGCGAGCATCAGCGCGGCGAAGACATGGCGGTCGCGAGCGGCGAGGCGGTGGATATCTTGCCGGTCGTGCCCCTCCCGCTGCAGGCGGCTGTAGAGGAAATCGCGGTAGGTTTCGAGGTGGGGGGTGTTTGCGGCGTTCACCACCTCCAATTCTCGCACCGCATCGGGCAGGCCGGCCGCTTCCAGCTTTTCCTTCACATCCAATTCGCGCCCCACGACAATGGCTTTGCCAAGGCCCGCGCGTTGGTAGGCAACAGCGGCACGCAGCACCCGGGGGTCATCGCCTTCGGCAAAGATCATACGGGCCTGAGCTTGGCGGGCGCGGGCGTGGAGGCCTTGAAGGATGGAAGCTGTCGGATCCATCCGGGATTTGAGGTTAAGAATATAGGCGTTCATATCGACGATGGGGCGGCGGGCCACGCCAGTATCCATCCCCGCCTTGGCCACCGCAGGGGGAATGACGTAGATGAGGCGAGGATCGAAGGGGGGTTGGGATGATATAATCGCGGCCGAAGGAAAGCTTTCGGCCATAAGCCATAGCGACCTCATCCGGCACATCTTCGCGCGCGAGGGCTGCGAGGGCCTGGGCGCAGGCGATTTTCATCTCGTCATTGATGGCGCGGGCATGAATATCCAGCGCGCCGCGGAACAGGTAGGGAAAGCCAAGGACGTTATTGACCTGGTTGGGATAATCGGAGCGGCCCGTGGCCACAATCGCATCAGGGCGGATGGCATGTGCCTCCTCTGGTGTGATTTCGGGGTCCGGGTTTGCCATGGCGAAAATAACCGGGTTTTCCGCCATGCCAGAGACCATTTCAGGGGTTACAGCACCCTTGGCAGAAACGCCAAGAAACACATCGGCGCCCTGCATCGCCTGCTCCAGCGTGCGCAGATCGGTGTTGGCGGCATGGGCCGATTTCCATTGGTTCATGCCCTCCAGCCGGCCTTGATAGATCACGCCTTTGGTGTCGCACATGATGCAATGGTCATGCTTCGCCCCCATGGATTTCAGCAGCTCCAAACAAGCAATCCCTGCCGCCCCTGCCCCGTTCAGCACGATTCGCACATCACCGATTTTCTTGCCCGACAGTTCCAGCGCGTTTATCAGGCCCGCTGCGCAAATCACCGCAGTCCCGTGCTGATCATCATGGAACACAGGGATGTCCATGATCTCTTTCAAGCGCTGCTCGATGATGAAACACTCTGGCGCCTTGATGTCTTCAAGATTGATGCCGCCAAAGGTCGGTCCCATCATCGCCACCGCCTTGATGATCTCCTCCGGATCCTCGGAATCCAATTCGATATCAATCGCGTTCACATCTGCAAAGCGCTTGAACAACACCGCCTTGCCTTCCATTACCGGCTTTGACGCCAGCGCCCCAAGATTGCCCATTCCCAAAATCGCGGTCCCATTGGAAATGACCGCCACCATGTTGCCCTTGACCGTATAATCATAGGCGGTTTCGGGATTGTCCGCGATGGCCTGTACGGGGACCGCAACGCCCGGCGAATAGGCCAGCGACAGATCGCGCTGCGTCGCCATCGGGGTAGAAGGGGTAATCTCATACTTGCCCGGCTTCGGCTCCAGATGGTAAGCCAGAGCTTCTTCGGGGGTGATGCGGGTTTTTGACGACATAAGGCGGATATCCCTGGTGATTTCTGCGATATTAGACAGGCTTCCCCTGCGGCACAACGGGATTGCGCAATCCTAAAGTCGCGGCTGCAACCAAGGTCTGGCCTTCATCAACGCGGCGTGACGTTTGGGGAAATCCTGATGCAAACACCCCAAGGCCCATCCCATCACATCTGGTAGGTCGCAGCGCTTTGCACACCAAATAATGCGGAGCAGGGTCTGCCACCGGGTTTTGTCTGCCTCATAGGCAAGATGCAATGCGAACAGCTCTTGCCGGGGTTCTTCGCGGTGCTTGTGACAATCGGCTTTGGCAAGGCACAGGCCAAAATGACCCTTCACGAAATGGGCATGTTTTTCCAACAAGATCAGCGCTCTGTCAAACTCACCCACGCCAATCAGCCTGTCTGCAAGGCTATGCGTGGAATTGGCCGTTGGCAAATCCGGCAAATTCCCCAAGACCGCGACCACAAAGGCCATAACCTCTGCCACCCCCTGATCAGACAGGGCGACCGGCACGATCCCATCAAGATCGAAGGAGGGGCTGACAAGAGGATCGTCTTTATTGAAATCCGCAAAGAAGGTTACGTAGCGACAGCCTGACACATGCGCGGCGCCCCAAAAATCACCCCAACGGTTTACGGCGGTTTGCAGGGTCCCCAATTCTATCACATAAGCCTCAGGGGCGGCGAACAGCATATTCGCAAATCCGGCCCCATGATGGGACACCATCATCTCTGCATTGGCCATCAACGCAATTTGTTCAAGCGGGGTCAGGCTTTCGAACACGATATAATCAAAGCCGAACAGTTGGAGCATCTCGAACAAAGGTTCTTGCCCGACCATCAGGCGGCTGCGGCTCTTGCGATCATCCCGGCCCACAAAAAACCGGCGCGGAAGATGGCTGAAATCTTGCCCCTCAATCGCGCGCAGCGCCCGCTTGCGAAGCGCTACGAGGCTGGAGTGAAAACTGTTCATCGACAAAATGCCCGCTGATCCGCGGTAAGCATCATGGCCCCGAAACATCGCATCTGACGGGGCCAAAGGTTCCACCGCGCCGATGGTTTCGGTCGGAAATTGGTAATAGGCACAGGACAAATCAAAAACCGTCAAAACCTGGTCATAATCCTTTGGCGCACGCTTAAAATGCACGCGGCCTTCCATCTCTGGAAAGAGGGCTGCCACAAAGCCCTGCGCGAACGGACGGGTCTTTTCAGGATCATTTGGAAAGTGGAAAAACACCTTGCCTTGAAAGCCGGTTTCCATGATCTGGGCAAGCTGCGACAACGATTCTGTGATGAAATGAAAGTAGTTGAACGTATTGCGACACTCGATCGCTACGACCAGATTTTCAGGCAAGGGGCCATCAAGAACAGGAATGCTTGCGCCCTCGTTCAGGCTCTGACATTGCCGAAAATAGGCAACAAGCTGTTCTTCCGGGTCTTGGTCGCGCGCCTCATTTTCCCAGATAAAACGGTTCAACAGGCGCGTGCCAGAGGCCCCAGACAACAAGCATTTACCGCGAACAAGTGAAAAGGATTTTCGGAACGCGGCCTGATCAAGGAGAACCGGAACTGAATTGAACTCCACCGCTTTTGAAAAGGTTTTGTGCCGGCGCACAACGTTAAGATAGCCTGCAATCTTGTCGTTGATTTCCGGATAGGCGCTGGCAGGAAAGCCCGCAATCCGCGCTGCCTGCACGGGCCTCCAAAAATAATCGGCAGGGCCAAGCAGCGTCAGCCCGGCATCTTGCGCAGGATTCAGGAAAATCTCCTGCGGGGGATTGTCAAAGCTGATTTTGTTGCGCATGGGCCCGGGCTTCAGCGTGGCGATGGTGCCAAGGCTGCCAAAATTACCGATTTGGCGCAAAACGTCCAGCCAGTTCGGGCCGGTTTGAAGATTGACCCCGGAAAGGCCCTTTCGCCCCCGCTCGGTGTTTTGTAGGCTTTGCGCCAAACCCGGGGGTGACGCTTGAACACAGAAACCGCAACGCCGATGATGGTGCAATATCTGGAAATCAAAGCCCGAAACCGGGACGCCCTTTTGTTTTACCGGATGGGTGACTTTTACGAGATGTTCTTTGACGATGCCGTGAACGCCGCCGCAGCGCTGGACATCGCACTGACCAAACGCGGAAAGCATCTGGGCGAGGATATAGCAATGTGCGGCGTGCCGGTCCATGCAGCCGAAGGGTATTTGCTGACCCTGATCCGAAAGGGCTTTCGGGTCGCGATTGCCGAACAGATGGAGGATCCGGCAGAGGCAAAAAAGCGGGGCTCTAAATCGGTGGTCGCACGCGATGTGGTGCGCCTTGTGACGCCCGGCACCTTGACCGAGGACACGCTACTTGACGCGCGCCGCCACAACTATCTTGCCTGTTTCAGCGAAGTCAGAGACGAATCCGCCTTGGCATGGTGCGATATTTCCACGGGAGAGTTTCGCGTGATGCCCTGCCCCGCAACCCGGCTGGGGCGAGAGTTGGCACGGCTTGCGCCCAAGGAACTGCTTGTGATGGATGGCCTCGATCTGGAGCTGGAGGATGGGCCTGCCATAAGCTTGCTTGCGCGCTCCAGCTTTGACAGCACGGGGGCAGAGCGCAAGCTGTGCAGCCTTTTTGCCGTCACCTCGCTTGAAGGCTTTGGCGCGTTCGACCGGGCCGAAATCTCTGCCTTGGGCGCGCTGGTTGATTATCTGGACCTGACACAGCGGGGCAAGTTGCCCCTTTTGCAGCCGCCCATCAAGGAAGATCCGGGCGGCCTCGTCCAGATCGACGCCTCCACCCGGCGCAATCTGGAAATTACGGCGGCACTCGCGGGCGGCAAAGAAGGGTCTTTGCTAGCAGCGGTGGACCGAACCTTGACAGCGGCGGGCGGGCGGCTGTTGGAGCAGCGGCTTTCCGCGCCTTCCCGTGATCTTGATATTATCGGCGTGCGGTTGGAGGCCGTGGGCTTTGCACTGGAACAGAGCCGTTTTCGCCAAGATCTGCGTGAGGTTCTGCGCGGTTGCCCCGATATGGACCGCGCCCTTTCAAGGCTCGCGCTGGACCGTGGCGGCCCCCGCGACTTGGCCGCGATCCGCAATGGGCTGGAACAGGCCCTTTTGCTGCGCCAAATCATCTCCGAATCTGCACCCCGCCTTTTGGCCGAGACCCTTCGCGATCTTTCAGGCCAAGCCAATCTTTTGCAAACTTTGGATGCAGCACTTGTGGTCGAACCGCCCATTCTGGTGCGTGACGGTGGGTTTATCGCTTCTGGGTTTGATACAGAACTGGATGAAGCCCGCAAGCTCAGGGATGAAGGGCGCGCGGTGATTGCCGCGATGCAGGCAGATTATGTGGCGCAAACGGGCATCAACAGCCTGAAGATCAAACACAACAATGTGCTGGGCTATTTCGTGGATCTCACCACAACCCATGCGGAAAAAATGCGGACGGCCCCCCTGTCTGAAACCTTCATTCACCGGCAAACCACCGCCGGACAAGTGCGCTTCACCACCGTCGCCTTGGCCGAGATGGAGACGAAAATTCTGAACGCGGGCAATCATAGTCTGGAGATTGAGAAACGACACTATTCCAGCCTAAGGCAAGCTATTTTGGCTCAGGCGGCCCCCCTTTCGACCACGGCCAAAGCCATTGCTGAAATCGACCTTACCACCAGTTTCGCCGATCTTGCCGCCGAAGAAAACTGGGTGGCCCCGATGGTCGACAACAGCCGCGCCTTCAAA
>Ga0105051_10007786_pt1 | contig 11056 bp, 10 predicted proteins | sample FRY02_FD_78383 | JGI IMG/M metagenome (GOLD analysis project Ga0105051, IMG submission 78383) | Freshwater microbial communities from Lake Fryxell liftoff mats and glacier meltwater in Antarctica - FRY-02 (megahit assembly) | ecosystem: Environmental > Aquatic > Freshwater > Ice > Glacier...
GGATGAGGGACGTCAGGCGATTATGGGCCATTCGATGGGCGGCCACGGGGCCTTGACCATTGCGATGTCATTCCCGGGGCGGTTTCGTTCGGTTTCCGCCTTTGCGCCGATTGCCAACCCCGTAGCAAGCGACTGGGGCCGCAAGCAATTCACCGCCTATCTGGGCGCGGATGAGGGCAAATGGGCCGCGCATGACGCCAGCCTTTTGATGAAAAAGCGCGGCTTTGACGGCCCGATCTTGATTGATCAGGGCGGGTCGGACCAGTTTTTGGACCTGCTGCGCCCCGAAGCCTTGGCCGAATCCGCCGCTGTCACCCGCCAGAACGTAATTTTTCGCATGCAAAAGGGCTATGATCACAGCTATTTCTTCGTCTCCACCTTCATGGAGGATCACATCAGCTTCCACGCCGAGGCGCTTTATGCGTAACCGGGCATGCCATAGGTCACGCCCATGACCGTGATCTATATCGATGCCGATGCCTGCCCGGTAAAGACCGAGGCCGAGAAGGTGGCCACGCGCCACGCCATCCGTATGGTCTTGGTGTCGAACGGGGGTATTCGCCCTTCCGCCAACCCCTTGGTGGACAGCATCTTTGTTGCCGATGGCCCGGATGAGGCGGATAAGTGGATCGCGGACAATGCAAGGGTGGGAGATGTGGTGATCACCGGCGATATCCCCTTGGCTGCGCGCTGTGTGGAAAACGGGGCGATGGTGTTGAAGCATAATGGCGAGGAACTCCATACCCGCAACATCGGGCAGGTGCTGGCGACCCGCGATTTGATGCAGGATTTGCGCAGCGCCGATCCGTTCCGGCAAGGTGGTGGTAAACCCTTTTCCAAAGCCGACCGTTCGCGGTTTCTGGATGCGTTGGAACGGCTTGTGCAGGCGGCAAAGCGGCTGTGATATATTGTGTGGACCAGACAAGCGCAGGCCTTAGGGGTGAATTGGACATATGACAGACGCAACCCACGCCGACCGCCGCATCCTGTTGCTGGGTATTGCCAGCGCGATGGGGGCGTCTGCGTTCTTTTCGGTTAATGATAGCGCGATCAAATTCCTGTCCGGTGGCTATGCCTTGCACCAGATCGTGCTGATCCGGTCGCTGATCGGCATGGCGGTGATCCTTGTGCTGGTTCTCAGCTCTGCCGCAGGATTGCGCGCCTTTCGCACCAAACGGCTGGGGCTGCATTTGGTGCGGGGCGGTTTTGTCGTCACCTCCAACCTGTGTTTTTTCCTTGGGCTGGCTGCCATGCCGATCGCCGATGCCGTGGCGCTGTTCTTCATCGCCCCCTTGCTGATAACCGCCCTATCCGTGCCTATGCTGGGTGAAAAGGTGGGGCCACGCCGCTGGGCCGCCGTGGGCGTGGGGTTGTTGGGTGTCATCGTCATGCTGCGCCCCGGAATGGGGATTTTTCACCCCGCGATGCTGCTGCCGCTGTTTGCCGCACTCTGCTATGCTATGCTGCATATGCTGACCCGCCGTATGGGGGCCACAGAAAGTGCGATGACCCTGACGCTGTATGTGCAGATGACCTTTATCGGTGTGTGCGTTATCAGCGGGCTGATCCTGGGCCATGGAGCGTTCTACGATGGCGCGGACCCTTCCCTTGCCTTCCTCACCCGGGCTTGGGCTTGGCCAGCACTTGGCGATTGGCCGATCCTTGCGCTGACGGGTTGTGCCTCGGCCATGGGCGCCTTGCTGATCACCCATGCGTACCGGTCTTGTGAGGCGGGGCTGGTCGCACCCTTTGAATATATCTCCATGCCGCTTGCGATTGGGTTCGGGATTGTAATCTTTGGCGAATGGCCGGATGCGGTGGCCTGGGCAGGAATGGCGCTGATTTGCGGCGCAGGGCTATATGTGGTGTGGCGCGAAACCAGGGCAAAACCGGACGTGCCCCCCCTTGCATCTGTGCCGGGAAACCTGCGATCCTCAGCCCTTGGCGGCGACCTGGAGGCGTGAATGCAAACCCCTGAAGCGGTGGTCTATGACATCGGCAATGTGCTGATCGAATGGCAACCCGAACGCTATTACGACACGCAGCTGGGCGCTGATCGCAGCCGCGCCTTGTTCGCCGCCGTGGATTTGCACGCGATGAATGAGGCGATTGATGCGGGTGGATTGTTTCGGGATACGGTCTATGACACGGCGGCCCTGCACCCTGAATGGGCGGTGGAAATTCGCTGGTGGTATGATCATTGGATACAGCTTGCGAGCCCCCGGATAGAACATTCCATCACCTTGCTGCGGCGATTGCGTGCCAAAGGCGTGCCGGTGTTCGCGCTGACGAATTTTGGCGATGATGTTTTTGCCTATGCGCAGACCCAATACGAATTTCTGAACGAATTTGATCGGCTTTACGTGTCGGGGCGGATGAAACTGACCAAACCCGCTCCTGCGATCTATGCGAAGGTGGAGGAGGATTGCGGCTTGCCCCCCCGCGCGCTTTTGTTCACCGATGACCGCGCGGAAAATATCGCCGCCGCCGCTGCACGCGGCTGGCAAACCCATCATTTCACTGGCCCCGATTCATGGGCCGCCCGGCTGGTTGCAGCCGGACTTCTGACCGAAAGCGAGGCCAGGCCATGACCGCAAACCCCATCGAAATCGTCCCGTTTGAGGCGCAAGCCGTGCTGAATTGGCACGCGCTGACCGATGCGTTGGAGGCGGGCCACCGGCTTCCGCGGGCCGAGGTGGGCGACAGTTTCCTCTACCGTGGCCCCGATACCTTGCTCAACCGCGCGGCGTGGATTGACGGGCTGGGCCAATTGGTCAAATGCGCAACGATTTTCCCCGGCAACGGCGCGCATGGTGAACCCACGATCAACGGTGCTGTCACGCTTTACGCCGACCAGACCGGGGTGCTGGAGGCGCTGGTGGATTTCCACCTTGTCACCAAATGGAAAACTGCCGGTGACAGCCTTTTGGCAGCCAAAAAACTTGCCCGTCCCGACAGCCGCAAGATTTTGCTGGTCGGCGCGGGCACTGTCGCCGCCTCCATGATAGCGGCTTATTCCAGCACGTTCACAGATGCGGAATTTACCGTCTGGGGCCGAAATCCCGTCTCTACCAAGGCTTTTGCCGATGCCCACGGCATCGAGGCTGCGACAGATCTGGAAGCGGCGGTGAGGGAGGCCTGCATCATCTGCACCGCCACCATGTCCAAAACACCCTTGATTCTGGGGGATTGGCTGCAACCCGGCCAACACCTTGATCTGATCGGCGCGTTTCGCCCCGATATGCGTGAAGCAGATGATGCGGCCATCGCCCGCGCCCGCCTGTTCGTCGATGCCCGCGCGACAACCGTGCATCATATCGGTGAGATCATGATGCCCATCGCCAGCGGTGCGATTACAGAGGGGCATATCGTCGCCGATTACTATGACCTTGCCAAAGGCAGCTTTGACCGCCGCAGCAATGACGAGATTACCATCGCCAAGAACGGCGGTGGCGCGCATCTGGATCTGATGACCGCGAATTATATCCTGCAAGCCTGGCGCGCGCGATAAGTTTGGAAAGCTGGTGATTCTGGTCGGAGTGGGAAGGGCATACCTTCGCAGGGCGATCAGCGATCTGCTGGAACCTGTCTCTTGATCATTCCCGCTTTCATGTATCGCTCCGCAATACCCTGTTGTGCAGCGGATGATCTGCGAATCTGTAAAGCGGCTTTTCCTCATTCGTCTGCGTTTTCAGGGTTGGGCAGACACGACATCAGATCGCGGGAACTTGAGGGGGGCAGGCCAGATTGCAAATCGCGATGGATATTTCAACCAAGCTGAAATTGGAGCTTCAGGATCGTGCGCCCCCTTGGGTTGCGGTTATTCAGCGGCCAGGGTCTGGCTGTCTACCAGATGCACAATGTCCATCATGATCCGGTTCAATTCGAAATCCTTCGGCGTATAAACGGCGGCCACTCCAAGCGCGCGCAGGGTTATCGCATCCTCCTCGGGGATGATCCCGCCCACGATCAGCGGGATATCTGACAACCCGTTTTCCCGCATCTTTTCAAGGGTTTCCACGATCAGCGGCAAATGTGAGCCGGAAAGAATGGAGAGGCCTATCACATGCGCTTTCTCCTCCAGTGCGGCGTTCACAATCTCTGACGGGGTCAGGCGGATGCCCTCATAGTGGATATCCATTCCGCAGTCGCGGGCGCGGGTGGCGATTTGTTCGGCCCCGTTGGAATGCCCATCAAGCCCCGGTTTTCCCATAAGAAACTTCAACGGACGCCCAAGCCGCGCCGATACGGCCTGCACGGCTTCGCGGATCGGCTCCAGCCCCTCGGTTTGGTTGGAGGGGTTGCGCGACACCCCCGTCGGCGCGCGGTATTCGCCAAAAACCGTGCGGATCGTGGCCCCCCATTCACCGGTTGTCACCCCCGCTTTCGCGCAAGCGATGGACGGACGCATGATATTTGTTCCGTCCTGCGCGGCCCTGCGCAGCGCGGTAAGTGCGGCGTCGACGGCAGCGTGGCTTCGGTCCTCTTTCCAATCGGCAAGACGCTGAATTTGATCGGCTTCGGCCTCCGGGTCCGCCACCATGATCGACCCGTCGCCTGCGGTCAGTGGGCTTGGCGTTGTCTCCGTCCAGCGGTTCACGCCGACCACTGTGGTCTCCCCCGTCTCAATCCGGCTGATGCGCAGCGCGTTCGCCTCCACCAGCCGGCCTTTCATATAGGCAATCGCGGCCACAGCCCCGCCCATCGCGTCAATCTGCGCCAGTTCTGCGCGTGCCCCTTCCTTTAACGATTCGACCTTACGATCCACCGCAGGGTTCTCATCAAAGAGGTCATCATATTCCAGCAAATCAGTTTCATACGCGAGGATTTGTTGCATCCGCAGCGACCATTGCTGGTCCCAGGGGCGCGGCAGGCCCAAGGCCTCATTCCAAGCGGGCAATTGTACGGCGCGCGCGCGGGCTTTTTTGGAGAGAGTTACCGCCAGCGCCTCGATCAAGATCCGGTAGACGTTGTTTTCGGGTTGTTGTTCGGTCAAGCCCAGCGAATTGACCTGCACCCCATAGCGGAAACGGCGGTATTTCGCATCGGTAATCCCGTAGCGCTGCAAGCAAATCTCATCCCACAGATCGACAAACGCGCGCATCTTGCACATTTCGGTCACGAAACGGATGCCCGCATTCACAAAGAATGAAATCCGCCCCACCATATTGGGGAAATCATCCGCTGAAACCTTCACCTTCAAATCATCCAGCACTGCACAGGCAGTCGCAAGCGCAAAGGCCAGCTCTTGCTCCGGTGTCGCGCCCGCCTCTTGCAGATGGTAGGAACACACGTTCATCGGGTTCCATTTCGGCAGGTGTTTTTGCGTATAGGCGGCCACATCGGTGATCATCCGAAGGCTGGGGGCGGGCGGGCAAATATAAGTGCCGCGTGACAGGTATTCCTTGATGATATCATTCTGCACAGTGCCATTCAGGTCTGCAATATCAGCGCCTTGCTCCTCTGCCACCGCGATATACAGCGCCAAAAGCCAAGGGGCGGTGGCGTTGATTGTCATCGAGGTGTTCATTTGCTCCAACGGAATATCCGCAAACAGCGCACGCATATCGCCCAGATGCGAGATGGGGACGCCGACCTTGCCCACCTCTCCCCGCGCCAATTCGTGGTCGCAATCGTAGCCGGTTTGGGTGGGCAGATCGAAGGCCACCGACAGTCCGGTTTGCCCTTTGGCAAGGTTCCCGCGATACAGCGCATTGGACGCGGTTGCGGTGGAATGCCCCGCATAGGTGCGAAACAGCCAGGGCTTGTCTTTAGGGGCATTGGTCATCGGGCATCCTTGCGTCGCGCAATTTTATTACGTCAGGCAATAGATATGCGACATTTTATGCCGATGTCAATTCGCTGCGATGCAGCAGCAGTAAATATGCAGGTGCGGCATGGCAAAAGCGGTTCCTTTTGCGCGCTACCGCGCTAGAATTTGGGTATGTCCGGCACCATCACCCTTCCGCTTTGGCTGTTCATCCTGATCCTTGTGTTCGGGGCGGTCACATTCGCGTCGCATTTCCTGTTCCCCTCGGTGCGCTGGTTTTTCAGGGGGCGGATGGAAAAGGCCCTGTCGCGGTTGAATGCAAAATTGCAGCGCCCTGTGGACCCGTTCAAGCTGATGCGCCGACAGGACAGAATTGTTCGGCTGGTCTATGACCCCGCCGTGATGCAGGCCATTGCCGACCATGCGCGCGACACGAATACCCCGCAAAACGTGGTATTTCAGCAGGCGAGAGCCTATGCGCGCGAGATTGTGCCAGCGTTTTCGGCCTTGCTTTATTTTGGCGTGGCGACCCGGGCAAGCCGATGGCTGACCACGCAACTTTACCGCGTGAAGATCGGTCGGGTGGATGTGGCGTTGAAGGGAATTGACCCGGAAGCCACGGTGATTTTCGTGATCAACCACCGCAGCAATATGGATTATGTCTTGATCACCTGGCTGGTCGCGGAGCGCTCGGCCCTGTCTTATGCGGTTGGGGAATGGGCGCGGGTGTGGCCGTTCAGCCGGATCGTCCGTGCGACGGGGGCCTATTTCATTCGGCGTGGCAACCATAACGCCCTTTATCGAAAGGTTTTGGAGCGGTATGTGCAAATGGCGACGGCGGAAGGCACCACCCAAGCCGTGTTCCCCGAAGGCGGCCTTAGCCTTGATGGGCGGGTGGGCGCGGCCAAGATGGGCTTGCTCAGCTATATCGTTCAGGGCTTTGACCCTGCGGGCCGCGATGTGGTGTTTGTGCCGGTTGGCATCGCCTATGACCGGGTGCTGGAGGACCGGGTGCTGACACAAGCCGCCTTGGAGGGCATGCGGCGCTTTCGCGCGAATTGGGGCGGGATGCTGGGCTTTTCCGCCCAGACGCTTTGGCAAAAGCTGCGCGGGCGTTTCGGTGGTTTCGGGATTGCCGCCGCCGGGTTCGGCGCGCCACTGTCCCTGCGGGGTTGGGGCTGCGGCGGGCTGGAGGCATTGGGGCCGGAACTGATGGACCGGATTGCAGCATCGGTGCCGATCCTGCCTGTGCCGCTTATCCTCGCCGCGCTGACAGACGGGCCTGCCACGCGCGCGGGCCTTGCGCAACGAGCGGAGGGGCTGGCGGAAAGGTTGCGGGCCAATGGGTCAGTATTGCGGTTGGGCAAGGCTGCGGATTTATTGGGGGTGGGGCTGGGCAAATTGATCGCGCGGGGAATCGTGACCGAGGATGAAGGCGTGTTGCGCGTGGCCGAAGGGGCTCTTCCCTTGGCCGAATTTTACTCGGCATCAGTGCGCCAGGCCTTGGACAGGCCTATCCCTAATGCCGCACCGCGGCAGACATAAAATTACAAAATTAACGCCTCATGGGTTGCATTATTGCGCAATTCCCTTTATCCCTTGCGTTAAAGCGGTAACGATTCTGCGATGCGGCATAGGCTCACGACAACAGGAGGCCGCGATGGCTTTGGATACTCAACTGGACATCGTGGCTTACGATGCCCCGAAAAAAGACCTTTATGATATGGGCGAAATGCCGCCTCTTGGCCATGTTCCCGCGCAGATGCATGCCTGGACCATCCGCCAGGAACGCCACGGAGAGCCTGACACAGCAATGCTGGTAGAGGTGATCGACACCCCCCAGATCGACAGCAATGAGGTGCTGGTTCTGGTCATGGCGGCGGGGGTCAATTACAACGGGGTTTGGGCCTGTCTTGGCCAGCCGATGTCTGTGTTTGATGTTCACAAGGCCCCCTATGCCGTGCTGGGGTCGGATGCGGCGGGCATTGTCTGGGCCGTGGGTGACAAGGTGAAGCGCTGGAAAGTGGGCGATGAGGTGGTGATCCACTGCAATCAGGATGACGGCGATGATGAGGAATGCAACGGCGGCGACCCGATGTTTTCCACCAGCCAGCGGATCTGGGGGTATGAGACGGCGGATGGCTCTTTCGCGCAGTTCACCCGTGTGCAGGCCCAACAGCTTATGGCCCGCCCCAAGCATCTGACATGGGAGGAATCGGCCTGCTATACCCTGACGCTGGCCACCGCTTACCGGATGCTGTTCGGGCATGAACCGCATGATTTGAAGCCGGGCCAGAATGTGCTTGTCTGGGGCGCATCCGGTGGCCTTGGGTCTTACGCGATCCAGCTGATCAATACGGCAGGGGCGAATGCGATCGGCGTGATATCGGATGAGGACAAGCGTGATTTCGTCATGGGGCTTGGCGCGAAAGGCGTGATCAACCGCAAGGATTTCAAATGTTGGGGGCAATTGCCCACCGTGAATACGCCAGAATACAAGGAATGGTTCACCGAAGCGCGCAAATTCGGCAAGGCGATCTGGGACATCACCGGCAAGGGCAACAACGTTGACATGGTGTTTGAACATCCGGGCGAAGCGACATTTCCGGTGTCCACTCTGGTGTGCAAAAAAGGCGGCATGGTGGTGATTTGCGCAGGCACCACGGGGTTCAATTGCACCTTTGATGTGCGCTATTTGTGGATGCATCAAAAGCGGATTCAGGGCAGCCATTTTGCCCATCTCAAGCAAGCCTCCTCGGCCAACAAGCTGATGCTGGAGCGCCGTCTGGACCCTTGCATGTCCGAGGTGTTCCCGTGGGAGGATATTCCCGCCGCCCATATGAAGATGCGCCGGAATGAACATAAGCCGGGTAATATGGCTGTGTTGGTGCAGGCCCCGCGCACGGGTCTGCGCACCTTCGCCGACACGCTGGAGGCCAGCAAGCACCGCTGACCGCCTTCACCGCCTATGGGTTAAGCTTTTGTTAACCATGATAGCCGCCAGTTCCCCAAGGAATTGGCGGCTTTTTGCTTGCTTTGGGGGGGCGGGATTATGGTTACTCTTTATTGACGGTTGGGCAGCTAATCTCGGCGCTACCCGCGGGGGTTTGAAGACGTAATTTTGGGGATGTAATGCGCCATGACTGGATCTTTGACGTATTGGCCGATCTGCGCGCCTATGCGGAGGAAAACGACCTGCCCGCACTGGCTGAGCAGGTGAAGACAGCCCTGCTGGTGGCAGAGCTGGAGGTGGGGCAAGTGCTGCCCGTGCCTGATGCAGTGGCGGCGGCACTTGCCGAAAAGCGCCGCCGCGCGCATTAGGGCGATTTTTGGCATAACTGTGCCGGTCTTGGGCGCTGGTCTTAGGGCTGGCGCGCGGCTATGGTCGCGCGATGAAAAACACCGCGCTGACATTTTCGGACGATCAGGCAGAGGCTTGGGACAGGCTTGCTGACCAGCTGAAAGGCATGGGAATTGATCTGAACGAAGCCAGCCAGACCCCGGCACTGGAAGGCAAAGCCAGCGTGATGGCTGTGATCGGCAAGGCGGGGTCGGGCAAAACCATGTTGCTGGCTAGCCTGTACAAGGCAATGGTTGCCGCCGGGGTCGATGTGATCTCGGGCGATTATGAGGGCAAAAAGCGCAAGGATCGTCGCACGCTTGCGATTTTGGCCCCCACCAACAAGGCGGCTTCGGTGCTGCGGTTGCGGGGGGTGCCAGCAACCACGATCCACCGCATCTTGTATACCCCGCTGTATGACCCACAATATGAAAAGATTGCCGAGTGGTTGGCCGGCAATGGCCCCCGCCCCGCAGTGGAGGGGTTGAGCGAGCTGGCGCTGGACCGCGCGCGCGCATTTTATGACAATGTGGCCTCCATCCCCGGCGCATTGGCGGCGGCGGGCTTGCGCGGCAGTGATTTCATCAAGGGCTGGAAGCGGCGGGAGGAGCCGCTGGATGTGGGGTTTGTCGACGAATCCTCGATGCTTGATCAGCGCCAGTTCGATGATCTGCGCGAGATATTCTCGACGCTGGTGCTGTTTGGCGACCCTGCACAATTGGCCCCGGTGGGCAATTCCGGCGAGATGGTTTTCGACAAGCTGGGGGCGACCCGGAGGCTGGAGCTGTCGCGCATTCACCGCCAGACGGAAGGCAACCCCATTCTGGACCTTGCGCATGCGCTGGCCGAACCGGCCCTGACGTTCGAGGCGTTCGAGCGGATGGTGGAGGACGCCGCCGCGCGTGACCCTCGCGTGGAAATGGCGCAGCGGGTGGACAGTGATCTGATGGCGCGCTCGCCTGTTTTGGTGTGGCGCAACGCAACCCGCATCCGTCTGATCACCGCGTTTCGGGCAGCTCATGGCGCGCCGGAGTTTGAGCTGATCCCCGGAGAGCCGTTGATTTGTGACGGGATCGAATTGCCCCTGAAGCACCGCAAAAAGCGGATTGATCTGGAGGCGCGAGGCTTGATCAAAGGCGCGCAGGTGATCTATATGGGCCCCGGCAACCGGGACGGGTTCGCCCGCCTGCATGTGGTGGGCGCGGAGGAGCCGCAGGTGTCTGCCGCCTCTATCATCAAGATTGAAAAACCGGATGAGGATGAACCCTTTATCCCTTCGGCCGCCAAGATGGGGGCCGCGTTTTTGCATGGCGCGGCTGTGACGATCCATAAAGCGCAAGGTTCCCAATGGGACACGGTGCAGGTGTTTGCGCCCGATCTGTGGGCGGCAGCCCAGGCGGGTCGCACCGAGGCCGGGATGCCTTTGTGGAAACGGCTGGCCTATGTCGCGATCACGCGGGCGCAGGACCGCCTGCTGTGGGTGGTGCGCAACCGGCTAGCGCGCCCTTTGACGGTGCTGGGCGTTACGGACTTGGCTGTGAAGCCCGCGCCCTTGGCGTTGCAGCCCGAAGAATAGGGCTTTTCCACTGCCCCGCCTGCGCCTATGTTTTGCGCAAGCACAGGGAGAATACCATGACAGCCGTTTTCGTCCAATTTCGCTGCACCCCCGGGAAGACCTATGAGGTGGCCGATGCGATTTATGACCGCGAGGTGGTATCGGAGCTGTATTCCACCAGCGGCGAATATGACCTGATCGCCAAGATCTATATCCCCGAGGGCCAAGACGTGGGGCATTACCTGTCGGAAGCTTTATTTGATATTCCGGGGATTGTGCGGACCTTGACGACGATGACGTTCAAGGCGTTTTGAGAGCGGTTGCCGCACCAAAAGCCGGGGGCCAGCCCCCCGGACCCCCCGGGATATTTCCGCCAAAGTGAAAGCGGTCA
>Ga0105051_10007787_pt1 | contig 11056 bp, 6 predicted proteins | sample FRY02_FD_78383 | JGI IMG/M metagenome (GOLD analysis project Ga0105051, IMG submission 78383) | Freshwater microbial communities from Lake Fryxell liftoff mats and glacier meltwater in Antarctica - FRY-02 (megahit assembly) | ecosystem: Environmental > Aquatic > Freshwater > Ice > Glacier...
CAGAGTAAAACTAATATCCTTATTAAAAAACTACTCAATCACTTCACCAGTTTCAGTATCCCAACGTGTGACACGCTGAACTCCTTCTACTTCTTCAAATTTATGTGTTAATTGCTCTAAATGCTCAGTATCGAAAACCATTACCTTAATTCTTCCTTCAAAAACACCGTCTTCCGTTTCAAAGGAAATACTTTTCATGTTAACGTTATTTTGATTCGATATTATTTCGGTAAGTTTATTTACCAATCCCAATTGATCGATTCCTACAATTTTAATTGCTGCGACACGTTCAATTTGCTTTTCAGATTTCCATCGCGCTTTGATACAGCGATATGCAAATTTAGACATCAAATGAACCGCATTCGGGCAATTATTTCGATGCACTTTTATTCCTTCAGAAATAGTAATAAATCCAAAAACTTTATCTCCAGGAATTGGATTACAGCATTTAGCCATTTGATAATCAAAACCTTTAAAGTCGTCACCAATTAAAATCGTGTCGGAATTAGTATCAATACCTTCAAATTTCGCTTTTACTTGATTTTTAGATGGTTTCTTTTTAACAGTTTCTTTCTTGACGAATTGCAACATACCAGCAACAACTTCTAACTCTCTCATTTTAGCTAAGTTAATTTTAGCTTTCGCAATCCTGAAATACAATTCTGTTGCTGATGGAACGTTAAAATATTTCTCAAGAAAACTAATATTTTCAGAGTTCATGCGAACATTAAATTGTTTGAATTTACGTTCAGTTATTTCTTTACCGTCCATTGCAATCACTTTCCGTTCATCGTTCAATGTCGATTTGATGCGTTGTTTGGCTCTTGCAGAAACTACAAATTTTAACCACTCCTCATTCGGTTTTTGTTTGGAGGAGGTAATGATTTCAAGTTGGTCGCCATTTTTCAATTGATAACTCAAAGGCATCAAGCGATTGTTTACTTTTGCGCCGATACATTTACTACCAATATCTGAGTGAATGTCGTAAGCGAAATCTAAAATTGTTGAACCGACAGGCAATACTCTCAATTCTCCTTTTGGTGTAAAAACGTAGATTTCATCGTTGAATAAATTCAGTTTGAAGTCATTCACAAAATCCAAAGCACTTGCTTCAGGATTATCTAATAAATCGCGAATTTCAGCAATCCAACGGTCGAGTTTATTGTCGTCGTTTTTAGATTCCTTGTATTTATAATGCGCTGCCAAACCTTTTTCAGCAATTTCATCCATTCTTTTGGAACGAATTTGTACTTCCACCCACCGGCCTTGAGGCGACATAACAGTTGTATGCAATGATTCGTAGCCATTTGCTCTTGGTGTCGAGACCCAGTCTCGTAAACGTTCTGGACTAGGTTGATAGAAATCAGTAACGATGGAATAAATACGCCAACAATCTGGCTTTTCGAGTTCCACTGGTGTTTCAATGATAATTCTAATCGCAAAAACATCAAAAACTTCTTCAAACGGAATTGCTTTTGTTTGCATTTTTCGCCAAATTGAAGAAATAGATTTCGTTCGTGCTTTGATATCAAAAACGTATCCTTCATATAAAAGCGTTTCACGAATCGGAGCCATGAATCGACGAATAAATCGATTACGAACGTCGGATGTGCTTTTTAATTTCGTCTCAATATCTTTGTAAACATCTGGCTCACAATACATCATTGACAAATCTTCTAATTCTGTTTTAATCGAATAAAGCCCTAAACGGTGTGCAAGAGGAGCGTACAAAAATTTTGTTTCTGAAGCAATTTTCAATTGTTTGTCAGCTCGCATACTTCCTAGCGTGCGCATGTTGTGTAAACGATCTGCCAATTTGATTAAAACAACTCGCAAATCATCCGAAATTGTCAAAATCATTTTACGGAAATTCTCCGCTTGAATCGATGCATTTTCGTCGAAAACTTCTGGAATTTTCGTTAAACCGTCGATGATTAAACGCACACGAGGACCGAATAAATCTTCAACATCTTGCAAAGTGATATGCGTATCTTCCACTGTATCGTGCAACAGGGCGCAAACAACAGCGGTTGCTCCTAATCCCATTTCGTCCAAACAAATTTTTGCGACGGCAATTGGGTGATAAATATAAGGTTCACCTGATTTTCTGCGCATGTCTTTGTGCGCATCTAATGCCATGACAAAAGCTTTGCGTATCATGGTTGTATCTTCGCGTGTTCTATTTTTTAAGGACCGCAACAATCCCTTAAACGCATTTAATATTTCTTTTCGTTCTTGTTCTAAATTTATTTTGACATCTGTATTATATTCTAACATTATTTCGCGGGTAAAATTTTTGCTTTCACTTCACCAAAACCAATACGAACACCATTCGCTTCGCAGTGTCCACGCATGATAACGGTGTCACCGTCTAAAATAAATCTGCGTTCAGAACCATCATTCATTTTTAAAGGTTTAGTTCCTTTCCAACATAATTCCAACATCGAGCCATACGAATCTTCGGTTAATCCAGAAATCGTTCCCGAACCCATTAAATCTCCCGTTCTAATATTGCAACCATTCACGGTATGATGTGCCAATTGTTGCGCCATATTCCAATACATATATTTGAAATTAGAATTAGAAACCACTGTTTCATTCGTGTTTTCTGGTTGAATTGCAACTTGTAAACGGATATCGTATGATTTTTTACCTTCAAATTCTAAATAAGAAAGCACTTTCGGCTCTTGTGTTGGTGTTTCAGAAGCATAAGGCTGTAAAGCATCTAAAGTCACAATCCAAGCAGACATTGATGAAGCAAAGTTTTTCGCTAAAAAAGGTCCAAGTGGAACATATTCCCATTTTTGAATGTCGCGCGCCGACCAATCGTTGAATAGACATAGTCCGAAAATATGATCCTCCGCTTCTTTAGTTGAAATCGATTCCCCGAGTGGTTTACCTTCAAATGTAATAAAGCCCATTTCTAATTCAAAATCCAATTGACGTGAGGGAGCAAAAATAGGATCTTCGTTGTCGTTAGGTTTAATCTGACCTTTCGGACGATGAATATTTTGTCCAGATAAAATAACTGACGATGCTCGACCGTGGTAACCAACAGGAATCCATAACCAATTTGGCAATAAAGCATTTGCTGGGTCACGAAACATAATTCCAACATTGGTTGCATGTTCTTTACTCGAATAAAAATCGGTATAATCGCCAATTTGAACAGGCATCAACATTTCAATACTGTTTACATCAATTAAAACTTGATCTGCATGGTGTTGATTTTTTTGTAAATCTGTAAATTCAGCTTCTAACAATTTAGAAATTCGATTGCGTAATTGACGCACCTCAAGCTTCCCTTTTTTCATCATTGAATTTAACTGTTCACAATCGAAATCAGATAATTCAAAGGGTAAATTTTCTAAATAACCTAAAATAAATAAGGTCTTTAAATCCAATACACTATCTCCAATTCGCACACCAACACGAGGTGCTAAACTAGCTGTTTTGAAAATCCCAAAAGGTAAATTTTGGATTGAAAAATCACTATTTTCAGGTACCGAAACCCATGATTTTAAAGCGGGGTTGTTTGCTGTTATCATCATAATTACTTTTTATTTTATTGCCCGTTCCGAATTAAGAAATGCCAGTTGCTGATTGCTACTTGCAAAAAAAGATTCTTAATTCTTCAAATTAACTCTCGCTAACGTTATTTTTTTCTTATTCGTCTTATTCTTCGCCAATTTTCAATTTTTCGTTTACAATTAGTTAAACATTAAATCTAAAGTGCATAATGTCACCATCTTCTACAATGTATTCTTTACCTTCGACTTTAAATTTCCCAGCTTCTTTCACTGCCGATTCTGAACCAAAAGTTACGTAATCGTTATATTTCATCACTTCTGCTCTAATAGATCCCTTTTCAAAATCCGTGTGAATAACACCTGCGGCTTGTGGTGCTGTCATTCCTTTTCGGATGGTCCAAGCGCGGACTTCTTTCACACCTGCTGTAAAATAAGTAGATAAATTCAACAAATAGTAAGCTGAACGAATCAAACGATTTACACCTGGTTCATCCAAACCAAGTTCGTCAAGGAACATTTTCCGTTCGTCATAAGTTTCTAACTCGGTAATGTCCGCTTCGATTTTTGCACCAATCACTAAAACTTCTGCTTTTTCAAGCGCAACAGCAGCGCGAACTTCGTCCACGTAATGATTTCCCGATTTTACAGAATCTTCATCCACGTTGCAAACATACATTACTGGCTTTGAGGTGATTAAATTGAAACGGTGAATAATATCTCTTTCTTCTTGTGTGAAATCTAAACCACGAGCAGAAATTCCTTTCTCTAAGCCTTCTTTAATTTTTAAAGATAATTCATTTTCTTTCACTGCATCTTTATCCCCTGATTTCAAAACGCGGGCAAGACTAGCAATTTTTTTCTCAATTGTATCTAAGTCTTTCAATTGCAATTCGATATCGATAATTTCTTTGTCGCGAATTGGGTTTACACTTCCATCAACGTGGATAATGTTTCCGTCGTCGAAACAACGCAACACATGTAAAATTGCATCTGTTTCACGAATATTTGCCAAGAATTGGTTTCCTAACCCTTCTCCCTTTGAAGCTCCTTTTACCAAACCAGCGATGTCTACAATTTCCATTGTAGTTGGCATCACACGCTCAGGATTCACGAGCGCTTCCAATTTTTCCAATCTTGGGTCAGGTACAGAAATCGTTCCTATGTTCGGTTCAATTGTACAAAAAGGAAAGTTTGCAGATTGCGCTTTAGCGTTCGACAAACAATTAAATAGAGTTGATTTCCCCACGTTTGGTAATCCAACAATTCCACATTTTAAAGCCATTTAATTAGTTTTTTTACAAAGATAATAGAATGCTTAATTTTTTGACAGCAAGTATTGATTTATGTTTGATTCAACAAAATTGCGCAAAAACTCATTATTTGCTCTAGTTTCAAAAATAACAAAAAAACGAACTTTAAATAATTTCAAAAAAGGGTTCAAAATGGAATTTTAACTTTATTAAATTGTCTGCATTTTCTGAATCATTCCGGGAATAAGTGATTTTGGAAAAAATGGCATAACATAGCGTATTAACACATTTAAAATCGGATCAGAAATACAAATAACTTTTCCTCTTTCCATAGCTCTATAACCTTTTTCCGCGGTAAATTGCGCACTAGCGGCTTTATCGAATAAACTTCCGCCAGTCATTCCAGCCGTTATTTCAAATTCTGTTTTTACAGGTCCAGGACAAAGAGCAGTGACTGTTATATTGTGAGGTTTTAATTCGTGCGCTAAAGCTTTACTGAAAGAAACGACAAATGCTTTTGTTGCAAAATAAGTTGCTTGCAAAGGCCCAGGGAAAAAAGCAGCTGTACTTGCTGTGTTTAATATCTTACCTGACTTTCTTTTTTTCATATCTTGAAGAAATAAATGGCTCAATTCAACTAAAGCGCTTACATTCAATCTTATCATTTCAAGGTCTTTTTCGATTGGTCTATCAATAAAAAAACCATGACCACCAAATCCTGCATTGTTGATTAAATAATCAATCTCTAACTGTTGATTTTTTGTGAAATCATAGACCTTTCGCGCTGCATCCTTTGCAGTTAAATCTTGCTCTAAAACCCAAATTTTTACTTTATATTTTTCTTGTAATTCAGATTTGAGTTTTTCAAGTTCATCTATTCTTCTCGCAACCAAAATTAAATAGCCCTTTTTACTAGCATGAATTCTTGCTAATTCTTTCCCAATTCCACTAGAAGCTCCAGTTATTAATGCTAATTTATTCATTTCATTATCTTTTTGATTGTTAAAAGTAAGGATTGTACTTTAAAAGATTGTTTTTTGATTTTATTTATTTCTTGAAATAAAAGTAAAAAACAAATATTACGGTAATTTTTAAATTGCCTAGGTATCTGAAAATTTAAACAATGATTTTTAAATTGATTTTATAACGAAGTTAGGACTTTAAAAAAAATGAAAATTCTAATAGAAAGGTTTCAATCCTACTTTTTTTTAAGAGGGAAATTATGAACTAAATAATTTTAACATTTCTTAGTTTTTCAAAATAAATTGTTGTAAATCATAATATTAAATCCTTTTTTATTTAATAAAAATTGTGTCGAAATGATAAATACATAAAATCAAAAAAAAATTTAAAACAATACTATTTGATTCTTGTTCAATAATTTAATTCTAACTTAAAATATAATAACATGAAGAAATTAATCTTTACCTTTTTTAAGAAACCAACAGTTGCATTTGCAATGGTTTTCTCCTCGTTTGGAGTTTTCGGACAAACAAATGTGTATGATGACATCATCGCACTCAGTCCCAACCACACAACATTAAAGGCAGCTTTAATTCAAGCAAATTTAGTTGGTGCTTTACAAAATCCAAACGCAACTTTGACTGTATTTGCTCCTGACAATGCCGCATTTGATGCTTTAGCAACTGCTCTTGGAACCACAACCAGTAGTTTGCTTTTAGCTCCGAATTTAGCTGACATTTTAACTTACCATGTATTGTTTTCAACAGTTGGCTCTGTAGCAATAACAAATGGTCAAATTGCGACTTCTGCAAACACAACTTCTTCAGGAACAATATTTTTGACAAAAACTTCCATGGGTTCTGTTTTTGCTGACCAAGCAAGTGTTACAATTGCTGATATACTTGCTGACAATGGAGTTGTTCATGTGTTAAATTCGGTTTTGTTGCCTGTTCCAACCGTTGTAGATGTTGCTGTTGCAAATAATTTTACAACTTTAACAGCAGCTTTAATCCAAGAAGAATTATTACCAGTTTTAACAAATCCATTGGGAACTTTTACTGTTTTTGCACCAACAAATGCTGCGTTTGATGCGCTTGCTACTGCGTTAGGTACAGACATTAACGGAATTTTAGCTTTACCAACATTAAAAGAAGTTTTAAAATACCACGTTTTAGGAGCTGAAGTGTTATCCACTGCAATTACTAATGGACAAATTGTTGCTTCTTTAAGTAATCTTAATACATTAAAACTGACAAAAACAACAACTGGAAGTGTATTTATTAATCAAGCGCAAGTTACAACAGCAAATGTTGACTCTGACAATGGTGTAGTACACGTTCTAAATAATGTACTTCTTCCATTTGAAACAGTAGCAGACATTGCAATTGATAACAGTTTTACGACTTTAGTTGCAGCAGTTGTTAAGGCTGAATTATTACCTGCATTGTCCAATCCTTTAGTTCAACTTACAGTTTTTGCTCCAACTAACGCTGCTTTTGATGCACTTGCACTCGCTTTAGGAACAGACCTAAATGGAATTCTTGCTTTGCCAAATTTGGCTGACGTTTTATTGTACCACGTAACTTCAGGTGAAGTTTTGTCAACAGACTTAACGAATGGTAATGTTGAAATGTTAAATGGAGATAATGTGATCGTTGATCTTTCAAATGGTGTTCAAATAAATGACGCAAACGTTACAACTGCAAACATTCAAGCAGATAATGGAGTAATTCATGTTATTGATGCCGTTTTACTTCCATTAGTTGGAATTGACGAAACGACCAATTTGGTAACAATTTCAACTTATCCAAATCCTACAACTGAAACAATTAAAGTAAGTAATCTAGAAAATGCTGCTTTTGAAATCATTGATATGTTAGGTTCAACAGTAAAAGCTGGTTCAATCATTAATAACGAAATAAATGTAGTAGACTTAACTAACGGAACATATATGATTCGTTTAACTGATGCATCTAAAACTTATCAAGGAAGATTTATTAAAAGATAATTAATCAAATAGGAGAGAAGAACCCAACGAAAGCTGGGTTTTTTTTTTGTAAAATAAATAAAAATACATTCATCTTTTAAAAGTGAATTTTGAAATGTTACCGCTCTTTCTAAATGAAATTTCTTACATTTGTTTACTAAAAAAATAAAAAAATTGAATACTTTAAAGGAAGATAAAATTAATTACTTCAACATCGGATTAATGTTAGTTACAGCAGTGTTGGCCTACTTTTTTCCGTTTGAAACATTTTTGTTGGCTTATGCTTATTTAGGTCCATTACATTACTTAACTGAAATTAGTTGGTTACATGATCGAAATTATTTCTCAAAGGGGAAATTTGATTTTTTAATTCTTTTAATTGTTGGTGTCCTGCTTTCTTATGCTGCATTCGCAAAAGATTTTGGAGTCAGCATTGAAGTTTATGATTACTTCGTTAAAATGAATTTATTTGATAAATTACTTGTTTTTGCCTTGTTTAGTTCAATTCTGTTCGCATTGGTGAAAAACACGATTATAAAAATTGTAGCAATTCTCTTTTTGTATGTTTTCGTTTCAGGTTGGCTAAGCCCTGAAAACTCAGAAGGCAATTCGGGAAGTACAATGATTTTTGCCTTAACTTCTCTAGTTCCAACTTTAATTCATGTTTATTTATTTACCGGTTTGTTCATGCTTTTTGGCGCACTAAAAAATAGAAGTAAATCTGGTTTATGGCAAATTCTTGGGTTTGTTGCCATACCCTTATTTCTCATTTACATTCCTGTTGACTCTAAAAAAGGCGTACTTACTGAATTTGGTAAAAATGCTTATTATGCAAATGGTGATGGATTTTTCTATACGAACATTAGCATTTTAGAGCATTTCAAATTAGTTGACGAGCCTAAACTAACCAACAAACAATACCTAGCCAATTTTGTAAATAACAAAAAATCAAAACAATCGCTTCCTGTAGCTGAACGAAATAGATTAAATGACTCTTTAAAAGTGATGTTGAATGATCCCTTTATAGTTCAAGTTCCTGGCAACGAATATTACCAAAAAGCTATTCCAGTTAAGTATGCCTTGGGTTCTTATGACAAAGACTCTTATTGGAATGTAGTTTTTTTCTCTAGTATCGGAATCATGTTGATGCGTTTCATTGCTTTTGCTTATTTGTATCATTATTTAAACTGGTTTAGTAAAACAGAAGTGATTCGTTGGCATAAAGTTCCTAAAATCCGTTTTGCGGCTGTTATTGTTCTATGGATTGGAGCAAGTGTTTTTTACACTTATGATTATTCTTTAGGATTAAGTATATTATTCTTCTTGAGCTTTTCACACGTTCTATTGGAATTCCCTCTTAACATTGTTTCTATTGTCGGAATTGGAAAAGAATCTTATTCTATTGCTACAAAAGGTTTCCGTAAATCTGATAGTTAGATTGGTCAAACGCAATTAATCTCGTTGTTTAGCAACTAAATGTTGTAGATTTCGTTTGATTTCAGATAATCTATCTTATTCAAATTTATTTAAATTGAGAAACATTGCTGTTGTTTTATTCCTATTTGCACTGCTTCTTGCGAATTCGCTTTCTGCGCAATTACTTTCCCCTTTCAATTCGCGTTTCACAACAAACCAAAAGGGTGGTATTCGTTTACTTTCAAATGTTTCAGCAACCTGTAATTCTGGAATTGCTTGTGTATCTGCTAAAAATCAATTTCCCCCAAACGGAACAAATCAGAATGCCGATTTTACGATGAATTATATTGATATTGACAATGATAATTCAACGTTTATGTCTTCGAGTGATAGCCTAAACTTAGCAAATTGTAGCGAAATTCTCTGGGCAGGCCTTTATTGGGCAGGAAGAATAAATCCTTCAACAATAAATTACGCCACAAGAAATAAGGCAAAAATCAAATTAAATTCAGGTTCATATCAAACCTTAACTGCTGACGAAACAATTGATGCAACGAGTTTGTCCTCTCATCCAAGTTATTATTGTTATAAAAACATTACGCCGATTGTTCAATCAGCTGGAACAAAAGGGCGATTTACAGTTGCAGATATTGTTACACAAACTGGTGGTTCCAATCTTTGGGGAAGTTGGTCGATTGTTGTCGTTTACAAAAATGTTTTTCAATCAATGCGTAACCTAACCGTCTTTGATGGTTTTGCAAATGTTGGAATTGGTAATTCACTTGACATTCCTATTTCAGGATTTTTGACGCCACTTACTGGACCTGTAAGTTTTGAGTTGGGTGTAATATCTTATGAGGGCGATAGAGGTTCAACAGGGGATCAATTACAGTTCAATGGTGCAGGAAATTTCGTAAATATTTTCGATGCACTTCACCCAATAAATGATTTTTTTAATAGCACAGTTTCATACGATGCCACTTTAACTCCTTTCAGAAATCCAAATTACAACAATACGCTTGCTTTGGATGCAAGTGTTTTTATTCCAAATAATTCTACTTTTAACTACATCGGCAACAATACAAGCTCTGCAACTATTCGCGTCACCACTTCCTCTGAAAATATTTTGACACGTGTCATCACCTCCGCAGTAGACATCTTTGAACCCGACCTGCGTGCCGACGTGCGTATCCGCGATATCAATGGTGGTTTGGTGCAACCGGGTGATGTGTTGGAATACACTGTTGTTGGTAAAAATATTGGGTCAGATTTGTCGATAAATACGTACATGATTGACACTTTGGATCCACGTACAACCTTTGTTCCGGGTTCTATTTCGGTAACTTTTGGTCCTAATGTTGGAGCAAAGACGGATGTTATTTTTGACGACCAAGCGGAATATATTTCTGCTTCCCGTACGATTCGTGCACGAGTTGGAACAGGCGCCAACGGCTCAACGGGCGGACAAATGCAAGCCTCTGGAACGGGCGCAGACAGTACCGTTTTAAAATTCCGAGTGACTATTTTAAACGATTGCCCTGCATTTCAGTGTAGTCCTTCGATTTCAAACTCAGCTTACATTTACGGAACGGGTTTTATTTCGGGCAACCAATACGACAACGGCGGTGCTTCAGACAGTTATAACAGCCAAGGTTGTCCTTTGACAGCAAGCAATGCCTTAGTTATCAGCGTTTCGGGTTGCCTGCCTTTTTCACTCACTAACAATTCTGTTTGTGTCGGTCAAACGTTAAATTTGGGTACTTCAACAACTTCCGCAATCGCTACTTATGCTTGGACAGGACCAAATGGATTTACTTCAAGTATTAGCAATCCAACGATTAGCAATGTGAGTGCTGCCAATGCTGGAACTTATTCTTTAACGATTTCTTTCCCTAGTTTAGGAGGTTGTA
>Ga0105051_10007792_pt1 | contig 11052 bp, 11 predicted proteins | sample FRY02_FD_78383 | JGI IMG/M metagenome (GOLD analysis project Ga0105051, IMG submission 78383) | Freshwater microbial communities from Lake Fryxell liftoff mats and glacier meltwater in Antarctica - FRY-02 (megahit assembly) | ecosystem: Environmental > Aquatic > Freshwater > Ice > Glacier...
CCGTTTTCGCCTCTCCATTTTTGCCTTGAGCATGTTTTCGAGGATTGTGTAGTTTTTTTCCATCTTTTCTTTAATCTCTTGTATTTCGAAATTCTTGGATCTAATGTCCACTACATGAGCATGGAGTATTTTTTGTTCAGCGATTTCCTGGTCTTGTTTACGTTTTTTGAGAGATTCATCGTGGTCATGTTTTTTGCATAAGATTTCGAATTTAATCTTCTTGATGCAGCGCATCTGCGAGGCAATTTCATCATCAATTTTATCGGTCTCTTGTTTGTATATCTCTTTTTCTTGTGATATCCTGCAGTTTTCTAGATACGTATTGTATTCAATCTCTTCTTGCTCGATCCAGTCATCCATCTCCTCAGCAGACAACCACTTCATGTCTTCGTATTGGTCGTAGATGAGAGCTTTGCTGTCTGACTGAATTATGCACGAGACTCGCGAAAAAGGTTGCATTTGCGCACCACGCTTGAAAGGGGATGGCATGTGATTTGTGTGCGTAAAGGCGAGTTGCACTTTATAGATACACTCTATGAATATATATATTTTTAGAATATGCTATTCGCATAAATAGCCATTGTGGAGCATGCTGGTGCGGGTGTATGTGGACATCATGGCGCCGAAATTGAGTATATTCTCACGGATTCTCAGTAAGTTCTGTACATGTGTGGACACGTGGTGTATATGTGTGTTTCTCGATAACATGGGGAATGCTAGTGATATTTTTGTGACAATGGTGATGTAATATGCGTCGACTGCAGCACATGGCACAATATTCTTTGAGAGAAGCGCATTCGACATGATTGTGAAAACAAAGTATAACCATGTAACACTCTGTTTGCGACCGGGATCTATTTGCCACATGTTCAAAACTGTGAGGATTCCTTTAAATACGTCTGTATACACCAGGTGGAAATTTTGTATTGTGATTTGTAGCATAATGATCATTGCTTCGTCAATGATTGAGACGTTTCTCGCATTTTTGTAGTCTGTGGTATGTTGCATTCTAAAGTGGAACAAGCATATCTGCATGCAGATATGGAGCCAGCATGTGATTTGTGTGAAGGCACCTAAGGAATTGCGGTAGTCGTACCGGATGTTTTCGAGCATAGTGATGTATTTTGGCATGACAACGTCCAGGTATGATGTGTTCTGTGTTTTCGTTAGAAGACTAACTTGTTTCGACATGATGAATATGATAGTGTTGGAAACGAAAAAGTCTGTGTTATATGTAGTGACGAGCTGATTGAGGTATTTAATTGTGAATGTTGGAAAGTTATAGCAAGAGCTGAGATACTGTAGGATGTGTAAAGATTGTAGTTCCAACAAACGGGTCTTTATGAAGAAGAGGTTGGTATTCGACAATATCTTCTGTATGAGGAAAGCATTGGACTGCGAAAACTGATGGACCGTACCATGATAAATATCGAGGTAGCGTAATATGAAGTTTGTCACCATACGGAGCTCATTTTTGTTCCACGGGTGCAGAGTCTGTGTGTCCGAGATAAATTTCAGGATATAATGAAACATGTTGAGGAAGTTTGTCGGGGGCGGCATTGTGGTCGAGTTGAAGCCTGAAGAAATATTTTGCACCGACATAATGACAAAGCCCAGATTTTTGTAATCCTCGTACGCCGACGAGTTGCAACCCAAGAGAAAAATCGAGCAGCTGATGAAAGCTGTAATTTTCAGCAAGAGCGATGCACATTTTTTGGTGGAAGCACACTTTTGTTTGTTTGTATATAGCGTGATGAAAAAAATCATGGGAATTGTGTTTTGGCAATGAATATGAGAGGAGTATTTGTTTGGGCTCGTAAGAATATGCCAATACACGGAAGAGTATAGCATGTGGTGAAGGTTCAACTCAGGACTGGATGGCAATCGTGAAATTATGGAGATAGTTCGTTTGAAGCCTTGTTTGTTTTTAGAATCGAGGATGATGCATCGCCTCAGGATGCCGACACATTGCATTTGTAGTGATTTTTTTTGGTACGTAAAATTTGCTGGGCTGCATATGTGGTGCAATAATCTTTGGAGGTGTTTTATGGGTCTGTTGGGGTGATAGAAAGTAACCCGGAAGACCATTTTCAAAATCGAATCAAACATGTCCTCAGTATCTGTAAGATGCGGTTGTGAGAAACTGCCAATTTTGTGCTTGAAGTCGAGGAGACATTTTGTGACGACAAAACACACTTTATTTTTGCGGAGTGTAGATTGTGTTTTTTTGCCAAGGAGATGAGTGGCCATCTTGAAATATATTTGGCAAATGCTGTATTGTTGAACAATGTGTGGTTTCTTCTGCATTATGTAGCCATGGAATCCAGAAAACATTCTAATAGTTATCAATGAAGAGTTGATTGTGATGGATTCGTCGAGTATTGTTAACAGATCGTTATTGACATGTTCTATATTCATAATACGTTCTTGGTATGTGACTGATCTGTACAACAAACGGAAAGACATAGTTGGGGTTGTCATGATGATGGATTCAGAGCCGTGAATAAATACGAATAATTCGCGCTGCTCACAAATGCAAAGCAAATTTTTGATTCCAATAATGTTTAACAGGTTAAGACATTTGGCCAAATCATATGATAAAATGATAGAGTGTACGATATTTTTCAAAATTGGAAGATATATAGGAGTTTTATGCACCAGTTTCTGTATGTAATACAAAAAGCACGGAACGATCTCAGAGTTGGTGTTGGGTAAGAATAATGACAGTGCTATATATTCACTGAACTCTGTCCCAACCTCAATTGGATATAGCGACAATGTTTTGGTCAGCTTGAGAGGTTCTTGTTGGTACAACAATTGCATCATTTTGAGAGTGGCAGCATGGATTCTCGAGTTGGTAATCGAGAGAAGCATGTTTGCAAAGCAAACGTCAAAAAAGTTACTTTTGTCGGAAACAGTAAGACATAGAATGAACACTGTGTTTTCGCAACAGAACTCAAATACATTTTCAAATGTGTTGTTGTTATGCATGCAGATTGAATTTGCGCAAAGATGTCTATATATGAATACCAGACTGTATTTTGATTTATCAAGTATCTTAGACCGTGAGAGTTTTCATTTAGAATTTGTTGATTCCATGTAGTATATAAATAACAAGCAAGTCGCATATTTCTAACAAAACGATGACAATACTTCACATTGATTTATTATATCTGAGCGCACGCACATATTTTCACACAGATATCCTCATGAAAAATAAAGAAGGGACGCTTCTTGCCACTCTGAAACCGGTTAACACCATCTCAAATAAAAAGCAAAGTGGATTTTACTACGTCGAGGCAAGTTTAAACAAGCAAAAATATGCAGTCACAGTCCCGATCGAGGGTAATGAGGAAAAGTCTGTGTTCATATCACAGATACAACCCGACACTGGAAATGTTTTTTTCTTGTGCGAAGTAAACATACACTACAATCTCATACGATTCGAGAGAGGGTTTTTCATGAGTGATTATGTCGAAAACAATGGGTATGGCGTGGTGATGCTGGGACACAAGTCGAATATAGGAAAAACACCGCAATTCGTGAATTGGAGATCGGCACTATCGCTTTTTCATAAGCAAAACGCAAAAAGGCGTTCAATCTCTTTCAACACCCCAGAGGTTGTTTTCGACAAATGGCATCTGACTCTCTACCGAAGCATGATGCACTTGGCCAAAGAATCGTTTGACATCAGGGCACAGAGATCTATAGCTCATCAAGCAGACAGTTGACAAATTCATAGCAGTCGTCGTTCATGTCGTACTCCAATCCATGGCTTTTGTGGGCGACTAGCAAAACCTCGTGTATACTGTGGTGCTCTGATCCGACTAGCCAGAGAATACAGATCAAGACCCATTTCTTGAGATCAAAGTTTATGAGAAGTTTCATGAAGCATAACATAGCGTGCGTATGTCCGGATGGCCCGGCGACGGTTTCTTTGTTAAACATACGCGCATCAAGTGCAAAGTTGCTATTTTCGTTGACAATCCACGACATGTGTCCCGTCTTCCACGGCAGTAATTTACCCAGCGGAAACTGCGAGTTGATGAATTTTTGTTCGCGTGTGGACAGTTTGGGGTCAGTGTTTTGCACATGCAACTCGAATCCAGCTGTATCTTCGCGGACATAGCGTGTTTTACGTTTGCGGTACTTGTAGCTGTCACAGATGATATTCTTGATGTTTTTCTTGTAGATGCACTTTTTCTCCTCCTCAATGTGAGTATTATATTCAAATATTGTATCGAGATCGATGCAGGCCGGTATGTTCTTTGAGTTATTGTATGTGTTCAAAAGGTACCATATTATCCGATACTCTCGGTCCTTGAAAAATAAATTCTGGAAGACGGTACATCTTTCTCGAACATTCCCCCCCGTCAACACATTTTTGATGTCGTATGAAAAGACCGATCCAGAGTTCTCTATGCTTTCGGTGGTGCCCATGTCAAGACTCTTTTTCAGAGTTATCATATAGTGTATTGGAGTCTGTCTGTGTATTTGTTTCTGGTATATGTAATCGCTGTAGAATAAAATCAGCGACCGTATATCAGATGAAATAATGTTCATGTATTTTTGTATTTCCAAGTGATTATTTATTCTTTCAAGCAGAATTATTGTTTTATTATTAATCATCAATTATGATTGAATATATACAGTAGATGCAGAGCCTCTATTTATATCTAAAACATAACCTACTTTGAGATTCGTTATACGAGGATTTGAGATATTTAGTGTTTTTACATTTTATTCAACAAAATTCGAAGTTTTCTATTTGCTTCAAGAATTCGTGTGTTTGGATTTACTCTTTTCAAAGTAACCATACTCTATGGCTTTTGATATGATTTTTGGAAACTCTACCCTTTGTTCGAAAACTACATTAGACACAACACTATCAAACAAGGACATCAAGTAGAGCTCATTTTCTGAATTTTTCAGCTCATTTATTGCAAGGAAAAACCCGCATACTATATTGCAAATGCCGAGCGTGTTGTCAGCAGACTTATCGTTTGGCAAAACAATATTGTTATTGTCATCTGAGTCCACAAAAAAAAAAAAGTCCTTGTGTTCCTCCAAGATGCTATCAATGTCGCGTAGAAAGCCTGGTGACATTATATTGTACGGTACGAAAAGGGACTTTGAAATGTTTAGTCCATACGCTTTCAGCATGATCTTCTTTTTTTCATAGATGATGCTGTTAATGAATTCTGCAATGTTCTTCACACTGCTTGTGTTTTTATTTTTCTTATGTTTCATGCTGTAGATAAGCGCAAGTTTTATCATCTCAGGACTACACAAGCTTTCAAATGCATTATTAATCATACCAAGATATGGTATTTACCTCCCTGTTTTGTAACTGTATTGAATGTTTTTTTTGTATATCACTTGATTCATCGTATTCTTGCGAGTCGTTTTTCCGTGCTTCGAGGTTCTTGTTGAGACAATCTATGACATACAAAATGCAAATGGTGTGGACAATGTTGTTAGTTGCGGCCAATAACATAAACCACTGCTTTGTGATAATACCAAGCGTGATCCACAAGCTACTCGACAGAAATTGAAGGAAAAACATAGCTTTATTTGTTCCGACAACAACCGTTCCCCTGGACTGCATATAGAGATTGTTGAGTGTCACTGGGAGAGAGATTAAGCTGATGGCCATGATTGGCACCTCGAAGTAGATCGTGTTGAACATTATCGTATCAGAAATATCAAATCACCTTATATATACACCGACGCATGATTCCCACAGCACAAGCCCTATGATTTTTCCTGGAGTTTGTCATAATTGGTATATAAGACAGCGCAATTAGCATTCAAAATGGCTCCTGCAAAAAACAACCCAACCTTGAATGCTGCCATGGCTGTACGCAGCCAAATTGCAAAGGCCCCTGCGTCACAGAAAAGACACTGGACTTTGAACAATGCTGCAGTCCAAGCCAAAAAGCAGATGAAGCGGACATGATATAGCTCAATATTGTCCAAATACGGCACCGTTCACAAGTGTTTCTGAGCGTACTATATTTATATTATTATCTTGAACTCTTTTGAGAACTTGAAACGGAGGCGTAAAGAAAATATGTTTTTTTGTTGGACCGTCTTTTATATCCATTCCTGCAGCCCTAGTCACGTCCAACACTAAATGAACTTCTTTCAGTCCAATGTCGACGGCATTCACGCATGTATCAATAACTGTTTGGTTCATACGTGGATTGTGTCAGGTTACAATTCAAAATAAATCTAAAATAAAAAAGGCATTACACATAATACTCTTACCGCAATAGTCGAGTGCGACGCCACACACGAAAATCCTTCCTGGGGGTTGTCCGTTGTTTTTGTTTTTACGCGATTTCTCTTTGATGATGTCTTGCATATTCATGAAATGTCGATTGTAACCGTCTTCAGCCATGGACAACACATCTGGAGGGGCATTGACGTTGTATTTCACACTTGACAAGGTTATGCCGTCCTCTTTGTACTTTTTTTGCAGCAACCCCGACGATTTGAGAGCAAAAGATCCTGTCCATGCAGCGTGCTCACAACCGCAGAAAAATGGATGATTTAATGTATTACTCCTGCAAATTGGGATATGGTTGTCGTAATCTTCTAAATTTCTCGTGTTTTCCACGGTGCAAAATCCACTAGAATATGGAACAGCACCAAACGAGTCTTGCTGTTCGTGCATAGCTTTGAAAACGATAAATGTATTCTCAGGATCCCTTATTTCTGCATGTTCTATTGCTGTCCCGATATCGGTAATGAATTCAGAACCCTCAGTGCCTTCGACACAGTGTGGTTTGAATGGGCCGCCATTTGTATTGAACGAGCAGTGATCAACAGGGTGATAATCTCGCGAGACAATGACTGTAGCGCCCACTTTTGAGGCAGTTTCGATCAACAATGCAATTCTATTTACAATCTCTCCTGTTCCATCTACTCCGAAACTGCCACAGTTTGGATTGTTTTTTTTACTCCGAGGTAAAAAGTCCTTTTGCATATCAATCACTATGAGAGTATCATTAACGGCTAGTGGCAAGATGGATTTTCCTACGAAATCGCCATGGCTGTCCTTTTGCATAATGGTTTGAAAATAATCATTCACATTGCAAAAATGCGCCTCCTCGTTTTCTGTTTGCTTTTGGTCGCTTCTTATTGAATCCTGCCACTGACCGAAGTACCGGCCACTTTCCAATTTTCTTACATCTTTGATAGGATTTCGTACATAGTCTCTTGAATAGTATGACATTTTTGTACAGTTATATAACCCGCGCTTATATATGATTTTTAAAGAACCTGGATTTTTTTTAGTCTCATTATTGTCCGTGTGAATAGTCGACAAATAGATTTTCTGATATCCAAAAATAGAATTTTCCGATACCAAAATCACTATATAGTGTTCTAGCTGTTGACGTCTGTGATGACTCAGTACAGATGCAACACGAAGACCAGGCTGAAAAATGCGATGCGAATCCCCTCGAATCCGAGCTGGATACGTGGATGAACTGTCCTGTTTGCTATGAATTCATCAGCCCGCCTTTTATGGGATGTCAAAACGGACATATCGTATGCAACAACTGCGTCCCCAAAGTCAAGAAATGTCCGACTTGTCGTCGCATTAGCAAATTCGATTGTCGGCAACTTGTTGTTGAGAACATTGCAATGAAGAAAAACTGGCCTTGCAACATGGCTCACCAAGGATGCAAACACGTTATGAAAATAGACAAGTTTAAAGAGCACTCTCTGAAATGCAAGTTTGTTTCGACGCAGTGTTGTCCTTTTGGTCAGTGTAGTGCGGAGATTTTGATGCAGCCAAGTAATGTTATCCAACATATGCAAGATGCACACGATATGCCAGTAGAAAAAATCACAACTTCACTTGAGAATACAATTATCAAGATTATGTTTGAGGTTCGTGATTACAAGAAGAAAAGGATTGACAAGAAGAACCAGAAAGAGTTAAGTCGACTATTTGAAATTGACGAGACACTGTTTTTCCTGAGCGTAATTGAGACAGAAAAAACTATCTCATTCCGCAGCACTGTGATTCCGATGTCGAGCAGTGTAGATGACAAGTATCTATTTCATCGCGAGTTTATCGAGGTATTGTCAGGCGACAAACATACAATTGTAGAACCAATCAGGGACATTTCTGAAAGAGTAGGCATGAAAAGAAAGGCTGCCAAGGACAATGATCTTAACCAAGACATGTTTATGATGGAAAAGAAGAAGATGGACGTATTTTTCAAGAGTGAAACGAAAAATTGTGGAGAATTGATTGATGTGGTTGAATTCCGCGTCAAGTTTCCCAAAATAAAGTTGTAGGACGAAATGTGTTGAATGTTGTTTAATAAAAAGGAAGGAAACCGTTTTTAATATCTACTCTATGCCGATATCATTGCCAAAGACGTAGACGTCGACGACATCGAGCGATCCTAGAAGCAAAACAGCAAAAACCTCCACTACACAAAAAAATTCCCACAATAACCGATTATCGCGGATATCTAAAATGATGATCTGCACAACCCCAAACGAAATCATGAGGATGGCGCTTGTGACTGATATATATTTCTTGATCGAGACAACTAGCTCTTCAAAAGTTTCATCGCAACATCCAGTGATTATGTTGTGGTACAGAATGAGAAAAACAAATGTCATTGCTGTGAAGAAGTAGTGCCACACCCCTTGAATAGTGTCGTGCCTCACCACAATCATGGTCGAATACTGTGTCATCAGAAGAATTATCAATACCATTTTCTTCTGAACATTGGTAATCACTTTGGCTTTTATTGTTCGGAACACGCGGAAAATAAATGTCAACGACATGGGTCCGATGACGTATATGGTTGCGGCAGTATTGTACTCGGAAAACGTGTGAGAAATTGTAGTCGTCACACTGCTTGCTGAAATAATGACCTGTGCAATATAAAACATTGTAAGATATTACAATAAAGACGTGCACAGCATACATGCAAATTCAACTACGAAAAAACTTACTTGAATAAAAGGCATCCATCCAATCCAAATGACCCACAGAGCAATCCCAAGAACAGCTCCATAATAGATGCATCGTTGAAGCAACAGGTCTTCATGATGTGTATTTTCCATTTACCTGACAGAGGTTCCAAATGTACTTTTTTGCACACATATATATAATGTTGATGTGTAGGCAACATTTTTGAAAAATATTTTCAGTAATGCATATAACATCATTTTCTGACACAAATCGTATAATACACTTGTTTCAGTATGTTTCCATGAATGTAATCGTATTATCTTTGTACACCGAATATTTTAAATATATATGTGATTTTTCAGGCAGGCAGTCGAACATTACGGCGCAACAATGGGCAACATATTAATACCTGAAGCACAACCAAAGAATGTAAAGTTAAAAAATATCATTTACATTTTGAAGCAACAGCAGACAAAAATCAAAAACCACAGACGGCAGTGTGTAAACAAGATACAAATCATAAACAGACGATTGAAACACAACCTCATGCAAAAAAAACAGAGCCCATTCACAGAAATAAACATTGAAGACAATATACGAGAGTGTGCAGAAGAAATATTGCATCAAAAAAAACGATTGACAGATCTGAAAGCTTGCTACGAAGTACTTAACAGTCTACAATACAAAGTTCAGAATATTATGGACGCATATTACACACAAAATACGCTACAGAAAGTCAATAATTCCATACGCGACTCAAACATCAACATCCATAACGATATTCCTTTAGACACAGGTGTGTTTGTGTGCTTTCTGATCGGTGCGCATTCTTATACCTGTTACAAAAACACAAACTAACTGTAAGTCCATAAAAACACAGGCGTACAGAATCTCATTGCCGAACTCGTCAAAACAGACAATATCAACAAAAATGTAAGAGATTGTAAATATATTTTCAATTCGATTAATATCGATTACATTTTCGTAATGTTATCAACATGTTATACTCAAAAAATATATGTATATATAACATCAATTGACAAAAATTTATATTGAAATTACATCACAAAAAAATACATGCATAGTTAAAATCAAACCACGTTATATAATTTCACATATCGACAACGTGCATAAACCACTATGTCCAAAAACTGAACAGTATATTATTGATTTATATCACACAATTAAAAGAAACACCTTTATCAAATTTTATATCATGCTTACTTTATATTTCTTGATGATTTACACACAAATACAATCAACATAATGTGATATAATGATAAACAAAAGTACTAGTTATAACAATAATTCATAAAGTCACGTTTTATAAACAACCCTCAACATGAAAATACAAAATATACAATCACGAGTATACACGTACAACAAAAAGTGACGAAGCCACAATATAATAAAAGCAGTGAAAATACTAGCTATACAATCATAAGTGTACACGTACACCAAAAAAGTCACAAAGCCACAACATGATAAATATAATGCTTGATGTGGTGCAGACACTAAACATGCAATCATGAATTTATCGACATAACACAAAAGTCACAATGCACGACATGAAAAAATATACTGCTTGACGTGGTTGAAATACTAAATATAAAATCATGATTTTACAATCACATCAAATGATAAAACACAAAATTTTAAACCACATCATGATGTGGTGCAGACACTAAACATACAATCATGAATTAATAGACATAAAATAAAAGTCACAATGCACGACATTATAAATACATTGCTTGATGTGTTTGAAATACTAAATATAAAATCATGATTTTACACTCACATCAAATGATAAAACACAAAATTGTGAACCACAACATGATGTGGTGCAGACACTAAACATACAATCATGAATTAATAGACATAACATAAAAGTCACAATGCACGACATTATAAATACATTGCTTGATGTGGTTGAAATACTAAATATAAAATCATGATTTTACACTTACATCAAATGATAAAACACAAAATTGTAAACTATAACATGATGTGGTCAAGACACTAAACATACAATCATGAATTAATAGACATAACATAAAAGTCACAATGCACGACATTATAAATACATTGCTTGATGTGGTTGA
>Ga0105051_10007794_pt1 | contig 11052 bp, 8 predicted proteins | sample FRY02_FD_78383 | JGI IMG/M metagenome (GOLD analysis project Ga0105051, IMG submission 78383) | Freshwater microbial communities from Lake Fryxell liftoff mats and glacier meltwater in Antarctica - FRY-02 (megahit assembly) | ecosystem: Environmental > Aquatic > Freshwater > Ice > Glacier...
AGTTTGGACGGAACCGAATTGATTATTTCCAATGCGAGTTGTACAACCAATAATGCGGCTCCGATGATTAAAATTATCGATGAACTTTGCGGAATTGAACAAGCGTATATCACAACGGTTCACTCCTATACCACCGATCAAAGTTTGCACGATAAACCGCATAAAGATTTGCGACGAGCTCGTGCGGCGTCGCAATCCATTGTGCCTACGACCACTGGAGCAGCAAAAGCGTTAACAAAAATTTTTCCGCATTTGGAAGGAAAATTAGGCGGAAGCGGCATTCGTGTTCCTGTTCCCGATGGTTCCTTGACCGATATTACGTGTTATGTTTCGCGAGCCGCTTCCATTGAAAAAATAAACCAACGTTTTAAGGAAGCAGCTAAAAAAGAATTACTAGGTATTTTAGCGTATACAGAAGATCCGATTGTTTCTGTTGATATTATTGGAAATCAAAATTCGTGTTTATTTGATGCTCAATTGACTTCCGTTATCGACAAAATGGTAAAAGTCGTAGGTTGGTATGATAATGAAATTGGCTATTCGTCGAGAATTATTGACTTAATTGGGTATATCTCGAATAAATAATTAAATTTATACCTTTAAAAATCGTGCCCCCTCTTTTTATATGAAGCAACTTCTAACACTATTTATTTTTCTTACGGTAGCAGTTCATGCTCAAAAAAAAGCTATTCCTACTGTGGAGTTGGACAGTACTAATTATTATATTGAACTCGCCAATTTTCATAAGAAAAATAACAATTTTAGAAGTTCACAAGATTTCATTCAAAAGGCGATTGAATTTGCCGAAAAAAAACGAGATATTCAAGCTCAAGCAGATGCTTATTCGTTTTTAGGAAGTGTTTATTTTGAATTGAAAAAAACGCAAGATGCTATTCAAACATTTGATAAAAGTATTCTGCTTTATGTTACGCAAAAACCCTCGTCCAATCAGGCCTTTACCTTATATAATCTAGGCGTATGTTATGTAGAAATGAAAGATTATTCGAAGGCAGAATACTATTTTAAACAAGCCGAAAATATTTATGAAACCCTCGAAATTGCCGAAGCAAAAGAATTAGTAAACCTTCAAAAAGGAATCGTTTACCAGGCTAAAGGCGAAAATAAATTGGCTTTATCTATTTTTAATACCATTGTGGTTAAGCCCGATGAAGAAGACTATTTTAAAACCAAAGCACAGGCTTTATATCAAATCGGACTTATTGAAGCAGAAGGAAATCGCTTTAATTTAGCCTTAAATTATATGAATAAAGCGATGGATTTGAGTTCAAAAAATAAAAATTATGAGCTTCAAGCCAATGTGGCCAAATCGTTGAGTGAAGTTTATGAAAAAATGATTGACATTCCCAATTCGTTTAAATTCATTAAACAGCATTTACGTATTCGCGATAGCATTAAGGAAATTAATAGTAAACGTGTTGGAACGGAAGATTTTTTAAGTTTTAAACAAGCCGAACAATTAAAGTCGATTGACCAAATGAATCGAGAAAGCAAGAATCAACAACGTGCGAACAAGTTTTCGAAACTCATTAGTATTTTAAGTATTGCGTTGATTTCGATTTTATCGCTTTTGAGTTTATCCTTATATAAAAATAATATTATCCGAAGCCAGTCGAATAAACAACTACAAGACAAAAATCAAGAATTACAAATAGCTAAAGACAAAGCTGAAAAAGCGTCAAAAGCGAGATCCGAGTTTTTGGCTACAGTGAGTCATGAGTTGCGAACGCCTTTAAATGCTATTAACGGAATTACGCATTTGTTAATTGAAGAAAATCCGAAAAAATCGCAAATGCAATATTTAACGTCGTTAAAATTTTCTGGCGATTATTTATTGACGTTTATCAATGATATTTTAGAAATCAATCGCGTTGAAAGTGAAAATATTGAAGTAGAAAATATCAATTTGAACATCAAACAATTACTGAACGATATTTTTAATTCTTTCAATGATTTAGCGAGTAAAAACAACAATAATCTTGTCATCGAAATGCAAGGTGACATACCTGAAAATTTGATAGGCGATCCAACTAAACTCTCTCAAATTTTCATCAATTTGATTAACAATGCATTAAAATTCACTAAAAATGGAACGGTGAGTGTTTTGACTTCTGTGGTAAAAACGGAAAATGAATTAACGACCCTTCTTTTTGAAATTGCAGATACTGGTATTGGTATTCCGCTAGAGAAACAAAATTCTATATTTGAAAGTTTTTCACAAGGATCGGTAGAAGTTAACCGCAAATATGGCGGAACTGGTTTAGGTTTAGCTATTGTAAAAAGATTAGTTCAGTTGCTTGGCGGCGAAATAAAACTAACAAGTGCAGAAGGAATAGGCTCTACCTTTTCGTTTGCTATTGATTTTAAATTAGGTCAACAAATCCTTGTTGAAGTCAAAAAACAATATGACGATGAAATTTTTATAGGCAGAAAAATATTGGTCGTAGAGGACAACAAAATCAATCAGATGATTACCAAAAAAATGTTGGAAAACAAAGGTGTGATTTGCGAATTGATTGATAATGGTGAAGGCTCTGTCGATATGGTTCGCAACACGCCGTATGATTTAATTTTGATGGATGTGCATTTACCTGGAATTAACGGAACCATTGCAACAGAGCGAATTAGAGAATTCAATAAAACAATTCCTATCATTGCTTTGACGGCCATTTCGTTAAATGAAAATAGAGAAATACTCCTTTCCTTTGGAATGAATGATGTCATTACAAAACCTTTTAATCCTGAAAATTTTTATAAAGTAATTGCCAATCAATTTAGCAGTTAGTTTTTATACACTTTTCCGTCTTTCATTACAAAAAGCACGTTCTCTAACGTTGCAATTGTTTCTAACGGATTTTGTTCTACCGCAATAATATCTGCTAAAAAACTTTCTTTAATTTGACCGATTTCATTTTCAATACCCAATAATTTAGCGTTTGTAATCGTTGCAGATTGAATGGCCTCTATTTCAGGCATTCCCGCTTCTACCATATAAGCAAATTCTTTGGCGTTAATGCCGTGCGGAAACACGCCAGCATCAGTTCCAAAGGCAATATTCACTCCTTTTTTATAGGCTTTTGAAAAAGTGGCTTGAATTAACGGCCCAATTTCACTTGCTTTTTTAGCTACAATCGCAGGATAAAAACCACTGATTTTGGCTTTTTCCGTTACTTCTTTTCCGGCGGTAATAGTTGGCACTAAAAACACATCATATTTTTTCATCAATTCCATTGTTTCTTCACTCATATAGGTGCCGTGTTCTATGGTTTTGATTCCGCCCAAAATGGCTCGTTGCATTCCTTCATCACCGTGAGCATGAGCGGCGGTGAGCATTCCGTAATCTTTTGCGGTAGATGTAACAGCTTTTATTTCTTCAATGGTTAATTGTGGATTTTTTCCACTTTTCGCCACACTTAAAACACCGCCAGTAGAAGTGATTTTAATAACATCCGCACCCTCTTTATACCGTTGACGAACGGCTTTCACACCATCTTCTGGCGAATTAATTACACCTTCATAAGGTCCTGGGTCACCCATTAGTTTTTTACTATATCCATTGGTAGGATCAGCATGGCCACCCGTTGAAGCAAGTGCTTTTCCAGCAGTATAAATTCTTGGTCCTTTTACAATTCCAGCATTTATGGCATTTCGCAATGAAATATTCACACCCGTACCGCCTAAATCTCTAACGGTTGTAAATCCAGCCATTAATGTTTTTTCGGCACAAACGGTGCTGCCAAAAGCGATATCTGCTTCATTCTGCGTAAAAGAAGAATAATAGGAACTCGGACTCATTTCTTTTTCAATATGCACATGCAAATCAATTAATCCTGGCAAAACAAATTTGTCTTTTAAATCAATTTCTATATCGTCAGTCTTCTCTTTTAAGATAAAACCGTCCACAATTTTTATGATTTTTGTGTCGGAAACAATAATAGTCTTGTTTTTAAGTATTTTACCCGATTTTGTATATAAAATACTGCCGAAGTGTAAATAGGTATCTTGAGCCAAAAGAAACGATGTAAAAAAGAAGAAAACTAGTAGAAATAAAGCGTTTTTCATGGGTTTTTTGTTTAGGTTAGCAAACAATTCTTCCTCAAATATACAATTCTATTTGATTCCTTACTACGTTCATGAATTTTAAAAACTAAAAAAACCTACGTTTATTTGCTATGTTTTAGTACTTTGGTGCTAGTGCGTAAAAGTGATAGTAAAATACTTAAAATCAATAAGTTAGACTTATTTTTTTCTCACAAAGACGCAAAGAAAATGTTTTGAAGTTTGCAACTTTGCGAGAACTTTTATTTCTTTTTTAAATTACAAAAAATCCTAAACGTACTGACATTGTGTACGTTCTAGTAGTAGACGAAAATGAGAACAAAATAATTTTATCATTTTACTAAAACCAAATGAAAGGATTTGTGCGGCGGCGGGTACGAACTTTTGATTAATTACTATCGTTTATAAAAATAGCGAAACTTGCGATTTAGCACTAGTTTCGCTATTTTTTATATACCGTATTATCCACGATGTTATTTTGGCGAAAGCTAATAATTACTGACCAAAACTGATGCTGAAATTTGAAATACTGTTCTAATTCTCTAATCATATCGACAGTTAATTTTTTCTTTCGATTTAGTATTTCCGATACGCGACTTTTTCCACCGATTATTCCAACTAAATCTTTTTGGCGTATATTTAATTCCTCCATTCGGATTTTTATCGCTTCGATTGGGTCTGGTGATTCAATTGGATAATGTTCGTTTTCGTAATTCTCGATAAGCAATGCAAGTATTTCCGATTCGTCGCCTTCTTTTGTGTCAACTGGTGCATCGAAAATCACTTCTAAACGTTAAAGTGCGTTCCGATAATCTTTGTCAGATTTAATAGGATTTACATTCATAATACTATTTTTAAATTGTGTCTGCATTTATTTTGTCATATTCCGCATGCGAGCCAATAAAGCGAATAAATGCCCATTGCTTTTCGTAATTGAACTTACAATTAGTGGATGAGAATTGCCTTTTATAGTAAATACTACTCGACTATCTTTTAGAATACTTGCATTGATTTAGGCTTGTTTCACATCGTTTGGCGATAACCATTTAGCACTTTTTGCTGTATCGTACCACGTTTTTAAGTACTGTTTAGAATCAGCGTGTTTTTCCCAATAATCCCGAAGCATGCTTTTTGCAACTATTCTTTTCATCCGCTGAATTAAAAAAAAATATACAAAAGGTTCTCTGATAACGAACAATGGGAGAATTTTTTAATAGAGGGTGACTTACATATTTGATCAAATATATAACTTTTTTAAAACTACTATTTGTAATCGTTTGGGATTGTGTTATATTTTTTGCGTAAAAAAAGCTCCCATCGTTCGATACCTATCTGATACTAAAAACTCAAAATAAATTCTTTGATTAATTTTCGAACGTTAGGTTCTGCTTTTTTGGCAGCTTCAAGCACTTCCTCGTGGTTTACTTCATCAATATTATCTTCATCACCCATGTCGGTGATTACAGAAATTCCTAAGCAATCTACTTCCATGTGACGAGCCACAATGACTTCTGGTACTGTAGACATTCCGACGCAATCTGCTCCTAAAATTTTAACCATTTTATATTCTGCTAAGGTTTCAAAAGTTGGTCCTTGTAATCCTAAATAAATACCGTCTTTTAAATCAATTCCGTTTTTCAAGGCAATTTCTTTCGCTTTTTTCTGCATCGTTCTTGAATAGGGTTCGCTCATATTCACGAATCGTGGGCCAAAACGTTCGTCATTTTTACCGCGTAATGGATGGTCAGGAAACATATTGATATGGTCTTTAATTAACACCACATCACCCACTTTATAATTTGGATTTACGCCACCCGAAGCATTGGAAACAATCAATTTTTCAACGCCTAAATACTTCATCACCCGAACAGGAAAAGTCACTGTTTGCATATCATAACCTTCATAATAATGAAATCGTCCTTGCATAGCCACTACTTGTTTAGCACCGATTTTTCCAAAAACCAAAGCACCTTGATGGCCTTTTACGGTAGAAACTGGAAAATTTGGAATATCAGCATATAAAATAGTATGTTCAATAACCATATCATCCGTAAACGAACCCAATCCTGAACCCAAAATCACACCAAATTTTGGTGCATAATTGGTTACTTCTCTTAAATACTTAGCTGTTTCTTGTACTTTTTCCCACATAATTTGTTATTGTTTTATTGAAATCATCTTTATCAAAAAGAAATTTACTTTTAATTGGTAAATAATAAATGTTCGATTGTAATGTATTATTTGATAATCGAACGTAATCTTTTTCGGTCGTAATTATTAATTGGTTTTTAGCTTTATTACCAATGTTTTTAAGGTCATTTTCTGTAAAATGATGATGGTCAGGAAAGGTCAACACTTCATCATTTGGTTGTTTTAAATAATCAAAAAATAAATCTGGTTTTGCTATGCCTGCCAAAAGTAGTTTGTCTTTTAATTTAATTTCACTTAACGGAATGGTGTTTGTTGTATTATACACAAAATCATCATAAGCAATCGTACTAAAATACAATTTTTGATTTGATTGTAAGCCTAATTTTGATTGAATTTGTGCTTTTTCTTTTTCCGAAATGGCATTTGGACATTTAGTAACCACCACGATTTGTGCTCTTTTTGCCCCTTTTCTGCTTTCTCGTAAATTTCCGGTTGGCAATATAAAATCGTTACCATACAAATCATCGTAAGCCGTCAATAAAATATAAAAGCCAGCTTTTACTTTTCGGTGTTGAAAAGCATCATCTAATAAAATAATATCTGGTTTGTTTTTTTGAGCGAGTAACGTTTCGATTCCGCTTTTGCGATCGGCATCTACAGCGACTTGAATTTTTGGAAATTTTTGATACATTTGATAAGGTTCATCGCCTAACGTCAAAGCCGTTTCCTTATCGGAAGCTAATAAAAAACCTTCCGATTTTCGTTTATAGCCTCTACTTAAGGTTGCCAATTGATGATTATCTTGCAGTAGTCGAATTAAATATTCAATTTGAGGCGTTTTTCCCGTTCCGCCAACGCTAAGATTTCCAACAGCAATAATTGGAATATCAAAGGAATAGGATTTGAAAATACCGTTATCATAAAGACAATTTCGAATGGATGTAATAAAACCATACAAAATAGCAAAAGGAAAAAGTATTTTTCGCAAAAAAATCATGTGCCGAAGTTAAGGATTTTTTATCTTTGAAAGAAATAGTACTGACTTGTAATTTAACAAAATAGTTATGAAACTAAACGCCATTCTCCAAGAACTGGAATTACTCGCTCCCCTAGCCTATGCCGAAGATTTTGACAATGTGGGATTGCTCACTGGAAATGTTGACCAAGAAATAAACGGAATTTTGGTTTGTCACGATGTGTTAGAAAACGTGGTTGACGAGGCGATTGCCAAAAAATGCAACCTCATCGTTTGCTTTCACCCGATTATATTTAGTGGTTTAAAAAAAATCACTGGAAAAAATTATGTGGAACGGGTGATTATTAAAGCAATTCAAAATCAAATTGCCATTTATGCGGTACATACAGCTTTGGATAATCATCAAAATGGTGTAAATAAAATTATTTGTAACCATTTGGGATTGAAAAACACGCAAATTTTAGTTCCGAAAGAAAACTATATTCGAAAATTAGTTACTTATACGATTACTGAAAACCATGAACAAGTACGAAATGCCCTTTTTGAAGCTGGAGCAGGAACCATCGGAAATTATGAAGATTGCAGTTTTAATTCGAAAGGATTGGGCACCTATATGGGTAACGAAAATAGCAATCCAGAAATTGGCGAACGCTTTGAATTTGTAGAAAATGAAGAAATAAAAATAGAAGTTACGTTTGAAAAACACTTGGAGTCAAAAATCCTGAAAGCACTGTTTAAAGCCCATTGTTATGAAGAAGTTGCTTATGAAATTTATACATTACAAAATAAACACCAGAATATTGGTTTAGGAATGATTGGCGAATTAGAAAATGAACTTTCTGAAACCGATTTTTTACAAATGGTGAAAGAGAAAATGCAGTGCGGAGCGATTAGACACAGTAGTTTTTTAGCTAAAAAAATAAAAAAAGTAGCTGTTTTAGGCGGTTCAGGAAGCTTTGCCATTGGTCAAGCGATAAAAATGGAGGCTGATGCTTTTTTAACTGCCGATTTGAAATATCACCAATTTTATGAGGCTGAAAATCAGCTACTTTTGGCAGATATTGGCCATTATGAAAGCGAACGTTACACAAAAAACTATATTGTTGATTTTCTTATTAAAAAAATGCCTAATTTTGCAATCATTTTATCAGAACAAAATACAAATCCAGTTAAGTACTTTTAGATTATGACAAACATAAAAGAAATGAGTGTAGAAGAAAAGTTAAGAGCACTCTATGACTTGCAGTTAATCGACTCAAGAATTGATGAAATCCAGAATGTGAGAGGAGAATTGCCACTTGAAGTGCAAGATTTAGAAGATGAAGTTGCCGGTTTGAAAGCACGTAATGAAAAATTAAAAGCCGATTTAGAACAAATTGATGACCAAATCAAAGGCAAAAAAAATGCCATTGAAGCACACAAAGAAGGGATCAAAAAATATACGGAACAACAAAAAAATGTTCGTAATAACAGAGAATTCAATTCGTTAACGAAAGAAATTGAATACCAAGAATTAGAAATTCAATTAAGCGAGAAGCACATTAAAGAAATGAAAGCTTCTGTTGAATATAAAAAACAACAAGTAGCCGAATCGCAAGAGCGTCTAAATGGTAAACAATCGCATTTAGAACATAAAAAAGCAGAATTAGGCGATATTATGGCTGAAACGCAAAAAGAAGAAGAATACTTAACAAAGTTATCTGCTGATTATGCTGCCAAAATTGAAAACCGTTTATTAGCTGCTTACACTAGAATTAGAACAAGCGTTAGAAATGGTATGGCCGTAGTTTCAATTGAAAGAGGAGCTTCTGCTGGTTCATTCTTCACCATTCCGCCACAAACACAAGTAGAAATTGCCGCTCGCAAAAAAATCTTAACCGATGAACACAGCGGACGAATTTTAGTAGACAACGTTTTGGCTACCGAAGAAAAAGAGAAAATGGAAAGTATTTTTGCTAAAATATAATCACTTTAAACCCCGTAAATCGGGGTTTTTTTATGAATACTATCCTCAAAAATATCCTGTCCAAATCGATTGGCGCTTATATCAATTTGCTCCGTTATCTTGACCCTATAAAGGCAACGCACTTGGCTTACCAATTTTTTAGCGAACCTCGTGATGGAAAACTTCTTGAGCAAAACTTACCTTCGCTATTGCTAGCAGCTGAGCGAGAAATGATGGTTTTAGAAAATCAACGATTTCCAGTTTACACTTGGCAAGGAAACGAAAAAACTATTTTATTGGTTCACGGTTGGGAAAGCAATTCTTTTCGTTGGGAACCACTTTTTCCATATTTGCAAAAAACAGGTTGCACAATTTTGGCTTTAGATGCTCCCGCTCACGGATTGGCAGATGGAAAGGAATTTAGTGTGCCAACGTATGCAGCGTGCATTCACGAAGTTGTTCAAAAATATAAACCTCAAATCATGATTGGTCATTCTATTGGTGGCTCCGCCTGTTTATATTTTCAAAATCGCTACACTAGTTTATCGTTAGAGAAGATGATTTTGTTAGGTGCTCCCGCTGATTTATCAATTTTATTAGATAATTATGCAAAGTTGTTGGGACTAAATTCTAAAGTCATTCAACTATTAGATGATTATTTCTTGGCACGTTTTAATACCAATTCGGCAGCTTTTGTAGGGCAAAGATTGGCAGAAACCATTGCGATTAGCGGAATTATTTCACATGACGAGGAAGATACTGTCGTGCTTTTTGCAGAAAGTAAAAAAATCGAAAAAGGTTGGAAAAAAGCGTCTTTTATTGAAACAAAAGGCTATGGTCACAGCATGCACGACCCGAATTTATATCAAAAAATACAGCAATTTATCGTGCAGTCTTACTAACTTTTTTGGTTGTGGATTGATTTCCGTCCGAAACTTTTACAAAATAAATTCCGTTTGACAAATTTGAAATATCTACTTCTAAACACGACGGAAGTTGATTTTGATAAACCAATTGCCCTAAACTGTTGATGATTTGAATAGTTGCCGATTCAGAAAATTGATTTGGAAACATTAATTTCAACTGATTCTGTGCTGGATTTGGATATACGCTAAATTCGGTTCTGTTTTCAGTCGAAAGACTTAAGACGTAATCATTAAAAATTCGCTGTATAACGGTTTCCATATTTGGAAAAGGACCAATATTTCCGGCAACAGCAGTTCCTTGCGGAATTCCAGTTTCTTTTAAAATAGTTCGAATTGCTGCACTTGTTAAATAATTCCCCGTTAAAGATTTATGATACGACTGCATAACGATGCTACAAGCTGCAACCATCGCTGTAGCCGAACTTGTTCCAGAAAAATTGGTATAGCCTTGATTTAAATCGTTATCTATCATTAATAGATTGCCATAACCACAAGCAAATACATTCAGTGCCCAACCTTGCACATCAACTCGTGTACCAAAAGTACTGCCCCATAGCTGGGGTACACTTTGAAAAAATCGATTATGATTTACATCTGGTGTTCCGGCTCCTACGATAATTGCTCCACTATCTCCGCGATTTCGATAGGCTAAATAAAAGTTACCGTTCAAATTTTGATTCCCATTTCCAGCTGCCGCTACAATTACAATTGCGGCATCCGTAGCCGCTTTGGTTAAGTCCCAAATAACATTATTAAATTCGGCAGGCACACCGGCTTCTTGCATTTCATAAATAATAACATCGCCCATCGTTGAATTTTGAATGGATTGGTTAACTGCAAAAATGCGATTATAGCCCTCTTCTTGCCATTCTGGAAACAAAATCATTTCGGTTACTTCGTTAGCTAATCCCGTAATTCCATAACTCCCAGCATCAGCCATGATAATTCCAAAAACGGGCGTTCCATGTTCCGTGTAA
>Ga0105051_10007802_pt1 | contig 11047 bp, 8 predicted proteins | sample FRY02_FD_78383 | JGI IMG/M metagenome (GOLD analysis project Ga0105051, IMG submission 78383) | Freshwater microbial communities from Lake Fryxell liftoff mats and glacier meltwater in Antarctica - FRY-02 (megahit assembly) | ecosystem: Environmental > Aquatic > Freshwater > Ice > Glacier...
ACATAAACTGGAGGTAAACTGTCAGGCATTATAGCAACTTGCTCTCCATCTTTTCCTACATAATACGGATATACTACTTCTTGAGCTTTAGGTAATTCATCTTCTACATCTTCCTCTACATATATACCATTTTGAGCTTTAAGTAATTCATCTTCTACATCTTCCTCTACATAATATCCTTGATCTCTAAATCTTTGTATTTCTTCAGAAGTAAGATCATATACACCACCATCTTGATAGCTAGTCTTTTTAACAGCTTTCTTATTTACTAGTTTCTTTTTCATCTTGTTGATACTATTTCTTTACTGTTGGTGAATTTGAAGATTATCTTATTCATCTCTAAAGGAGAGTCTACTCTAGAAAGATATATTTTATTCCAATTATGTCTTATCTTCTTTCTTTGATAAAGAGGTTTGTTATAATCTATATACTCCGGGTTAGGTAAATATTTATATGCGTTGCATTCTGTAGAAATTAGAGGAACATAATTATTATTAAATTCAGCTTTATTTTTAGTTACATCCCAAAATTGATTAAATCTATATTTTTGTTCTACCTTAGAGAACTCTACGTCTATATAACCAACACCTACTCTTGGATAATAACATACTTTAGTTATATCATTTTTTGATGCTAAATTTAAATGAAGCATGCCAGAAGTTTGTTCTGTGTTATGTATAAAAGCTCTATTGAAGTTATAGTCTAGTAAATGATGTGAGTCTTTACAATTGTTAAAATACTTATATGCCTCCAATGAATATTCTATAGAAGATAGTGTGGAAGTTTGCTGTCCATTATTTACTACATATTCAATATCAAAAGAATTTTGTTTCTTATAATAGTAACAATAATTTTCACATGTCTCATTATGCTTGTAAATTATATTTTCACTTACAGTTAATGGAGTGTCTTGTGTTTGAATAGTTGAATCTGGATGCCAATCATGAAATGATATAAACGCTTTCATTTTAGGGAAGTAAGATATAGTCCAAGAACAATCTTCAAAATAAGAAGAATCTGTTACTTCTATAGCTTCACCATTATACTGGAAAGTATCAGTTTCTGAATCATATGTTATATCATCAATTAATGGGGTATAATCTTTTTTAGTAAGATAGTATATCTCATCTTTATTATCAAATACTGATACATATCCTATAGTTCTAGAATCCGTAGGGGCCCCAGGTATAGAAGTTATATTAAAAGGCATGTTTTCTTTTAACCACCAGTTTAATCCATTTACATTTATTTCATCAAGGTTAGTTCCATTTAAAACATATATTCTTCCTTGATCTGCAGATGGATAAAACAATCCATATTGAGTATGAGTAATAGCTTTAGAATGAGAAGCAGCCCCATACTTTGTATCTGTTGTAAGTATAGGTCTAGGTCTTTGTGCAAATAATCCACCATCCCCAACAGTAACTTTATTTCCACTATCAGTTTGTAATGTATCCTGTGCTGTAGTTATCCACGGTGCAGAATTATCAAATAAGAATGCAATATTGTTTCTATCTAAAGGTTTAGTAGCTAATAAGTTACCAGCTTCTTTTGGAAAGTCATAATAATTATTTGCAAGGAAACTTCTCCAGTTATCTACTTGACCACCTTCTTGATATTGTAATGAATATAAAACTCTATTCTCATAAACAGTATAACATCTAGATTCATCAGTACATGTAAAATCTCTATCTTGAGTAGGTATATAGTTCTCAGTTAATTGCTTAGAATACGCAGAATTATATAGAGGTTGATTGTCTATTGTTCTAAAATCTTGTCTAAATATATAATTTAGATCTGTATGTTTTTTCTCATCATAATGTCTATGACCTTCTCTATCATCCCAATCTCTTAAGTCTAAGTTGAATTCTGATTCAGATGTGTATGATACTACTCCGTTATTAGAAAGATACATATGTTCATCTTTAATAACAAGCAGACCTCCCCCATCACAAGATAGGTTATGCTGTTCTGAAGGTAAGTTTAAAAGATTTTTAAGTTTAAATTTACCATCTCCATCAAACGCATCATCAACAATACTTGACATATCATAAGAAAAAGTATCCATCCAATATCTAGGATATGGTACATTAGGGTATAAAGAATAATCAAATTGATAATTATCTTCATTACCGTTTGCAGTTTGGTTAAAATACTGCATCTTTCTTTTAAGCGTATAAGTAGTTAAAAATGTATCTCCACCGAAAACACTATCAGTTTTAAGGCTTACATCTGCTAATACTATATCAGCACAGTAACCTGTATCAAGATATTTAATAGAATCTATTTGTCCATATTGAGATGGAAGCTTTCTTCTTATAGATGCATAATGAGATGATGCTGTTGAAGTTCTATATGCAACTCCATTTTTTTTCATATCATCACACTTACTATCAGGAGTAGTACCTGGAGGAGGTAAGGGATGGCCTTCTAATCGTTGTCTAGATGTGTCATCTATTAAAGGTTGTGCTATACTAGAATTTAATCTTAATACTACACTTGATTCTCTATATAAATTATTTACAGATTTATCCTCAAATAGTTGGGATACTGGATATAAATATGAAGCATTCGTTATTCGCCTTCTTCTATTATTAGTCTGATGAATTCCAAACACACCATAATTAACAAATGAGTTTATTTGTAAATCATAGGTCTGGAGTCTAGAGAAGTTCTTTATAGCCTCTAATGCAATGTTTGCATATTGTCCAAAATAGTTAATAAATAAATTAACAGTCCCTGCTATACCAAGAATAGATGGTATATTATTAGCAGCGGATGTTTTCTTAATCACATCTTTTATAACAACATGTGGAACCTCATGAGGGGTAAGCTGACTTACAAACGTCATTGCTGTTGTACCAATAGCTGTTATTGCACCTACGAAAACTATCTTAGCAACCTCAAGTGCGTCTTCTCTTGCTTTTCCTATTAATAAGTTTGCAGCTGCTACAGAAGCATTATATGTACCGAATGCAAGGGCTGCAGGAGGTGTAGAAGCTAAATTCCCTGTTGGAAAGTACTCTAGAACAGCTTCTTTTTGATCATTTAGTTCTAAGTAAGCACCTCCTACTCCTATTAATGCAGCAATGGCAAGAGCAGCATTTGTTAATAGTGCATTCTTAGGATGTTTGTATGACTGCGTATATGTTGTTGAACAAGCTCCTGAGTATTCCCCTTCTATAAAAAGATCCGTACCAAATGAATGTCTTTGATTAAACCCATCGAAGTTTGGAGAATGAAATGTAAATAAATCATCTCTAAAAGAAGATGCTGTTTTAAAATCTTTATCCTCTTTATTTGTTCTAATTAAGTCTTTAGATAAAAATTGATCATCACGTAAATCATTATATGGGTAATTAGGATAATATCCAGTAGTACCATTAGTGTCTGGTATCTCATATTCACTCATATTGTAAAGAAGACCCTTACCTTGAATAGACTTATGATTAGTTCTATCCCCTCTTACAATTCTATATCTAACTATATCTGTTATTCTATCCCCATTACAATCCACAGGAGGAGCTATATTACTAAACTCCATTCCAAGTATAATCTTATTACCACCGTCTGTTTCATAAGGAACAGTATTTATATCTGGCATTTTGTGATGCCTTATTGGTTCACAAGATAAGTCAGTATATACTTCTGCATTGGTAGGGTATTTTTCAAGAGACTCCCAATAAGAAAGTTCACCAGTTCCAACTACAATTTCATCACAATCATCTGGTATTAAACCATCGACATATCCTTCTGATGTATCATATATTTCCCATTTGTATTTAAACTTAACATCGTCCTCACAACCTTTATCATGTAATTCATACGCATCTATTGTGTATATTTTTTCAAGATCAGTTGGTTTAGATTGTCTCCCTGGTATATGAAATGCTTCAGTCCATCCTCCTGTAGAATACTGGAATTGGATTGCTTGAGGATATGTTTCCTCTCGCATATATCCTCTATTTTTACCACCATTCTTATAGTAATCTTTACTAACAGTTTTAGCAACCCACTTTGCTCTTATGTTATTTGCTAAAGGTTGGTAATTTATTCTAGATCTAGTTTTAGTACCTATTAATAAAGCTCTGTCATCTACACTAACTATTTTTTTAGACTTCTCATAATATATAGATTGTAAAAATACATCACCATATGGTATTGTAGAAATATCATTTATATTACCAGCATGTGTTACATTCTGATGTGTATCATATGTTCCCATTTCATACACGGTTGATACGCCACCAACACCAGATGTCACATCATTTGAAGTAGTTTGTATTAAATAAAGTATATACTCACTAAAATCTTTGTCTAAGTCAGATAATGTTATATCTATTCCACCACCAAAGTTTTGATGAGAAAATATAGAGATAGGTTGTGTAACAGAATATATATCTGTTATTCTAACTCCTTTTTCAGAGTATGCTATTGCAACTTGATAAGCTGCATTTGATAGTTTTCCTCCAGATTGAGATAACTCTATATCTATTTTAGGAGTAGTTAGTACAGGTCGTAACCTAAGTTTATCACAATCTAAATCTGTTGTAACTATTGGCGGGTCACAATCATCCGGACCAGGTATAGTAATATAAGGAATATTATTTAAGTTTAAATATCTATCAGGGTTATAGTTATCTACAAAATATATTATATCATCACAATTTCTTATTTGCTGATATAAACCAGAAGGAGGGTAATTCTTATTAAAATTAAGACAAGGATCTGTTACGCTAACTTCATAAGTACAGTCATTTGAATCAAATATTCCTATTTCACTTATATTGTTTTCTCCACTAAATATTACATACTTCCCATCTAATAGGGCTATAGAGCTTAGGTAGTCTTTACCTAGGTCCAAACATTCTATTGTAGAAGGTTCATTCTGAATAAATGTAAAATTTCCATTATGACTGTTAAGTTTTGCATTTACTGCATGAGTATACTGGCCCTCTTTTGAAAGTTGAGGATCCAAGTCTTTATTCATTCCTATATTAAGAGCATTAGTTTTAACATCTCTCAAGTTAGAAAACTTTGGTTGATTGTTTTCTGCCATTATTAATGTGTGCTTTTGTAAATGTCAGTATACGATGGGTATCCAGTTATATAAGAAGAATGTTTTGGTCTTTTAGTTAAGATAGGGGTAAAGTATTTATCATATGCTCTAGCTCTTTTTGACTTATAGTAAGATCTTATTTCATTAAAGTCTGGAGTATTGACAAATCTTTTTGCATTTATCTTAGACTGTCTATGTTTTTCAGACATAAATCTGTACCTTTCTTTTACTTCTTCTTTACCATTCATCCATATGTCTTCAAGTATTGCTTCTTTTACTGCATATTCATAGTATCCTCTTACTAAAGGATGATCATATATAACTATGTCTTCTGTAGAAATTAGATCAGTTACATATGTTATAACTATCTTACCTGTTTTGAACCCGGTCAATAAGTATAAATCGTCACCATCTCTTTCTATAGAAACCTCTGTTCCATATAAAGGGTTTTCACAACTATCACATGAATAATGTGGATGAGTAAGTATTAAAGGTATTTGTCTATCCATAACCAATACCTCTTTTTCAGTAGTTACTATTATATGATTACATACTCCTTCACATGTATTACAAGTAAGGCACGTATTACACTCAGTTGTTTTATCAACTGTTTTAGGTGTTTCATAAGATTTAACTTTATCACATATAAATCCTCTATTCCATAATTTAAAATCACATGGTAATTTAGTTTTATAATTAACTATTTCTAATGTAGCAGGTCTTGTAGGGTTTATTTTAACAGATAAAAAAGCATTACACTCTTCTACCACATCAATGTATTTATCTGACTCTATAAAACCTTGGTCAGCATATGTAGACAGGTCATCTTCTATCTTGGCCATAAACTGATCATATGTCTTATATTTCTTTGTATAACTTAAAGGATTTCCCATTATATATTATTTTAAATTCTCATTGTTATTTAAAGCCTCATCTCTAGGAATTTGAGTATATACTGATAAATCTTGATATACAAGTTGGTCCATTGATGAAACTAAGTAATCAGGTATTCTAAACATATTATCTAATATTGATTTACAACCTTCAGTTTTTTCACAATCATCTATAACGTCTTCATCAAAATAACCATCTATTGAAACAGCATCCCATTCTGTATTTGGAAAGTATAAATAACCATTAGCATACCAATAATAGTTTTCATTATTGTATTTAAATGTTGCCTTTTTTTGTTTCCTTTGAAAAGCATTAGAATTTATTTGTTTTGTTTCTTTAGTACCATCTAAAGAACCAACCCATCTAAGTATAACTCCATACGAATTTTCAATTAGTTTCGGAATTTTATTTTTAGTTCTTTTTATTGTACATTCAGAATCAATTTGACATGCTTCTATACTATCAACTTCTATTAATTCTTCATACTTTATTTTTTGAAATAAGTTATCTTGATATATAATCTTAGAAAGTCTATCTCTTTTTACTACAAAATCCCTATGCTTTTTCATTAATAGATATATAAACCTATTAGTTGCAACTGCATCAGCATTTGTTAATTTATAGTTATTCTTTACCCTACTTATATGTTCTCCTATACTTTGCATTAGTAATCCATTAATCTTTTTCCTACGTGTCCCATTTTATATACTCTTAAATATCTAGAATAGTTTTTTATGAATGCTTTAGATATTTTTCCTTTGTTAATACTAGAAAAATTAAAAGTCCATAATCTTTTATGTCGTATTTTATATTTTCTTGATTTATTAGAAAATATAAATTTACATATCCTACCTCCAGAATGAAGGTTTAAATGTTTTACAAGAACCCCAGATTCAGCACTGGCTTTTTTATTAGCATTTAAATCTGTTCCTCCGGTATCAGGTCTAGATATTATTATCATATGACCAAAAGAAGTATGTTCAAAACCATCCCTATGTTCAATAGTTTTATCTATTGACATAGTTAAATATTCATTTATAATAGTTTTATATTCTTTATAAGTGATGTCTATAGTAGAATTCTTTTCTTTAAAATATTGATATGACTCTTTATTAGGATAAGACTTCATTTTAATAAAATCTTTCTTAAATACCTTTTTCTTAAAATTACGAGCTTCTTCTATCCACGACATAACTACATATAACCCTAATTATAATATAAGCAAAAAGAAGGAGAAAGAGAAATTATTAATAGAAGATATGCGAAAGACGAGCAATTTGACCATGTTCCGGATGATGTATAAATCCTTCTACTGCTTTAGGTGCTCCGGTATATCCATTTCTACTGTGCCACGCGTCTGTGCCACTTGCTGACCTTACAGATTCTATAGTAACACCTATCATATCTTTTACGTTTTTATGATGTACGTGATGAGTGTATATGTATCTATGTACAGATGAACTCCAATCAGGAGACTCATGTGCCATAAGTGGGCCTAGATCTGTTTGTTTAGCTCCATCTCCGTGAGTAGAACCTATTAAATTTTTACCATAGCTAAAATACTTTCTATGCTGTAAATCACAATCAAATGTGATATTCTTGCATTGTCTAAAGTAAGTTTTAATTACATCAGCTAAAAAGAAACCATTTGTAAAATCATGATTAGATGGGTTAAATACAAAATGCACATCGGCTACTGATATTAATTTTTCCAAAAGATCTACATAAAGTTGTTTTGCTAATAAGAAATTCTTATGCCACATTTCAGTAGTATCTTGTGGGGTTCCGGATGTAGTAGTTCTTTTAGCATTATCAGTATGAAGAATATCATTACCTGCAATAAACAATACTTTATCTATTGTGAATCCTGCTGACTTGTCTAATAACCCTTGTAACCCTTGATGAGCTCTTTGTATAGCAATGTTATTGTCATATGCATCCCCAGTTTCAAATTCATCTGCTAGTTTTCCCACATGAAGATCTGCTATATCTACTACAAGTAAATGTGGATCTTCTGGTATATTTCTTTTTATTACAGGAAACTTAGGGGAATATTTTTGTAAATCTTTAATTAAATCTGTTTTTATATTTGCATATGTTTTTTGTAATTCAGATGCAAATAAAGGATTTTTAATAAAGATTGATTCATCTCCGGTTTTCTTCCACAAATGTTTTACTGTAGTTGGATCTACATCTAACGTATTACAGCTAGCTACAATACCTTTGGTTCCCTTGAGCCTTAGCTCTTTTATTATATCCCAATTCTCATCAGATATTCTATATCTAGGATGTCTATTTGGATCAGTTTTGTTTTTAACTTTTAGACCAACGAACTCAGCTTCAAAAGATACTAACCTTCTTTGTTTGTTTGTATTACTCATAATAAATTTTTCAAATATAAGTATTTTTTTTAAAAAAACAAAACCTCCCTTTTACAGGAGGCTTTGAAACATGAACCAAGTAAACCAAACAAATATTTTATATGTAGTATTGAAATGATGATGTTATCACTTCTATTGATTTATTGTCATTAACTGATTGAACTAAATCGTTAGCTGTAATTGCACTAGATATAGCTGGTCTATCAACAATTAATTGTCTACTAAAATTGACAATAAAGTTGCCTAATGTAGTACCTTTTGTTATAGATGCTCTATGTGGATTATAATCCATTATTGTGTTCCAATTACTAGATGATGCTCCTGTATTGGCATAATTATTATGATCAAACCATGTTCCCCCACATTCATTATATACTATGCCAGAAGATGTACCAGGTATTCCAAACCCTATTTCAGATAACGCGTCAGATGTTAATAAACTAGCATTTACTGATGCATCAAGTACTTTTCGCATAAACCCTCCTTTTACTTCAACTCTATCAGTACCAACAACTCTATATTGAATATTACCAGTCCAGTTATTATAATAAGTTACATTGTTCCAATTACCACCAGAATTAGAAAGAGATATTACATCTTGATTACAAGTGTCTGCAACATCTACTGAAGTCGTGTCATAATAATCTACAACACCTGATATTAAAAACTCAGGGATTGTACCATATGGTGCAACAAGATATTCTTCATATTTTATAAATACATATCCTACAAAAGGATTAGTTATAGTAAATTTTCCAGAAAAACCAAAACCATCAAATGTAGATTGTAATAGAGGTGTATTTGTTAATGCAATAGAAGATGGTAGAACAATTTGATTTCCATCAAAATGAGTATATGCGTTAAGTGTACCAATAGTTGAATGACTAAAATTATATGCAACCTTAACTAGGTCCACATTTGTAACTTCTATTCCAGTGCCTGCTCCTATTTTTTTACAATCAGTAACAGGTTCCTCTTTAGTTTCTATATGAATAGTACAACATGTATCAGCATTAGGAACAATACTAGCATAACTAGTAGTTATATCTTTTGGTCCTCCAGCTGTAGTTGATGTTATATTTATTGTTGGTGTATTTGATGCTGATCCATATGCTTGAAATGTAACAGTAAGTTGATTTCCCCCAGAGATATTAACATTTGCCATAGGTAACCCTATAGATAAAAGAAAGGCTCTAACTAAAATAACATCATTACTTGGCCCACCAGTCATAGTATAGGTGACACCATAAGGTAATGTTATAGAATTAAATAACCATTCTGTAGGTAATACAATTGGGCTAAAACTATATGTATATAAATCTGAGCATTTTTTACTTAATGCTAAACCTTCTCCTACAGAAAATGCTTCTATTAAGTAGTCCTTTTTACATAAGTCGCCAGGTCCAACTGAATACGCTATGTTGTTTTGTATTGTACTTGTTAATTGAATTTCGTCTAAAGATAATACTGGGTTACATGGATCATTAGTATTTAGTAAAAGATGTGTACTTGGTGTAACAGTAAGTTTATTTGCTTTAGATTGATCTAATATTGCTTGAAGTACTACTGTAAGATTAACTGAAGAAGGATCATTTAAACAAGTCCAATCTAAAGTTCCTATTATAGTTGTAGAACAAACTTTTGATATTAATTCGTCTACTGCTGTAGAAATAGGTGCAGTTGCAGATAAACCCAATCCTAAACATTCTATGTTATGAGTACTAACGCCTGCTATATTACATACTTTAGTTATTAAAGTAGATATTGCTACTTGCTGTGTATCAGCGGCAGCCCCTCCTAAACAAGAAAGGTCATATACTGGCACTACAGTAGCGCAAACAGTTGTTAGTATACTTTGTATAGTATCGAAAGGGTTAGTGCCTGTAACACCGCCTAAACACGTTAAATCATATTCTCTACGTATCTTAGGAAGTATATCATTAAATATTACATTCCCTTGTTCATTGTCATGAACTAAGCAAGTAGAGCTTATTGAACTTGGTGCACAAGTAGATTCGCAACCGCAATTACAATTAGATAGTGTTTGGTTGCAAGATGTGCATGTTGTATATGTTGCCATTATGGATGTAGTGATATTAAAAGGTTAATTGCAGAATCAGCACTCATTCCGGCAGTACCGCCTTGTGCTGTTAAGTCGTATGTCTTACTTTGTATTAATGTAAGAACATCTACAATTCGTTTTACTGTAGTAGATAAGTCTGAGCCATTTACTCCCCCTATACCCTGTGCTGCATATGTAGCAGTGACTAAAGGAAGAATGTTAGATAATAATTGATCATCTGTATGTTTTATACATTTTGATGATATTACTTCAGCACAGCATTCTTCGTTACATGTTGTTAGTATAGCCATTTTATTTTATTTTATTTTTGTTAACAATTTCCTTTTGCTACTACGATACCGTTGGCCACTTGTATATGCTCAAGGAGGTTTGTTGTTGTATTCATAATTTTATAGAATCCAGTTGGAAGTATAGTAGCCCCATTCTCGTCAGAGAATACCCAGTCATATACTGCAGGTACACCTGGTGTTCCACCAAGATTACTACTAGGTGCGTTATAATAAGACGTACCAATCATAAAGTCAGGGTAGTACGAGTAAAACGATGGCCAACCTTGTGCTGACTCGCTGTATGTTAATGTATAATTTGCCATATCTTTTATCTTAACAAGAAGCTCTACTTATTACAACG
>Ga0105051_10007806_pt1 | contig 11041 bp, 7 predicted proteins | sample FRY02_FD_78383 | JGI IMG/M metagenome (GOLD analysis project Ga0105051, IMG submission 78383) | Freshwater microbial communities from Lake Fryxell liftoff mats and glacier meltwater in Antarctica - FRY-02 (megahit assembly) | ecosystem: Environmental > Aquatic > Freshwater > Ice > Glacier...
CCTTTCGCCCCGCACGCGGGGCGCGGATTGAAACGACAGGTCTGAAACGCACACGTTGTCGCATCAGCTTTCGCCCCGCACGCGGGGCGCGGATTGAAACGATTGCTTCTGGTACAGGGATTCGGCGGCATGGATCTTTCGCCCCGCACGCGGGGCGCGGATTGAAACCTGAGACAGAGATTACCAAAGAAGATCCAGCTTCCCTTTCGCCCCGCACGCGGGGCGCGGATTGAAACGTTTTCCGTGGAACCAATATTTCAGGACACAAAGACCTTTCGCCCCGCACGCGGGGCGCGGATTGAAACGAAATTGTACTTCACCGGATCAAGGCTGAATCGGACTTTCGCCCCGCACGCGGGGCGCGGATTGAAACGAGATTACGTTGCACCGGATAAAGGCCGAATCGGACTTTCGCCCCGCACGCGGGGCGCGGATTGAAACATAATGGCGGCCCGCGTTCTGAAACGTCAATTCCTGCTTTCGCCCCGCACGCGGGGCGCGGATTGAAACGCGCATTTTTCCGTGGAACCATTTTAGGATCCAATCTTTCGCCCCGCACGCGGGGCGCGGATTGAAACAAGCAACTATACCCTATGCGGTAGTTGGTCCGAACTTTCGCCCCGCACGCGGGGCGCGGATTGAAACAGGAATCATCAATATTCCATGGAAACCCTGGGTTTCCTTTCGCCCCGCACGCGGGGCGCGGATTGAAACCTGAGACAGAGATTGCCAAAGAAGATCCAGCTTCCACTTTCGCCCCGCACGCGGGGCGCGGATTGAAACTAATCAGAGTAATAATGGAAACGTAGTTTCAGTTACTTTCGCCCCGCACGCGGGGCGCGGATTGAAACGGGATCTCCTGTGCGTATCAGAGACCCCCATGATCTTTCGCCCCGCACGCGGGGCGCGGATTGAAACTATATTCTCACAACCGATCGTGAAGACTCCTACGTCCTTTCGCCCCGCACGCGGGGCGCGGATTGAAACAGCATACAATGCGTACGCGGTGCCTTGTTCGTATTCTTTCGCCCCGCACGCGGGGCGCGGATTGAAACAGATCCTTCCATCGCATCCAGCACATAACTCAATAATCTTTCGCCCCGCACGCGGGGCGCGGATTGAAACGTCCCGGATCTCGATGCCGTCCCGGATCTCGATGCTTTCGCCCCGCACGCGGGGCGCGGATTGAAACATAATGGAAGCCCGCGTTTTGAAACGTCAGTTTTTCTTTCGCCCCGCACGCGGGGCGCGGATTGAAACGGATGTTTTCAACCATTAACCAAGAGGACATAATCCTTTCGCCCCGCACGCGGGGCGCGGATTGAAACATCACAAACACTCCACGAAAAAACCACAGTGCGACTTTCGCCCCGCACGCGGGGCGCGGATTGAAACGGCATCGAGATCCGGGACGGCATCGAGATCCGGGACCTTTCGCCCCGCACGCGGGGCGCGGATTGAAACTTCAGAATTGGTCGGCGTGACGTCACTAAAAACCTTTCGCCCCGCACGCGGGGCGCGGATTGAAACAAATCACGGTGTCGTCGCTATCAACCTGACCGATCGCTTTCGCCCCGCACGCGGGGCGCGGATTGAAACGTCAAGATCTCGTTTGACGATCCATCCGATTGGTTTCTTTCGCCCCGCACGCGGGGCGCGGATTGAAACGACACTCAAGGCGCGGCAATGTTGCCGCGCCTTTTCTTTCGCCCCGCACGCGGGGCGCGGATTGAAACTGACTGCGATACTCCCAGGAATCATGGAAGCCAGCTTTCGCCCCGCACGCGGGGCGCGGATTGAAACAGCGAAGCGGTTAGGTTCACCTTCAGAATTCAGTCTTTCGCCCCGCACGCGGGGCGCGGATTGAAACGTTGCTGTTTTCATAGCTGCGACTCCACGAGAATGCTTTCGCCCCGCACGCGGGGCGCGGATTGAAACGTCAAGATCCCGTTTGACAATCCAGCCGATTGGTTCTTTCGCCCCGCACGCGGGGCGCGGATTGAAACGAAAACCATCGGCGCCCAAAACCGCTCCTTCCGACCTTTCGCCCCGCACGCGGGGCGCGGATTGAAACGATTTTGTGCGAGGGTAGGGAAAGTCCGACAACGGCTTTCGCCCCGCACGCGGGGCGCGGATTGAAACCAATTCCATGACAGAGCAAAGTTCTTCCCGTCGCACTTTCGCCCCGCACGCGGGGCGCGGATTGAAACGCAAACGAGATTCGCGAATCAGACGCAGCGGACCTTTCGCCCCGCACGCGGGGCGCGGATTGAAACGCAAGAAATGCAGAAGCCGGAGTTCTGATCGTCTTCCTTTCGCCCCGCACGCGGGGCGCGGATTGAAACTCGTTGGTACGAACAAAACGAAATTTCCGTTCCTCCTTTCGCCCCGCACGCGGGGCGCGGATTGAAACGATATGTCAAGTAATCAACCCGACAACTTACAAGGCTTTCGCCCCGCACGCGGGGCGCGGATTGAAACAGCGCCGTGGCGGTCTTAACGTAGGTCGTAAGTCTTTCGCCCCGCACGCGGGGCGCGGATTGAAACAGAAATCTGCCACCCGGCGACTTTTAAAAAACTCGCTTTCGCCCCGCACGCGGGGCGCGGATTGAAACGAGCATTGCCACGAGTGCGGGAGCGTATCGTTTCCTTTCGCCCCGCACGCGGGGCGCGGATTGAAACTTATCCGCACATGTCATCCCCGAGAAATACTTCCGACTTTCGCCCCGCACGCGGGGCGCGGATTGAAACCTGTTGAACTACTTGAATAGACCTTCTTGTTCTTCCTTTCGCCCCGCACGCGGGGCGCGGATTGAAACGAACTTGTCACAGATGCTGAACAATGGCAAAACAGCCTTTCGCCCCGCACGCGGGGCGCGGATTGAAACACTTTTAAAAAACTCGTGACCGATGGCATCGTAAGCTTTCGCCCCGCACGCGGGGCGCGGATTGAAACAGATCTGCGATCTCAAAATACTGATTTTTCTTTAGCCTTTCGCCCCGCACGCGGGGCGCGGATTGAAACATTGCGACCAGCAACGTTCGACGAATACCGACGTCTTTCGCCCCGCACGCGGGGCGCGGATTGAAACGCGCATTGGTGGTCGGAATTATGTCACAATGACCTTTCGCCCCGCACGCGGGGCGCGGATTGAAACCAGAAATATGAATGTGAGTCGTGCGAAGCACCGTGCTTTCGCCCCGCACGCGGGGCGCGGATTGAAACAGATAGATAGCGACGACACAGTGATTTGGCTTAAGTCCTTTCGCCCCGCACGCGGGGCGCGGATTGAAACTTTGTCCCGCCCAGTCGACTTGGTTCTATCGGGCTCTTTCGCCCCGCACGCGGGGCGCGGATTGAAACGAGGAGGCAATCTTCTTGATGATTGAAGCGAGCGCCTTTCGCCCCGCACGCGGGGCGCGGATTGAAACGTAACGCCCGGTGCAATGGTGCCAGTCGCTCCTGAAGCTTTCGCCCCGCACGCGGGGCGCGGATTGAAACGAAACTCAAGGCGCGGCAATGTCGCCGCGCCGTTCTTTCGCCCCGCACGCGGGGCGCGGATTGAAACTCAATGTGAGGCCGGGCTCTTCCAGTAATCACACCCTTTCGCCCCGCACGCGGGGCGCGGATTGAAACACGTTTAAAAAACTTGTGACCGATGGCATCGTACTTTCGCCCCGCACGCGGGGCGCGGATTGAAACTTCGGAAGCTCCGATTTTGTGAGAGGGTAGGGAAAGCTTTCGCCCCGCACGCGGGGCGCGGATTGAAACTCAGGTTGGCGGCAGTTCGCCGCTCAAAATCATCTTTCGCCCCGCACGCGGGGCGCGGATTGAAACCCTTTCACAGAAACCCACGTTTTGAACCACTTTCACTTTCGCCCCGCACGCGGGGCGCGGATTGAAACACTCGCTGCACCTTAGTAGACATAGAGTCTACTCTTTCGCCCCGCACGCGGGGCGCGGATTGAAACGAAAACCATCGGCGCCGAAAACCATCGGCGCCGAACTTTCGCCCCGCACGCGGGGCGCGGATTGAAACTGCGTCGTCTCAGCGGCAGGCATGACTTCCGTTTTCCTTTCGCCCCGCACGCGGGGCGCGGATTGAAACGCAAATGAAACTAGAGAATCAGGCGAAACCGAAATGCTTTCGCCCCGCACGCGGGGCGCGGATTGAAACAGCGTGAAGCAATTCTATGCACCGTTGCTGGTGTCGCTTTCGCCCCGCACGCGGGGCGCGGATTGAAACGAACTAGTCGCAGATGCTGAACAATGGAACAACCGCTTTCGCCCCGCACGCGGGGCGCGGATTGAAACGATTGTATGCGAGGGCAGTGATAGGCCGACAACGGCTTTCGCCCCGCACGCGGGGCGCGGATTGAAACTATCGCTCATTTTGATCTTATCAATTCGTCCGCTGCTTTCGCCCCGCACGCGGGGCGCGGATTGAAACTTTAGCCTCAGCCCGATGATGGTTCCGAATCCTGCTTTCGCCCCGCACGCGGGGCGCGGATTGAAACCGATGATGCTTCCGAATCCTGTTTTTCGGTTTGGCCTTTCGCCCCGCACGCGGGGCGCGGATTGAAACATTGTTTCGCTTCTGTGACAAGATCCGCCAGCCGGTAGCTTTCGCCCCGCACGCGGGGCGCGGATTGAAACGCGTTGGTACGAACAAAATGAAATGTCCGTTCCCCCCTTTCGCCCCGCACGCGGGGCGCGGATTGAAACTGATTCGCGGATCTCGTTTGCGGCGTTGCACCATTCCTTTCGCCCCGCACGCGGGGCGCGGATTGAAACGACAACTATCGGCGCCGACAACTATCGTTCAGTCCCTTTCGCCCCGCACGCGGGGCGCGGATTGAAACTGGCAGATGTTCGGGGCGGCCCCACATTGGGTTAACCTTTCGCCCCGCACGCGGGGCGCGGATTGAAACATGACATCGCATCCGGAAAGGAACCGACGGAACCCTTTCGCCCCGCACGCGGGGCGCGGATTGAAACGCGTAGCTTGATCTTGTCGTCATTGTTCTGTCCTCCTTTCGCCCCGCACGCGGGGCGCGGATTGAAACAAACTAACATCGAGGATCTGAATGTGTGTGAATGTCTTTCGCCCCGCACGCGGGGCGCGGATTGAAACGGCTACAATTCCCACCCATCCTCCAACCCCGAGTATCTTTCGCCCCGCACGCGGGGCGCGGATTGAAACGAAAACTATCCGACCGACCGAGGAGTCCGACCGCTCCTTTCGCCCCGCACGCGGGGCGCGGATTGAAACCCATCGTCCTACTGTTGTCCGGTCCAGTCGATGTTCTTTCGCCCCGCACGCGGGGCGCGGATTGAAACGCGTTGAAACGAACAAAATGAAATGTCCGTTCCTCCCTTTCGCCCCGCACGCGGGGCGCGGATTGAAACCATTAGTCGAGTATGAAGAGCATATGGAACTTATCCTTTCGCCCCGCACGCGGGGCGCGGATTGAAACTTCCTCCGGACACTCGTCCCAAATTTTCAGGATTGCTTTCGCCCCGCACGCGGGGCGCGGATTGAAACTATCTGAGTGTCTACGACTCGCCGATTCGCTCTCCTTTCGCCCCGCACGCGGGGCGCGGATTGAAACAGGTCGTGGGGTGTAGTGCATTGTCGTTGTCTCCCTTTCGCCCCGCACGCGGGGCGCGGATTGAAACGACGTTGTCGAGCGTCCATTGCGAACAGTCAACCTTTCGCCCCGCACGCGGGGCGCGGATTGAAACTTGAGAGAATCGAACCTGAAAATGTATTTCTGGCCTTTCGCCCCGCACGCGGGGCGCGGATTGAAACGTTGATGTTTTGACGTAGCTGGTCAACGTTGCGTTCTTTCGCCCCGCACGCGGGGCGCGGATTGAAACTTTAGCCTCAATCCGATGATACTTCCCAGCCCTCTTTCGCCCCGCACGCGGGGCGCGGATTGAAACATTGTTGCGAATGATTGCCGGACAGGATTTGCATACTTTCGCCCCGCACGCGGGGCGCGGATTGAAACACGAAGTTGGCAACACTCGCAACGAAAATTGCCCTTTCGCCCCGCACGCGGGGCGCGGATTGAAACAGTATGATCAGAGTAATAATGGAGGGTGAGGCAGTGCTTTCGCCCCGCACGCGGGGCGCGGATTGAAACCGGGGTGGCAAATCGTACTCGTTAAAAATCGCCCTTTCGCCCCGCACGCGGGGCGCGGATTGAAACCAATCTGGACTCACACATGCACCATTGCACGCATGCTTTCGCCCCGCACGCGGGGCGCGGATTGAAACTCGCGTGAGGTAGGGCTCTTTACACAAGTTGGCCCCTTTCGCCCCGCACGCGGGGCGCGGATTGAAACTCACATGGGGCAGGGCTCTTTCGGTAATCACACACCCTTTCGCCCCGCACGCGGGGCGCGGATTGAAACAAAGGCAGCTTGAGGGACTCCAGCCTCACGACCAACTTTCGCCCCGCACGCGGGGCGCGGATTGAAACAAGAGTCTCGCTGAATCCCAGGCAGCAACTGACAAGCTTTCGCCCCGCACGCGGGGCGCGGATTGAAACTTCAGAATTTAGCGGCGTAATGTCGCTAAACACGACTTTCGCCCCGCACGCGGGGCGCGGATTGAAACATTGAAACTACGCAAGCATCTCTGCAGGATTTTGCTTTCGCCCCGCACGCGGGGCGCGGATTGAAACTTGTCAGTTGCTGCCTGACTCTCTGCGAGCGACTTCTTTCGCCCCGCACGCGGGGCGCGGATTGAAACAAGGAAGCGGCTGAGCTATCTGTCAACCGTAAAGCCTTTCGCCCCGCACGCGGGGCGCGGATTGAAACGACTTTGACGAATCAAGCAAAGCGCAGTCTCGACCTTTCGCCCCGCACGCGGGGCGCGGATTGAAACATCACTGACAATCGAGTTGATTTTGGTTCGTGGTATCTTTCGCCCCGCACGCGGGGCGCGGATTGAAACGAATCCCAGGCGAAATCAGACCAGGCAAGCAAGATTCTTTCGCCCCGCACGCGGGGCGCGGATTGAAACGCACCAGTTTCCAGACTGATTGAGTAGCTACCTGGGCTTTCGCCCCGCACGCGGGGCGCGGATTGAAACGGATATCGTCTTGGTCGTGCGGTTGAAGCCCTTCCCTTTCGCCCCGCACGCGGGGCGCGGATTGAAACAAGCTGGTTACACCGTCAAGCCTGATCTCCAGCGGCTTTCGCCCCGCACGCGGGGCGCGGATTGAAACGATGGTGTGCGAGGGAAGTGATAGGCCGACAACGGCTTTCGCCCCGCACGCGGGGCGCGGATTGAAACGGTGGTGAGGCAATACGGTCGGTGTTGTCGCGGGTCTTTCGCCCCGCACGCGGGGCGCGGATTGAAACGCATTCGCTTCAGTGAAGCTGTCGATGCAAAATTCTTCTTTCGCCCCGCACGCGGGGCGCGGATTGAAACTGGAATGTTTTCTCTGAGGGGTTGCGTTATCGATCTTTCGCCCCGCACGCGGGGCGCGGATTGAAACGGGAGTGTTCGGCCTTATCAATTTTCCGTTGTTCTTTCGCCCCGCACGCGGGGCGCGGATTGAAACGAAGAACTCTTAATAATGTTTGGAGAATGAGACAATCTTTCGCCCCGCACGCGGGGCGCGGATTGAAACGAAACGTTCCCTGGTTTCGACTGGGTTTCAAACCTTTCGCCCCGCACGCGGGGCGCGGATTGAAACGAAGTTCTCGGAACAATGCCGGACAAACAACAACTTTCGCCCCGCACGCGGGGCGCGGATTGAAACTGAAGATAGCCAGTTGTTGTTGGTATTCGGTCATTCTTTCGCCCCGCACGCGGGGCGCGGATTGAAACTTGTTCTTTCTCGTTCGCTTGAATATCCATTGCTAACTTTCGCCCCGCACGCGGGGCGCGGATTGAAACATGCGCTTCCTCTCCGCACGAGAGGCAGAATCCTGACTTTCGCCCCGCACGCGGGGCGCGGATTGAAACTGAGTCGGGACACTCGTCCCAGATTTTGAGGATTGAACTTTCGCCCCGCACGCGGGGCGCGGATTGAAACGAAAACCATCGGCGCCGACCGAGGAGTCCGACCCTTTCGCCCCGCACGCGGGGCGCGGATTGAAACGATTTCTTCGAGAACCTCCGCACGAAGCTGCTTTTCCTTTCGCCCCGCACGCGGGGCGCGGATTGAAACCAGACACCAGCAACGGTGTATTGAGTTACTGCCTTTCGCCCCGCACGCGGGGCGCGGATTGAAACGGGATGTTTTAAGTATTAACTAAAGGACATAGAGCTTTCGCCCCGCACGCGGGGCGCGGATTGAAACTTGATTGTCGTCACTACGTGACAATCACAACTTCGGCTTTCGCCCCGCACGCGGGGCGCGGATTGAAACGTGCGTATACGGCGCTGAAGAACTCTTAATGATCTTTCGCCCCGCACGCGGGGCGCGGATTGAAACAGTTTCGTTGCGGTCTGAACGTAGTTCGTGAGTGTTCTTTCGCCCCGCACGCGGGGCGCGGATTGAAACTTGCGATTTTTAACGAGTACGATTTGCCACCCCGTCTTTCGCCCCGCACGCGGGGCGCGGATTGAAACCAGACACCAGCAACGGTGTATTGAATTGCTTCACGCTTTCGCCCCGCACGCGGGGCGCGGATTGAAACTTGAGCCAGATCACAGTTTGATCACTATCCATTTCTTTCGCCCCGCACGCGGGGCGCGGATTGAAACGATCCCGGATGCTCAGCCGATCCCGGATGCTCAGCCCTTTCGCCCCGCACGCGGGGCGCGGATTGAAACTTTATCCTATGAAGTACAATTTCGGCGTTTAACTGCGCCTTTCGCCCCGCACGCGGGGCGCGGATTGAAACATCACCTCAGGCGTTGCACCAGCAAACGATGCCCGCCTTTCGCCCCGCACGCGGGGCGCGGATTGAAACCGATGGTCCAAATCCGTTTTGTTTGTAGCCTCTTCTTTCGCCCCGCACGCGGGGCGCGGATTGAAACGAGTCGGCACATGCTGCGGCGGTGCAAAGCATATACTTTCGCCCCGCACGCGGGGCGCGGATTGAAACTTCATTGTTTCGATCGAATCGGCGATGCGTTTTTCTTTCGCCCCGCACGCGGGGCGCGGATTGAAACGACTGCGATGCTCATTCACCCAAAAGATATCAAACTTTCGCCCCGCACGCGGGGCGCGGATTGAAACCCGAAAACCTGCGGCGCTTCGCAAGATTCGCATTCCTTTCGCCCCGCACGCGGGGCGCGGATTGAAACAGTTGCTGTTGGTATTCTGTCATTGCTCTATGTCCTTTCGCCCCGCACGCGGGGCGCGGATTGAAACGGATGAAGCGGTGTCGCATCCTGATGAATGAAAGCTTTCGCCCCGCACGCGGGGCGCGGATTGAAACGTTGTCGTTGTGCCAAACCTTTGCGTTTTCGTTCTTTCGCCCCGCACGCGGGGCGCGGATTGAAACAACATGTGAACAATCTGCTGCCTCGGCTCCCTGTGGTCTTTCGCCCCGCACGCGGGGCGCGGATTGAAACGGTATCCGAGATCCGTGATCTCGAAGTATTGCTCCTTTCGCCCCGCACGCGGGGCGCGGATTGAAACAGCGAACCTATTAACATCACCTTCCGAATTGCGCGCTTTCGCCCCGCACGCGGGGCGCGGATTGAAACGGGATGTTTTAAGTATTAACCAAAAGGGAAAAGACTTTCGCCCCGCACGCGGGGCGCGGATTGAAACGGTCAACCCACCGATCGTAAGTTTCCAGCGTCTGACTTTCGCCCCGCACGCGGGGCGCGGATTGAAACAGCGAACCTATTAACATCGCCTTCCGAATTACGCGCTTTCGCCCCGCACGCGGGGCGCGGATTGAAACGTTTGAGCCGACGAAATCAGAGCAGTCATCCTTCTTTCGCCCCGCACGCGGGGCGCGGATTGAAACCGCAAACGGGGCACCGTTTGAGTTGATGATTTGCTCTTTCGCCCCGCACGCGGGGCGCGGATTGAAACGATTCGCTGAGCATCGCAGAGGTTTTGGCTCGTGGAACGAGCTTAGCGCGTAGCCCCAGGCTTCAGCCTGGGGATTTTGGTTTATCTCAGACAATCCGCCGTGGAACGGCGGGAGCAACAGCCGCTTTGGCCGTATTCACGGCCCTTGGTTTGGGGTGCATGGCGACCACGGGTTGAAACCCGTGGCTACGCGCTGCCGCCGCATTCGCGGCGAATCGCAAGGTTTTGGCTCGCGGAGCGAGCACGTTGTTGTGGTTTTGGCTCGCAGAGCGAGCCTGTTGTTATGTATCGTTGCGATTCGCTCGCGGAGCGAGCTTCGCGTGTAGCCCCAGGCTTCAGCTTGGGGATTTCGGTTTATCCCAAACAATTCAGCCGTGGAACGGCGGGAGCAAACAAGGTGCATTATGAGCACATTCACAAAGCTGACCTATCACATCGTCTTCGCCACAAAACACCGAACGCCGTCGATCACCGATGACCTTCAGCCTCGATTGTACAAATACATTGGCGGCATCATCCGGGCGAAGAAAGGCCATTTGATTGAGGTGGGCGGGGTCGCCGACCATATTCATCTTCTCACGCACTTGTCACCGAAGTTCTCAATCAGCGATACGATCAGGGATATCAAAGGAAGTTCGTCCGCGTGGGTGAATTCCGAAGGACTGTCAGATCAGCATTTCGAATGGCAGAAGGGCTACGGCGCTTTCACTGTCAGCTATTCCAATTGCGATGCGGTCCAAAGGTATATTCAGAACCAGGCGGAGCATCATCGAGTTCGAACGTTTGAAGAAGAATACATCGAATTCCTGCAGCAGCACCAAATCACATTTGAACGTCGATTCCTGTTCGAAGATGAACATCATGGGTAACCCGCTCGGGCCGTATTCACGGCCCCGGGTTGCGGGGGCATGGCGACCACGGGTTGAAACCCGTGGCTACGCGCTGCCGCCGCATTCGCGGCGAATCGCAGGAACGCGGGATCACACATCAGACATTTTTGGTATTACACTCGCGAAGCGAACAG
>Ga0105051_10007816_pt1 | contig 11031 bp, 11 predicted proteins | sample FRY02_FD_78383 | JGI IMG/M metagenome (GOLD analysis project Ga0105051, IMG submission 78383) | Freshwater microbial communities from Lake Fryxell liftoff mats and glacier meltwater in Antarctica - FRY-02 (megahit assembly) | ecosystem: Environmental > Aquatic > Freshwater > Ice > Glacier...
AATCGATTTTTCTGAAAAATACCTTGTCCTTGACGAGGTAAATCGCAACTTCTTCTGCTCCGGCTCGAGTTTTGAAACGAGAGATAAAACTGCGGATAACTCTGCTTTTATTGGCTTCAAAGGCATATTGGAAATGAATCCAGATAAACAAAGTGAAAGGCTCCTGCTAATGCCTGTGCCTTAAATATTTAGCTCCGAGTAAAATTTTTTTATTTTTAAAAAAGGTGAAACTTGACTCTGTATTGACAAAAAGGGCGGAAATTAGTTACAGGATATATTGGTTTTTAACAACAGATAAGAAAAAATTTATATTGGACTATTAAAATTTTGGAATATTCTAAGTCTACTTTTAAAAAAACTTAGGAAAACCATAAATAAAAGAGAAATTAATGAATTCAAACCCATCGATAGACCTAATCATAGATGTGGGAGCAAATTACGGCGAATTTTCTATGGATATAGGAATCAAAAATCCCAACATAAAAATATTAGCGATAGATCCAAATCCTAATTTATGCAAAATCATAAAAGATAAAATTTCAGATAAGAATTTACAAAACATAGAAATCATTCAATTAGCTATTAATACAAAAGAAGGGGCATGTTCCTTCAATATTTCAGATCACGCAGATAGCGGAATTTCAAGCTTATTACCATTCGAACAATCTAAAATTGAAGCAGACTCCTATTGGAATAAACGATCAGATTTAAATTTTGATCGTCAAATAGAAGTGGAAGTAAAACGCTTAGATAATCTATTAAAGAACTACGAAATAAATAAAATTAAATTCATTAAAATTGATGCTCAAGGCGTGGATTTAAATGTTTTAGAATCTCTTGGGAAATATTTAGAAATTACAGAAGCAGGAATGCTAGAAGTATCGGGAACCCTTGAAAATAATCTTTACGAAGGTGAAACGGTTGATTTAAATAAAGCTTTAAGCACAATAAAAACTTTAGGATTTAAAGCATACGCAATAAAACCAAACGATCACGCAGCAAACGAATTTAATATTTTCTTTTGCAAAGAATCAATAAATTGGAAATCAATGGAAGTTGAATTAAACTTAATTGGAATTAATTTATATGATGGAAAAAACTATTGGCACTACCCCTCAAACAAATGGGAACCAATTGAACAGGAATTTATAAACCTTAAAAACAATTTAAAACAAAATACAATTGAAAATCAAAACCTTATTAATGAAAAAATTGAATTAGAATCAACTTATAAACTCCAAATATTAAAAATTAAAACCTTACAAAAAGATAACGATTATCTTCACAGTATATTTTATATAAAACTGTTAGGCTACATAAAAAACTTATTAAAAGGCGCCTAACGGGTAATCAAAAATGAAAAACAATTATGACAACAAATTTTACGACGAAATTCTTTCAAAAAAATTAGCTTCTGCAGAGAAGGTATTTTGGGCAGGAACAATGCCTCCATTTCCCTGGATGAATGCAAGTCCAGATATTTATGACCGCAATAAAGACCATCGCTTAAATCCAGATTTTCACCAAGAATTTGATTTAGTATATTTAGTAGAACGAAACCTAGGTAGAGAAAAAAACTGGCCAATGATAATCGATGAAGCATTAAGATTAATGAAACCCGAAGGGAGTCTAATAATCTTAATGACGGATTCGCCATTATGTTCAATATTTGAACTTAAAAATTTATTAAACGAATGGGAAGGTACTACTTTAACTTTTGAACATACACATGAAAATAATTCGAGATTATTTTGTATAACAAAAAACAATAAAACAAAAAGAAAAAACACCTTACAAACCTTTTCTTTTGGAGTTATAACCCAAGGTAAAATCTCTCAAAACCTTGAAAATTTCATTAAGAGCGTACAAAACATTGAAGTACCAAATAGTGAAGAAATCGAAATCATAATATGCGGGTCTCCTGAAATAAAAGAAAAAATACAAACCTATGATAAAAGAATAATTTTCGTCGAAGAACCGAACGATTTTAAATCTAATGGTTGGATAACAAGAAAAAAAAATCTAATTGTAAAATCATCTAATCACGAAAATCTTATCTTGGTTCATGATAGATACACAATACCTTGCAACTTTATTAAAAAAATCCAAGAGTACGGACCGGATTTTTCAGTTCTTGTAAGCCGGCAAGAATATATGGATGGAACAAGAATTCCAGATTGGGTCACGATAGGAAGCGAATGGCAATGGACAACCCCAGGAATTCTTCAATATGGCGATTGGTGTCGCTATAATTTTATTAATGGCGGAATAATGATAGCAAAAACAGAAGTACTTAAAAAAGTACCTTGGAATGAACTTTTATTTTGGAATCAGGCTGAAGATATTGAACTTACTAGGCGGCTTAAATTTAAAGGCTATATCCCCAGATTAGCAAGAAATTTGTTAGTAAATTCAACAGCAACGCGCAAAAACTATTTTGAAAATTTTGAGTATTTACCCTATGACAAAAACAATCACATCGTACCTGGATTTAATAACTATAAAGCGGAAAATCGAAATCCAAGTATTGGGTTAAATAACAACTATACTTTCAACATAGAATCTCAATTAATCATTTCCCAAAGTGGTATTTATTATGACACAAATTGGACAATGGGAACTGATGGTTTATGTTTAAAAAAGAATACCGCAGGTATTCTGGCTTTTAGGTTAGAAAACAAAAAAACACATACTTTTTTACTTAAGTTCGAGAACCAAGAAAAAATTAAAACGATAAAAATAAATGATGAAGAATGTTTGATAAAAATAAATAAAAATGGATTAATACTTGTTTCAATCGATGAATCAAAAATCATAAGTAGCATGTCAGCAAGAATTTCGATAAAGGCTAAAGAGATTGAAACAACACTTTTATCAATCAGGATCGAATTAGCAGAAACACAACTTCCAAAACAAAAATGGATTTTTACACGCCTCCTTACGAAAATTTATAATAGTAAAAGGTCAAAATTTAAAAAAATATTAATAACAATTGTTATAGTACTTAGCATTATTCCTTTTTATCTTGCTAAATATGTATACAAAACACTTAAAAATATCAAAACCAAAATTTCGAAAAAAGTAAACCTATTAAAATCAAATATCGGAGAATTTTAATTGAATAAGCGTCGAGCTTTAATAATTGTTGAACCTGATTTTCTAACAATTCATGTTGGGGTTCGTCGTGTAATTTTTTATTATGTAGAAAAATTAATTAATGATAATTACGAAATCCAATACGCAACGCCAGGAGACAAAAAAATCTATCCTGGTGAATTAATTTTACCATTTGACAAAAAAAAAGAATCAGGGATCGCTTACTGGACCTCGTCAAACAATAACAATCAAAATGCACATCCAGTTCCTATTACCGATCAAAAAAACAATATAATTTGGTCAGAAAAAGAAATAGATCCGGACCAATATGATTTAAATTTAATAACTAATCCTTGGCTTTGTTCTTTGGGTTTACCACCACTTCCGAAATCTATTGGCCTAGTCTACGACTTAATACCAAACCTAATTGCTTGTGGTATTTTGAGGTTTTCCCAAGAAATCAACATTTATGATTTTGCAAAAGAACACGACATAGGATTCAGATATTATCTTGCAAATACAAAAATAATTACTTGCATAAGTGATTCAACGAGAAATGATTTTATTAAATACTATAGGTCTGCAAAAAACCATCCTTGCGTAATAACTGATGTCCCTTTCAAGACAGATGAAAGCGAGACTATTAACACAAATGAAAATGATAATATTTTATTAGTCAACGCATTAGACTACCGAAAAAACTTTAGTAATATTGAAAAAGTATTAAGCTTATTAGCTACACACAAAAAGTTTAAGTTAAATATTGTTGGGAAAGAGCGTATTCCAATCGAGGAAGCAATTAATTTTTGCAGGAAGTTATCCGATTTAGGTATTGAAACTAACTGGTACAGAGAAAATAATGACGAATGCCTTTTTGAACTATATAGAAACGCCTCAGTATTATTTTTCCCATCAATTTACGAAGGCTTAGGATTACCAATTTTGGAATCACAATCGGTAGGAGTGCCTGTAATTTCTTCATCGACTTCTTCCTGCAAAGAAATAAATATGAACCCTAACTTATGCTTTCCTCCAGAAGACACGGATGCCTTTCTTGAGTGTTTATCAAAGATACTAGATGGCCAAGTATTTTTCAAAAAAGGCCAAAATTTAAAGAATGAACTTGTTTCATTTATAAACTCAAAAAAAATATTACCAAATTACCTAATCTAGATGATCTGTAATTTAAGAAATACTGGCCTTAAGGCATACATTAATATGGACACAACAAATTTAAATAAAAAATAACTATTGTTTGCCCATGGTTTTTTTTTGGTGATGCAGTTGGCCATTCTGCGCATGACAACTACATTGCTATTAAAAATTTAGGGTATAAAAATATAAGAGGAATAGGAACGCGATGCGACTTTAATGACATCAATTTTGAAAAATGCGAGACCGTTGAAGATTTAGAAAAAAGCCAATGGTTTTGTGATTCTGATTTAGTAATTTATCATTATGCTATTTATCACGATTTATTTAATGTAATTAAAAAGAAAACAAAAAGTTTCAATATAATTTGTTTTCATAATGTAACGCCAAAACATTTAATGCCGGAAAACACTTGGGGTATAATTGATAAATCTTTCAATCAAATACCGATATTTAATCATGCAGATGGTATTTGGAGTGATAGCCAAGAAAACACTGAACAACTTGAACGATGCGGCATTGTAAATATTAAAATAATGGAACTGCCAATTGCAGTTGATAGACCACCTTTATTTAATTTTAAAAACAAGCCAAAACAAAAAACAAATCTACTTTTCGTAGGCAGATTTTTTTCTTCAAAAGGTGTTGTTGATATAATCGAAGCCCTAGAGCTAATGCGAAACAAAACTGATATTCCTTTTATGCTTAGGCTAGTAGGCAATATTGATTTTTCAGATCCTGAATATGTTAAGCTTTTGCATTCTAAGATTAAACATTATGGATTAGGTGAATATGTAGATTTTATTGGAAAAGTAGATTTGAATTCTTTAATAAAAATTTACCATCAGTCCCATATTTTTATATCTGCTTCTTATCATGAAGGCTTTTGCGTTCCTGTGATCGAATCACTAAGAACTGGCTTAATTCCCATCACCTATAATGCAGGAAATTTAATTAGAATTGGCGGTGGTTTTGGACCGGTGGTTGAAACAGGTGATATACAATCCTTGTCTTTAAAACTTCTTGAAACCATTTTAACGGTTTATAATTCTCTTCATGACTTATACTTGCCTTGTATTTCAACAAAAAATGGCCTACTGAATGCTATAGACTTTTCTAATAAAATTGAAGAATATAGTTTAGCTTTTGATTTCGATAACTACCAAAGAAAAATAGAAGTAGGATTAAGTTCTATTTTTCATAGCTAAAAATTCAGTTAACTTAAAGGAAAATCAATGAACATAATTAGAAAAATTTACAATAAGATCCTTAGCGATTTTAAAAAGTCTGATGCTGTGTATCCTTTACAACATTATCCAGGGTATGTTGAATCAGACTTAGCAGTTTTTGAACCATTTAAAAATGTAAAAAAACAACCTGAACCGAATTTTATTGTTGATTTTTTAGGAGTTAAAACAAGAGCGACAAGCCTTGCTGATTGCCAAAGGGTTTACTCAGGAAAAGTATTGGATATTCCAGTCCCTGGAGATTATCACGCTGAAGCTATTGAATATATTGGTTTATTAAAAAGCGTTCTAGCAGCTAAGAATCAATATTATGTTATGGAACTAGGGTCTGGATGGGGCCCTTGGCTTGTAAATGGGGGTGCAGCAGCACGACACTTAGGAATTAAAAATATTAAAATGGTTGGAGTCGAAGTCGATGAAAAGCATATGGTTTCGATGCATCAACACTTAACTGATAATAACTTTAACCCCGCTAATCACGAACTTTTAAGAGGAGCGGTTGGCGCCCAAAAAGGTAAAGCAATATTTCCAAAAATAGCAGATGCGGCAAACCAATGGGGTGCAAGGCCAGCCAAAATTACAAATAATAAAATTGATACATCTGATTCTAATTATCTTGGCAACTTATTAAATTTAGAACATGAAGAAGTGGATATAATTCCAATTAACGAATCCTTGAGAAACAATCTTTTTGGGATCTTGTCCATATTGATGTCCAAGGATGGGAATCACAAATATGCTCTGTAGCAATAGAAAATTTAAATAAAAAAGCAAGATTTGTAATAATCGGTACCCATTCAAGAAAGCTCGACGGGGAAGTTTTAACATTATTTCATGAAGCAGGATGGATATTAGAAAATGAAAAACCAACTAGGTTCCATTATAATAAAGAAGTAAAAGAACTAGAAGGAATGACGCTTGCTGATGGAACACAGGTTTGGCGAAACCCTAAACTTTAGGTAAATCGTTATACTTCAGATGAGATACTTATCGTTACTTTGCCCTGGAGTTTTAACTACTACATTAACAGCATCTGTTAATGCTTCAAAACCAGTCGTTTCGAATGGTTCTAAAACTATTATGTCACCCTCACACCATTCTTTTCCGGCCATCCGTATTCGTCCCGAAATTACAACCGTAATTTCAGTAGCAACTTTGTGATAATGGGCAGATTCAACATCACCCTTCTTATAATATTTAACTGCTACTTCACAACCGTTTGTTTGGAAGGCACTTGGGCTAAACTCACCTACAAACCATCCTTTAACCATATTACACATTTGAAAATGTTTCATTTGTGATTTTCTTTCTCAGTAGACAACTCAAATTTCAGGATTTGTTTTTCATTTTTAATGGGGATATATTTATCATTTTCAACATTATATACCCCTATATGAGCACCATCTAAAACCAATTCATTAAGCGCTGGACTAATATAAAATACACCATTGACGGAAGCATCTTTTCGAATCATTTCCATTGCTGCTTTTACAAAAAATCTTCCTTTTGCAAACCAGTAAAAACCAACAATGGCATTTCGGCTAATCGGATTCTTCTCAGCAACTTGGATTACAAACCCTAAATCATCTAACCTAACATAAGAATAACGCGGATGAATAGAAGAAAAGGTTACTACACCCGCGGTGCATTTTAATTTTGTAAAATGACTGATGATTGCTAAATAATCTTCATTTAATAATTCATTTCCATTTAAGATAAGTAATTCTTCGTCGTTGTCAATATGTTCACAGGCTAATAACGCCGTGCATGCTGCACCGTTAGTTTCCTTTGAGATGTTTAAAATTATTGCTTCTGGTTCAAGTAATTTTACAATATTATCAAGATGAAATTTTCGAATATCGAAGTCTCGAAGTGCAATGATGAACTTTTGAATCCCTAAACTTTTACTAAGCTGAATCTGTCTTTGAATAAGCGGAACACCATCCATTTCTAAAATACATAGGGGGTATTCCCCTCGGCCATCATTATCAGGTGAACTAGCTCCAGCAGCTAAAACAAGAATATTAATCAAGCGGCCCTCTTTTCAGTTAAAATTATTTTATTTAAAATATTAACTAAATTTACTTCCTCAATTTCACGCACTTGTAAAACATATGCGCCAGAAGCAATGGCTGCTTTTATACCATTTTCATTATCTTCAACAATCAAACACTCTTCAGGCTTACATCCAATTTTTTTCATCGTAAAATGATAAATATCTGGTGCAGGTTTTGCATTCTTTACATCTTCTGCTGACACTATTTCATCTAAATATTTCATTAAACTTGCTTTTTCCATCATTACATCAATTGTGTTTCTGATTGAATTCGATGCAACGGCTAATTTGTAACCTTTTGCTTTAAGGACAGAAAGAGCATACTCATGAGCAAAACTTGGTTTACATTTTGAATGCACAATTTCCATGGTATAAGATTGTTTCATTTGATTTATGAATGAATGCAACCCTAAAGGCAAGCCTCGTTCTAAGGATAGCATTTGTAATTTTTTTGAAGTAGGCAAACCATCATAGGTAGTAAGATGCTCATATCTACTTATTTCAAAACCGAACAGTTTAAGAGCCCGATTTAATGCTTCATAATGCCAATCTTTAGCCTCAATCAATACCCCATCCATATCAAAAATTACTGCTTTAATCATCATTTGCTCCAAAAAATATTTTTGCTTTTTCAGGGTGATCGGTACAAAGCATTAAGCCAGATTGCTTTCGTAACGGAAGTAGCATTTCCCAAGTATCTAAATAATCTCGTTTATGTAATTCAGGCGAAACAATGCAGACTTTTGGCACGCTTTCAAATAAAGACTTAAGGTAGACCACATTAAACCAAGTAGAGTGAAACGAATCTAACCAGATTCCTGAAGCTAAATTTAACCAAGGCGGTTGTATTTCTAGTTCACTTGCCCGTATAAACACGGGTATGCCTTCTTCGATATATAATTTAGTATCAGGAATAGACATATCAAAAACAAACCAATCTTTTATTTCTTTTTTAACCATAATTTTGTTTAACAATTTTGCTAACCCATCTGATTTAATATTAATTGCTAATGGAAGGTTTTTCCCTTGCAGTAAATTTAAAAAAGCTTCTAAGGTTTTTTCATTTCCCAAAGGCATATCATGCGAAATCACTAACTCGCCTGCAAGATCCCTAATATCTGTTTCTGTACCAAAACCAAGATCAAAAGAACGCTTGAATGCTTCTTCGGTATTTTTCTCCGTGGTTTGCAACCAATAACCACGATGGCTTAATATTTTCACTATTTTGCCTTTGCAGCTTTTTGAGAAAGTGGCAATTTTAAGAATAATTCTAAATCGCTTGGAATTCCTAAGCCATACATTCCATTGCCTTCAGCACCAATATTATAAATGCCTATTTTTTTATTTTCTTGAATCATCAAATTGTAGGCTGGAGCAACATAGAATTCTCCATTTACAGCAATATTTTGCTGAATCATTTTTTCTGCTGCAGTTACAAAATCTGCCCCGTGTTTATAATTATAAATGCCTACTGTTGCTTCATTGGAAATAGCTTTTTTTTCCACAACATCGATTACTAACTTTTCATTCGATAGTTTAACAAATGACCATTTGGGGTCGATGGTAGTCATCGTCATTATTAACCCATCAAGCTTATTACTTCCCATTTCAAGCAAATAATCATCAATGGAAATATCAACAAATTGATCACTATTAGCTATCATTAGGGGTTCATCTGTATTAATAAGGTCTTTAGCTTTCAATACGGTACAAGCCGCACCCATTGTTAACCCTTCAATCTCGACGACGGCGCAACCTGGCGCCCACTCATTAAGTTTCTCTCTTAGTGCATATTGATTAGCGTGTTCTTTTTGGCAAACAAATATAAATCGGTGTGCAATTTTTGGCGTTAAATTATTTATAATTAATTTAATCATTGGCATCCCATGGAGCCTGATTAAAGGCTTGGGATCTTTAAAACCTGCCACTGCAAATCTACTTCCTGCTCCGGCCATTGGTATTAGGATATTTAACATACAGTTGCACCTAAATTGTTTAAACACTTCGTAAGATTCATCTTCTATTAGCCGTAATAAACCTAAAATCTTTTAAGATTTTTCACCGTTTCAGTCCATACCGAATTTCAACTAAAAACCTAGGCAACTTACACTAACCTTCACTTTTGATTACTCTGGATTATTACAAGCAAACAGATGCCCCTACTTTACCCATTTTCACTTTAGTGCTGTACTTTTCTTGCTATTGTTGATTTCAGGCCATTTTTATTACAATCGTTAACTCTGAAACTTAAGGATTAGGGTTCAGTAAATAGGTGTCGTTTTTGCCGAAGGAATGGCTGTAAATGCTTATCACCCAAACCCCGTTAAGAATTAGCTTTTTAGGCGGGGGGACCGATTACCCCGAATACTTTGAAAAGCATGGCGGCGCTGTTCTTGGTTCTGCAATTGATAAAGCTGCTTTTTTCTCGATTTCCCAGTTTTATAGCGAAATGTTCGATTATTCGTTGCGTATTGCCTACCGCAAAGTTGAATGCGTTTCATCCATCGACGAAATTGAACACGCCCCCTTCCGGGAATGCCTTCGCTGGTGCGGAATTGAAAAAGATATCGAAATTAATCATTCTGCAGAGCTTCCCGCTGGCACAGGCCTTGGTTCTTCAGGTTCATTTACCGTGGGCCTCCTCAAAGCTATTCAAGGTTTCCAAGGCCAAACCATTTCAAAAATAGATTTAGCTTATCAAGCCATCGACATCGAACGCAATGTTCTTAAGGAATCAGTTGGCGTTCAAGACCAAACCTTTGCAGCGGTTGGGGGTTTTAACCTCATTGAATTTCGTAGTATGGGCAATTTCATTATAAATCCCATTTCGCTTCCTGAGGGGAAACTTGAAGAATTCGAGAATCACTTAATGATGTTCTATACGGGCACCAAACGCAAAGCTGAAGAACTTGCAAAAAAACAAGTTCTTAAAATCCCTTATAACCATAATCGACTGAAACAAATGCGAAACATGGTCGATGACGGCTATGAGATACTGTGCGGCAATGCACCCATTTCTGATTTTGGTAAACTTCTTGATGAATCTTGGAATTTAAAAAGAAACCTTGATGATGCCATTAGCAATCCTCAAATTGATGAGATCTATAAATCAGGGATGGAAGCAGGCGCACTAGGTGGCAAACTTCTAGGGGCAGGCGGGGGCGGGTTTTTCCTCTTCTTTATTCCACCTGAAAAAAAAGCTGCTCTTGAAAAGAAACTTTCCCGGTTTCAACCGGTACCTTTCAGGCTTAATGCTGCAGGTTCCCATATCATTCATAGCCATAACCAATTCGATTCTAATTTTATACCGAGTTTAAAATGCGAGGCAGCATGACCAAGCCCCTTTCCAACATTCCAGTTCTTATTCTTGCAGGCGGCCTTGGCACTCGCTTACGCTCTGTCGTTACCGATAAGCCAAAAGCCCTTGCTCCCATCTTAGGAAAACCTTTCCTCGAAATTCAGATGGAACTTCTTAAGGAA
>Ga0105051_10007822_pt1 | contig 11027 bp, 10 predicted proteins | sample FRY02_FD_78383 | JGI IMG/M metagenome (GOLD analysis project Ga0105051, IMG submission 78383) | Freshwater microbial communities from Lake Fryxell liftoff mats and glacier meltwater in Antarctica - FRY-02 (megahit assembly) | ecosystem: Environmental > Aquatic > Freshwater > Ice > Glacier...
CGTTCTCTTCATCCCATAACCCTAGAGCCCCAGCAGCTCACGGTGCTTTATGGGTGCGCGTTGCCGCGCTGTGTGGCTAAGGATTCGAGCATGAGAGACACCGCTTCGGCATCAGGCAGGCGAAATCTTGCTGTGCTTTCCCCCGGCCCCACCCAAATGCCGATATCTAAAGGGCCCAAAACCCGCGCCAGCCCCTCGGCCTAATTGAGCCACTCTGGGTGGAGAGCTAAAAAGCTCTCTGCAAAGTTTCCGCGGCCGATACTTGGACTACCGTTTCTTATCTCGTTGACGAGGGCCGCCGACCCTGAAGGGGATTTTCCCGATTTGAGGGAAGAAATCATCTCAATCACACCCTGACGAATCTCTTCGCTCGTATTGTTCAAGGCTAAACCCGTTGGGGCTCGGCCCTCAACATTTCGCCAGTGATCTTCTTCAAGGCGAAGAGTTTCTCCTAACGACATGGGAGACCCTCTACCGGAAATTAACCTCTTTGGGAGATAGATCGTGCCGGGTTCCGCAGAATGGGCGGTAAGCCCAATGTGGATGTAATTTGTTCCTAGCACGGGTATTCCCGAAATTAATGAAATTGAAGCAGGTCCAGAGAGCGTTGATAGTAGGAACGTGGCTCTTGTCAAAAAATACAGGTCCAAGGAGTTGTCCCCAGGGAATTTAGCAACTAAATCGGTTAGCCCTGTGATCTCGGGGAAGGGAGTCTGGCGGTCTCCCCCAAAGCGAACAACCTGGTAGCCAAGCTTGATTGCCTCTCTAATCGCTGGCAAGTACGTGTCTCTTTCCACAGATCGCTGATCGAAGGCTGTTCCCCAGGACTCTCTCACGTGAAGTGCCATCGTTGGTTGATGTAGGTCAATTCCAGCAATACCAGCCAGGTGCTCAACCCTCTCCATATAGGCTCGCGACAAGTTAAACGGCTCAGGTTTCTCGCCTTCGGCAAGTTTCACACCGATATTTTCCAATAGCGAATAAAGGTCTATGAACCCCCCGCGGGTTTTTACTGTCATCAGGTCTTCGACATATGGTGGTCCAAGGGGAACCTGGGCGCCCCGATCCATCAAGCCAGCTAGCTCGCGAGTCAGCAGAGGCTGGTTTGGCCCTATCCAACGCTGACGGTATCGATGGGATAGCGCGCGCAACGCTTCTTGGTTTCCAATTTGGGTAATGATTTGAGTTCGCTCCACCTTTGGCACGAAACCAAAATCTTCAGCCACTAACAGCATGGCGGCCAAGGCGATGTGCCCGATGTTGGAGGACCATTGCGGGCCAAGAATCGAGGGAAAATGGCGGTCCAGGTCAGCTCCCCTCGCGCGGTAGAGCTCGGTGATCGAATCTATCCGAATGTCAGACCACTTTCTATACCCAACCCCGGGACGAATGGACTCGGTCATCCTCGATTCGATTCTCTTCAAATCTGCGCGACTTAATGTTCCGCTAGCGAAGATGGCGCCCCTGCCCCGTTCACCCTCCAAAATCTTCACTTGTCTGCCCGCCAAAAGTCGCATCGAAAGGTTTCTTGCACGTGAGCTTTGCCTGAGCAAGCGCACCAGATTCTTTCGGAAATACAAACGCGCTGGGCCAACAACCCAAGTGTTTCCAGCGTGTCGAATATGCGCTTTTAGAGTCCCCACGAGCCGACTCTACAAGAACTATAAGTGGGAAACCAGGTAACGAGCTATCGCAATTGAAGCTGTCGCCGCAGGCGAAGGTGCATTAAGAATATGTACCTGACGGTCGGTTTCTTGAATGACGAAATCATCGACAAGATTCCCACTTCTGTCGATTGCTTGCGCTCGCACTCCCGCTTCACTTTTTACCAAGTGTTCGGACCTAATACCGGGCACTAGTTTGCTCAAATCGCGAGCAAAAAGAGCTGGAGAGAGAGACCTCACCAGCTCGGAAACACCGGTCGGGATATTACCCATTGCTAACTTTGCGAACCCGGAAAAGCTCAGTGTTTCCCAGACATCTCGAAGGTTGATGTCACTCCACGTGTATCCTTCCCTAGCCAAGGCCATGACAGCGTTGGGGCCAGCGTGAACACCCCCGCTAATCATTTTGGTTAGGTGAACCCCAAGAAAGGGCAAACGCGGATTTGGAACAGGATAAACAAGGCCGCGAACCCTGTCGCTAACCGCAGGGATTAGCTCAAAGTACTCGCCTCTGAAAGGGACAATTCTGACGTTCGGCTTTACGCCCGCCATCTGAGCGATTCGGTCGCTCTGTAACCCCGCCGCATTGATGAGAAGGTCTGCTTGGTGCGATCCCTGAGTGTGCTCTATGACATTTTTACCATTCCGGGAATGAATTTTTCTGACTTTCGCACCGAGTACTAACTCGGCGCCGTTGCTGTCAGCAATCTCGGCAAATTTTTTGGCGACGAGTCCATAGTCAATGATTCCTGTTGTCTTTACATGGAGCGCCGCAAGACCCGCGGCATGTGGTTCCAGTTCTTTGATTCGAGCTGCATCAATGATCTCCGAAGGCACACCGTTGGCTTTCGCCTTCTCTGCAATCGCACTGAGCCAAGAAATTTCCCTCTGATTTGTGGCGATGAGGAGTTTTCCCGTTAGTTGATGGGGAATGGAGTGATCACGGGCAAATTCTGTCATCAGGCGGTTGCCCTCGGTGCATAAGGCTGCTTTGAGAGAACCGGGCCTATAGTAAGGGCCTGCATGGATGACACCCGAGTTTCTCCCGGTTTGATGCGTCGCAAAATCTTCCTCTTTTTCCAGTAAAGTCACGCTTCTTCCCTGGAGGGCTAGTTCACGAGCGATCGCTAAACCCACAATTCCGCCGCCGATAATTACAGCCTTGTCTTTATCCATGGCTACTAAGTTAACGGCCTTTCCGATCGATGCCTCACTCTAGTATGGTGCGATGAGCTAAAGGCTTCATAGGCGGACGAATGCCAAGGAATTCGAATCAGAATGCTGAGCGTGGGGCAATGGAAATAGATAACGCTAGGGAAGCCAGCGGGAACACTTTTCGAGCGGCAGTGTTAACACAATTGGGCCAACCCCTTGAGCTTGTTGACCTGCACTTCCCTGAGGAATTGCTCCCTGGCCAAGTCCTGGTGCAGATAACCTTTTCAGGCGCTTGCGCTTCCCAGGTTCATGAAATTGACGGGCGAAAAGGGCCAGATCGCTATCTTCCTCATCTGCTTGGACATGAAGCCGTCGGGAGGGTTACCCAGTGTGGTCCGGGTGTGAAGACCGTGGGAGAGGGCCAGATTGTTGTAGCGCACTGGAGGAAGGGCGACGGAATTGATGCGGAGCCTGCAATCTATGACTCATCCTTTGGAAAGATTAATGCGGGCCAGATCACTACATTTTCGGAGTATTCAGTCATCGCTGAAAACCGCCTAACTCCCTTGCCAGAGGGCATAGCACTTGAGGATGCGCCCCTCCTGGGCTGCGCTTTCGCCACAGGTTTCGGAGCGGTAACCAGAGAAGCGATTGTTCAACCCGGGGAGTCGGCAGTAATTATTGGCTTTGGGGGCGTGGGAATCTCAATTTTGAAGTCTCTCAAGCTTGTTTCTGCCAAACCTATTGTCGTAGTAGACATTGTGGAATCTAAACTCAATTTTGCACAACAGAACGGTGCAGATTTTGTTGTACAGGCTGACTCGGTGGGCACTGACATTGTCCACGAGGTCAAGAAATTCATTCCTGGAGGACCTGACGTTGTTTTTGAGGTGACGGGTCATCAAAGGCCTATTGAAGATTCCTACGCAATGACCCACCACTCGGGCAGGACAATTCTCGTAGGGGTGCCGAATAAGGCAAATCCTGCCTCATTTCAGACGTTACCCCTTCATCTTGGTCAGCGACTGATCGGTTCCCATGGGGGTTCCGCTCAACCCGCAGTTGACATCCCCCGCATTGCTGGCTTGGTAAAAGGTGGTCTGCTAAAGCTTGATGATTTTCCCAAGGCCTTTTTCAATCTGGAGAATATCAACAAAGCTCTAGACTCCCTTAGGGGGGGTACGCTTGGACGTATTCTTGTCCGGATGTAGTTTTCGATAGTTAGGAAGTTGATGCCCCATCCGATGACAGCTTCCCTTCGAAGAGCAAAAGTTGCCGCAGATTCTTATAAGGTTCGTTTATTGTCCGCAGTCGAGGATTTTGACTTTCAAGCGGTTTCCTCTCTGGTGGAGATTCTCCTCAGTGCGCGGGAGCGCGGCGCAACTGTTTTTATCGCAGGAAATGGTGGAAGCGCGAGCACGGCAAGTCACTACGTCGTCGATTGGATGCTTGGCACCGAGATTTCTGACCCGCCATTGCGCGTAGTTGCCTTGACAGATAATGTTCCAGGACTCACCGCAACGGGCAACGACGTCGAATTTTCAGAGATTTTTTCTCGCCAACTACGCAGCCTAGGTAAACCCGGAGACGTTCTGATTGTGGTGTCAGCATCAGGTAACTCGCCGAACCTGTTGGCAGCTCTTCATGAAGCTCAGTCGCGCACGATTTCTGTCGTCGCAATCACGGGATTTGACGGAGGAAAACTCAAAGATTTAGCAGACGTCTCCGTTCATGTGTCAACCCAACTCGGTGATTATGGAGTCGCGGAAGATATCCATCTCGTCATAGGTCACGTCGTCAAGGAAGCACTCATGGCAGCGGTACACCGTGGGTAGCCAAGAACATGAAGGTCTTTCCGAGAGATTGTCCCCTCCGGGTGTTATCGAGGAGGCGATTGCGGAGTTTCGCCGGCAGGAACTAAAAGTCGCCCACTGTCATGGCGTTTTCGATTTATTGCACCCGGGTCACTTGGATCATCTCACCGAGGCTAAATCGTTTGCTGATGTGCTCGTTGTCTCTGTGACTGCAGATGAGTTTGTGAACAAGGGGCCGGGGCGCCCCGTGTATGGAATAGACCGGCGGTTAAAAATGCTGGAAGCGCTTCAAATTGTGGATGTAGTTTTCGAATCCAGCAGTCCCACCGCCCTGGACGCCATCGATATCGTCAAGCCTGACTTTTTCGTCAAAGGCCCAGATTACATCGATCTTGAATCAGATATAACAGGGAATATTCAACTGGAACGGAGCCAGGTTGAGAAAAATGGGGGGCAGTTAGTTTTCACTTCAGGACCATCAATGAGTTCCTCAAAAATAATCAACAGTCAAGGTTTAGCGCACTCACCGGAAACGCAAAAATGGCTCACGGAACACAGTGAGGTTTTAGATGAGAAGCGTCTCGCAGAATGGATTTCCCGGGTAGCTAACCTGAAAGTGGTCGTGATTGGAGAGACCATCGTCGATGAATATGTCTTTTGTGAACCTTTGGGTAAGACGAGCAAAGAGCCAGTCCTTGCCTTTCTTAAAAATTCTGAAGAACGCCAGCTGGGTGGAGCCCTTGCAATCGCAAAACACTGCCGGGGTCTAGGAGCTTCCACCACCCTCGTCACAAGACTCGGTAATGACGACACGGGCAACTGGGCTGAGGAGGCGGGGTTCGCCTCTGATTTAGTGGTTGTCACTCAGCGGAGTGACTACCACAAGACGATTCTGAAGACTCGGTATGTCGATCAAGCTACGGGCACCAAAGTCTTCGAGTCCTACGACATGACTGACGAGCCCGTTAATGCTCAGGAAGACGAAGCATTTGTCTCTCTCCTGGAGACCGTGATTTCTGACGCCGACCTAGTTCTGGTTGCCGATTATGGCCACGGGTTAATGACAGACCGTGTTCTGCAGTCTCTTGTCGCTGCGGGCGGAATCGTCGCGGTGAACACTCAATCAAATGCAGGAAACCGAGGATTCAATTCGATTTCACGGTACCCTCGCGTCGATTTAGTTTCTCTTAATGGTGGGGAAATTAGTCTGGAGTTGCGACGCAAACACGCGAGTGTGAGTGATTTATTGCCTGATTTAGGGATGAGCACCTCCGCTAAGTGGATTGTTGTGACCGAAGGCGTGAAGGGAATGGCGCTCTGGACACTGTTGGGAGGTGTGGTTCAGATGCCAGCGTTCACGGAACGGGTTCGGGATCGAGTGGGGGCTGGTGACGCTCTTTTTGCCACCGTATCTGCCCTTCTCGCTGTTGGCGCTCCCCCCGCGATTGTAGGTTTGTTTGGCAATCTTGCGGGTGCAGCAATGGTTTCTGACCTGGGCAATCGGCACACAATTAGCGCAATTGATTTACTGAGACATGCCGTCGCAGTTTCCAAATAGTTTTCAGATGAGGAAAGTTCGGGTGGGAAAGTCGTGCATAAGTTTCTCGTAGTGGGAGCAAACTCGTTCTCAGGTTCTCACTTTGTGCGTCGAGTACTCGCTGAAGGGCATGAGGTTTGGGGGCTGGGTCGCAGTCCTGAGCCAGCAGGAGTATTTCTGCCAAGGTTATGGGGGAAAGACCACTCAGCGAGATACCACTTTGTTCAACTTGATCTCAATAACCCCGATAGCGCTCTTGGCGATTTTCTCCGAGAAGTGGAGCCAGAAATTGTCGTGAATTTCGCCGCACAAGGGATGGTTGCCCAAAGTTGGGAGCAACCGTGGGATTGGTTTAGCACCAATACCTCGGGACTTTCTCGCTTGCTCCACGAGATTTTGGGTTTGCCCAACTTAACAAAATATGTCCACATCACGACTCCTGAAGTTTATGGCTCTACAGAGGGTTGGGTTCGCGAATCCCTCAATTTTGCTCCCAGTACCCCCTACGCTGTTTCTCGGGCTGCTGGGGATTGGCATGTGATGAATCTATTCAAGGTAAAAGGGCTCCCGGCGGTTCTCACAAGGGCCGCAAATGTTTACGGCCCCGGACAACAGCTTTATCGTGTTATCCCGCGCGCTTTTCTGAGTGGGCTGCTCGACGAATCATTTCCTCTGCATGGAGAAGGCGGGTCGACACGCTCATTCATCCACATCGATGATGTTGTTGAAGCTACCTATCGTCTTGCTCTTTCAGACTCATTGGGTGACACATTCCATATATCGACCAATGAACTGGTTTCTATTCGTGAGCTGGTTTCTCAGGTTTATACTTTGTTGGGTGCGCCAGAAACGGGCGTCGTTGTTCTTCCTGAGAGGGATGGAAAAGACCAGACCTATCAACTAGACAGTTCGAAGATTAGGTCTGAACTGGAGTGGACGGATACAGTGAGCCTGTCGGATGGTTTAGACCAGGTCCACCAATGGGTTCTTGAAAATCTTCCCGCCCTTCGAGAAATGCCAAGAGAATACTCACACAAAGCATGAAGGGTTAGGTCATGAGGTGAAACTTATCGTCATAGGTGGGGCTGGCTATTCTGGCTCAGTATTAGTAAATAAGCTTCTGGCCCGCGGTGATGAAGTCACAGTAGTGGATTCTTTTTGGTTCGGAGATTGGTTGGTAGCGCACCCAAGCTTGACGAAAGTCAAATGCGATATACGGGATATCGAACTGCTACCGGACGAGAGTTTCGATGCAGTCATTCATCTGGCCAATATCGCTAATGACCCCGGAGTGGAACTTAGCCCCGTGCTCTCTTGGGAGGTCAACGTATTGTCGTCCCAACGCATCGCGGAATGGGCGGTATCACAGAGAATTCCCCACTTTATCTATGCAAGCTCCGGGAGTGTATACGGGGTGAAAGAAGAAGAGCGGGTTACGGAGGGCCTCAGCCTCGTTCCTATTTCCGCCTACAACAAGACCAAAATGGTTGCAGAGAGAGTACTTCTGAGTTTCTCCGACGACTTTGCCCTCCATATCGTGCGGCCTGCAACCATCTGCGGCGTTTCACCCAGAATGCGCTTTGATTTGACAGTAAACATGCTGACCCGTCAAGCCTTTACTAACCAAAGAATCACTGTTTTTGGAGGTTCTCAAGTTCGGCCGAACATTCACATTGATGACATTGCGGGTGTGTATATGCACTTTCTCGATCATCCCGAAATCGACTCAGGACTGTACAACGCTGGTTTTGAAAATCTCAGTGTTCTAGAAATTGCCGAAATGATAACGAACAGAATTCCTGCCGAGATTGTGGTGAGTGAATCGAACGACCCGAGGTCGTATCGAGTTGACTCGTCTAAACTCCGAGCAAGTGGTTTCACACCAGCCAAATCGGTCGAACACGCCATTGAAAGCGTTGTGGCTTACTGCGCAGAAGAGCCCGATCTGGACCGGCCGGAATGGCATACCGTTTCTACGCTCCAGAGGCTCGGACTGTCGGAGGCAAGATAATGGGCGTAGAGATTGATTTGTTGAGAAACTACCCCAAGGCGCCGAGAAACCTCGAGGAGCGAGATGAAGGGAAGTCCGAAGAGGTTCGGGCTATTGCTCGTCAATTTGGGCGAGATTATTTCGATGGAGATAGGCAGTCCGGTTACGGCGGGTTTCACTACGATCCGAAGTATTGGCAGCCAGTAATTCCGGATTTCGTAGACCATTTCGGAATTACCACACAATCCTCAGTCCTCGACGTAGGGTGCGCTAAAGGCTTCATGCTCTCCGATTTCACAACGCTCGTTCCGGGTATTACCGTTTCTGGAATTGACATTTCACCTTACGCGATAGAACACTCACTAGAGCATGTTCGCCCGTTCTTGCAGGTGGCGGACGCGGTTTCCCTGCCATTCGAGGATGATTCTTTTGATTTTGTCTTTTCGATAAACACCGTTCACAATCTGAATCGCGAGGAGTGTGGGCAGGCGCTTCGTGAAATAGAGAGGGTGTCTCGATTGGGCTCCTTCGTAACCCTAGACGCTCACAGAAACGAAGACGAAAAGAAGCGAATGTTCCAGTGGAATTTGACTGGCCTCACCATAATGTCGGTGCCCGAATGGGAAGCCTTCTTCGAAGGAATCGGGTATACCGGCGATTATTTCTGGTTTATTCCTTAGGAGATTTGGGCAATGACTGAACATAGGGCTTTGTATGGCGCCATGCTTCGAATCAGAATGGTGGAGGAAGAGATTGCCTCGCGTTATGCAGAACAAGAAATGCGGTGCCCGGTCCACCTCTCGATCGGCCAGGAAGGTCCCTCAGCTGCTTTCTCCCTCGTTGCAGAAGTAAAAGACTTTGCCATCAGCACACACCGTGCTCATGCTCATTATCTTGCTAAAGGTGGGAATCTGGGAGCCATGATTGCAGAGATTTACGGGAAAGTAACGGGATGTTCCAAGGGTGTTGGCGGCTCGATGCATTTGGCTGACAAGAGTGTCGGCTTCATGGGGTCTTCGGCCATTGTCGGAAATAGCATCCCAGTTGGTGTAGGACTGGGGCTGGCTGCGAAGCGCCAGAAAAATCAGGCAATCAGTTGGATTTTTCTCGGGGATGGTGCCACAGAAGAGGGGGTCTACTACGAGTCGGTCAACTTCGCGGTCCTCAAGCAACTCCCTGTCGTTTTCGTCTGTGAAAATAACGGATTTTCCGTTTATAGCGATGAATCTGTTCGAAGGCCAGAACAACAGACAATCCCGGCTGTAGCCGAGTCGTTGGGGTGTCTCTCAATCTCTGTAGATGGAAATGATGCCCAGGCCGCTCTGGAGGCACTAAGAAGCGTTTCTGCTCTCGTTCGAGACGGTCGGGGCCCTGCTTTGATTGAGCTCCACACCTTCCGCCAGAGAGAACATTGCGGTCCGAACTTTGATGACGATTTGGGATACCGAAGCGAAGAATATTTAGACGAATGGAAACTTCGCGATCCCCTTGACTTACTTCGATCCAAGATGACTGGGGCTGATGATGCCAAGTGGATTGAAGAAACTCAATCTAAAATTGCCAACGAAATCGACGTTGCGTTTTCCGAAGCAAAAGAAGCACGCTTTCCCACGCTTCAAGAGTGCAAGGAGCTCTTGTATGCCTGAAAATACCAGGGAAATTACTTTCGCTGATGCGGTCCAGGAAGCCACTGCAGAGGCGATGAGAGACGATGAATCAATAATAGTTTATGGCCTGGGGGTGAATGATCCCGGGCGAGTTTTTGGAACGACAGCTGGTCTTGTCGAGGAGTTTGGCGCGGAGCGAGTCTTCGAAACACCGACAGCCGAGAATGGGATGACAGGTATCGCTGTTGGAGCCGCGATAGCGGGAGTCAAGACGATCGTTACTCACCAAAGATTTGATTTCTTTTTACTTGCCATGGATCAGCTGGTTAACTCTGCCGCAAAATGGAGATTCATGTTTGGAGGGCAGTTCCAAGTCCCTGTTGTTTTTCGCCTCATCACTGGCCGTGGCTGGGGGCAAGGTCCGACGCACTCGCAGAGCTACCACTCGTGGTTAACCCAGGTGCCAGGCTTAAAGGTAGTAATGCCTTCAAATGCGCGTGATGCAAAGGCCCTTTTGAAAGCAAGCATCAAAGACCCAAACCCAGTTGTTTTCATTGAAAACAGGTGGCTTCACCAGACCACATCGCTAGTGGCTAAAGGCTCGGAGCCGGGAGAATTGGGGAAATCGCGCGTAGTTGTGGAGGGTAATTTAATTACCATCGTCGCGATGGGATACGGCGTTGTCGAGGCTTTACGTGCCTGCGAAGAGTTGGCGAAACTGAACATCCACTGCGAGGTGATTGACCTTAGGACACTGGCCCCGTTGGACATTGAAACTATTGCTGAGTCTGTTGGAAAGACGCGAAGGCTACTTGTAGTTGACCTGGCTCCAGAGACAGGATCAATTGCGCACACCATTAAGACAGGAGTGGAGGACAGACTTCGTGGGTCGGAAGTGCACTACACCGGTGTTCTCTGCGGTTTAGACCTGCCGGAACCTACAAGTCACGGGGTCACTATGAATTTCCATGTAGATGCGGGGGCGATTTTTTCGAGAGTCTCGTCTATCTGCGATGGTAAATCTAGCATCCCCGCTCCACTTAGAACATTTCCGAGCGATATCCCGCCTCAGGGCGGTTTTGGACCTTTTTAAATTGGCTGTTTTGCGGACAGGCTCAGCGACGCGGCCAAACTTGAATCAGGCAGAAAAACTGTGCTATTTCTAAGTAATCCTTTGATGGGCTTTGCCGGGTGGAATTTCATCCCCTAGACTTTTGGAAAACAGATAAATCTGACGATTCATCAGTGTCTGAAACTGAA
>Ga0105051_10007824_pt1 | contig 11025 bp, 10 predicted proteins | sample FRY02_FD_78383 | JGI IMG/M metagenome (GOLD analysis project Ga0105051, IMG submission 78383) | Freshwater microbial communities from Lake Fryxell liftoff mats and glacier meltwater in Antarctica - FRY-02 (megahit assembly) | ecosystem: Environmental > Aquatic > Freshwater > Ice > Glacier...
GAACTTTGGACCGTCGTCAAAACTGACGGCACGACTCTGAACGGTATTCTCGTCAGCAACACCGACGCCGAAGTCAGCATCAAGGGCGACGATGCGCTCGTGCGAGCGATCCCCAAAGCAGACATCGAAGAACTGGTCAAACAAAAGATCAGCCTGATGCCGGCCGACCTGCAGAAGACCATGACGACTCAGGAACTGGCCGACGTCACGGAATACATGCAGTCGCTGAAGAAAAAGTAGACAACAACTGGCGAGCGGTGTGGCGTCAGCCCACCGGTACGACTGCGATTCTGCCATCATCAACATCGCCCGCATCGCAATGAACCGGCAGGCTGACACCTGCCGCTCACCGGGTGAGTTATCGGTTGGCGAGCGGTGCGGCGTCAGCCCACCGGTACGGCTGCGATTCTGCCATCATCAATGTTGCATGTTTAATCTACCGGCGCAACGTACCGGCAGGCTGACACCTGCCGCTCACCAACGCGATGTACCGGGGCTGATGCTACCGTCCGCCGTAATCGATCAGCCGCGCCAGTTCCGAACGCATTTCCGATCGATGCACGATGCGATCAACAAAACCGTGCTTCAGCAAAAATTCGCTCGTCTGAAATCCATCCGGCAAATCGATCTTACAGGTCGCCTGCACAACGCGAGGACCAGCGAATCCCACCAGAGCACGAGGTTCGGCGATGATAATATCGCCCAATGACGCAAAGCTGGCAGCAACGCCACCCATCGTTGGATCTGTCATCACGGAAATGAACAAACCATTCGCCCGGCGAAATCGAGCCAGCGCGGCAGAGACTTTGCCCATCTGCATCAAAGAAACTATGCCTTCGTGCATTCGAGCACCACCGCCGGAACCGCTGATAATAATCAATGGCAGTGAAAGCTCAGTCGCTTTCTCAACAGCCCGTGTCAGCTTTTCGCCAACAACGGACCCCATACTGCCCATGATGAATGCGGAATCGGTCATCGCGAAGACCAGCGGACGACCACGCATATAACCGCGGCCCACCGTGCAGGCATCCTTCATGCCTGTTTTCTTCTGCTCGTCGATAATGCGATCTTTGTAGCTCTTGCGATCGGAGAACTCCAAAGGGTCGCCGGATGTCATATCGGCATACCACTCTTCAAAGCTGTCTGGGTCCAGCAACTGACGAATTCTCATCGCCGTTGGGACATAGAAGTGATGTTCACATTCCGGGCAGACATTCTGATTCTGCTCAACCTGCTTACGAAACACAGTCGCACTGCAACCATCGCAACGCAGCCATAGTCCGTCGGGGACTCCACGTTTTTCTCGCTTCACCACTGGCCTCGCCGCTGTGTCAGTATTTTCAACCGCGCTCATTATGATAACTCCTGGCTACCGACAATCTGTGCGGAATCGCAGACGGAACTGTCGTCTCCAACCATAAAGCTGGCGGATTCAAAAGTGTTGCACTGGATAATCTGTATCAGATCGTTGGATTCTTCGCCACACAAACACGCCGCTTTGCTCGGCCGACGATGCTGCAGTGTACATCGAATCACAGTCGCCAGCGGCTCCGGAGCAACAACGGCAAAGACCTTGTACTTACGAATCGCCTTGCACAACACGCGTTCCAGCCGCTGGCAGGCATCAGAAAGAGTCTCACCTTCCGGTGGACAGATTTCCGATGAATCTTCTTTGCTCGCCCTGAACAGACGAGGAAATCGCTTGCGGATGTCTGATTCCGGCAGCCCCTGCCATAATCCCAGATTCACATTCCGCAACTCATCCAGCTCTTTCACTTTTGAGCCCGGCTGCGAAGTGGCAATGCCATGAGCCGTCGCGCTCGCTGGATCCTCCGGCGAAGTCAGCACAGCCTCGACCTTGATCCCGCTGGCATGAAGTTGTCGCACAACTTCACGAATCTGCTCCTGACCGCGTTCATTCAGGGGCATATCCAGCGTGCCAAGGACACGATGCTGATCATCATAATCCGTGCAGCCAGCTCGAATAAGAACAACCGTAGACATAGAATTCAATCCCACAGCAACAAGGCTACGTTCCGCGCGCAGTCCGTTGAAGTTCGGCAATCGCGGTGGTGTAACAAGATTCATCAAACACGGAACTGCCTGCGACAAAAACATCGCAGCCAGCCTGAGCACACTGAGCGATCGTCGATCGTCCGATGCCCCCATCGACCGAAATAATCAGATCATCACCCGTTAGTGCTCGGGCATCACTGATTTTGGAAACAACATCAGGAATAAACTTCTGACCGCCAAACCCCGGATGCACGCTCATGACAAGAAACAAGTCGCACTCTTTAAGAAACGGTGCCGCCGCCGAAAACGACGTTCCCGGATTGATCGCCAGCCCGGCCACCACGCCTTTACTGCGAATCTCACGCAGCAACGATACTGGCTGAGGAACTGCTTCCAGATGAAACGTAATCGCTTCGCAGCCGGCTTTGATGTATTCGTCCAGATATTTCGTAGGATCTGAGATCATCAGATGCGCTTCAAACGGAGTCTTGGTCAGCGATCGAGCTCGCTCAATCACCATCGCACCGTAGGACAGATTGGGGACGAAATGACCATCCATCACGTCCCAGTGCAACAGCGACGCTTCCGCAGAATCGAGCAATTCGATTTCACGATGCAGGTTGCCGAAGTCGCACTTAAGCATTGAGGGAGCCGCTACCGGCCGCCGAGCTTTCAGATGGCTCAGCATCTCATCACGTTTTAACATCAAATACTGCCGCTAACAGGAATGGAGCGTCTGACAGAAAAGTTTCAGACAGGAACCGCAAAACACGATGCTTGCGGGAGACGCTCCCGAACGTTCCTGTTGGAAGCCTCAATTGTCTGGTTATCGAGTTTTCATGTCCAGCGAAACGTTTTGATTCCAGTCATCCCGAAACTAAAACTATCCATATGAACACTAACATAATAGTCAAGGCGCAGGTTTTGCCAAATGGAAGGATTTTAACGCTGACATAACTGAACAATTGAACCGTTTCCTGCAGAGCCTCAATTTCGCAGAAATCTATAGGGTGTGTGCAGCGGAGCGAAACACACCACAACGGCAATTGTCGCAAATCAAACCCGGGCTCGAAACATCACACGCCAGAACATGGTGCGTTACGCGTTGCTTCACGCACCCTACATCGCGCGAAGCGTCTCAAGGAACTCAGGCTTGAAGCCAGCGACCTCGAACTGTCCGTCGCGATAGTCGATTGCTTTGATCTTCAGGCCGTGAAACAAGTTACCGGTCTTTTCTTGTCTCACCCAGACGAAGCCACCTGCGATGAGTCCTAGGGTTACAGCAAAGAAGGATGCCAGGAAAATGCTCTTCCCGTTGAATCCATCGCTCCAAACAATCAAACTTCCACCAAATGCGATGACCGCCACGAGCACGCCGGCGGCAAGTGCGTTGAGTTTGTATCTGCGAATTCGCTGCTGAACGCTGATGTGAATGAAGGCTGTCAAGTTGCCTCTTGGGCTGAGAAAAATCCCAAGGAACATTGCACCTTCCCACGCGAAGATCCAAGCGATTAGCAACCACTTCGTACTCATTATCCGTTTCAGAATCTCGTTTGAGCTTTCACTGAAGTATATCCTTAAGATCACGCTGCCGATTGAACCAATCAACATAAACAGCAATGAGCCGAACAAGATGACTCTGGCCGTTAGAGGCGTCCAAATGAACCCAACAGCACGTGGCACAAGGTTGTCGGTTCTGCCTGTCACAAGACAGATCTTCGGAAGTTCAAGTCCCTTCCGACAGAGAACCCCTTTATCTGTCACATGAAATTCATGATGCTTTTTCCCCGCCTTCTGGGGCGGTTCCAAGGTCGGCGCTGCGTATGGATTGTCGTTTGTATTCGTCATTGCCTTACCAAGCATCCGCTGGAGCTGCTGTTCTGGAATACAGATTGTTGCACGAATCATCGAACAAGCCGACTTGATTCCATGGAGCAATTGCGGACTTCAGCCATGCTTCGAAGTAAGCTTCACCGGTCGCTCGATCTCCGACTTCAGTATGCCGAGCATCTCCTAATCGTTGTCTGGCCTCGCGCAGCATTTCGCGAAGCGCGACGTCGTTCGCGCGAAGAAAACTGACATCGCCAATCTTCTCTGCTGGCATCTGCTCCATACTCGTCGCAGCCGCAAAGTACAACATGCCCCACTGGCACCAGAGCTGAAAAGAGGGAATCGCTTCGTAACACCCTTCCACCAGTTCATCCACAAATCGAAGTTCAGCAATCAAATTGTTCGAGTATTCATTCAGCTGTTTCGTACGAGTCGCCAGGTCGCTGCCGGACAACATTATATCGGCCAATCGCGACACGCTGAATAACGTATGAGCGATCCCGGTACTGTGCAGCGGATCGATAAAGCCAACCGTGTTGGCAATCGCCGCCCAATTGTAACCAGCCCCCTGCCCTGCCAGTCGCTGAATGCGTTTCGTGCTCTGCAACCCGGATTCCGGCCGTACGATCTTTGCGTTTTCGAACTGTCGCGACAGAAACGGCGATCTTGCAATCCGCCGATCCCATTCTTTCTGCGGTGTTGCGAATGTTGATGAATTACAATCTGAGTCCGGACGTTCATCGATCATAAATCCGGCACTCAACGTGTCATCATCAAATCGAAGTTGCCACATCCAGCCGTCTGGGAGAACCTGATGCACGGCTGCGTCATCGCAATGATACGGAAACGTATCCACGTCGATTGAACGCGAACGCAGTAGTTGTTCGCAGGTTACGGCCGATTCAAAATGAGCAAAGATCGATCTGGAATTTGTCTTCAACAGATGCGTCTGATCCGGAACATTCAGGAACTGAAGCACACCGTTTGGCGAACCAGTGGCGTCGATCAGAAATGAAGCCTGTATATTGATTGACTGTTGATCGGAAGCGAATGCCCGTCGGCGGAGCGATGGGTCTACGTCACCAGCCGCGGATCCCTGAAGAGTCCATTGGGCGTCTTGCCGGCCCAAAGTATACTGAAATTGTTCAAAAGTCAGGACACCAGCATCCTTCGCGAGCTGAAACACATACTGATCAACATCGCTCCGCAACCAGTGAGTATCTGAATGCTCATCATCCACACTGGCCGACACCAGCAATCGCCGAGCGTCAATATTTTCCGCCGTCAAATCTTCGCCGGTTGTCTGATCGAAATATGTAAATCCTCGCTTCTTCCCGCACAGCAGTTGCGCCCGTTCACGCTTCCACGATCCCCAGTGACATAGCGGTCGCAGCTCAGGAATTCCGTATTCGTCTGCTATCTGAGCCAGCGTACGATCGGCCAGCGGCGTCGAAGATTCTCCAATCGCAAATTTCGGATGCCGACTGCGATCCACCATCGCCACCGACTTCCCCGCCCGTGCCAGAATCAATGCCAGCAAGCTGCCGCCAAAGCCGGAACCAAGGATAACGATGTCGGTTGTTAATTCAGGCATTGCTTCAGATTCATTGCTTCAAGTCGGGCGATTTGTAAATCGGCCTCAGCCAGATCATCTGCGAATTGTCGCGCATCCCACAGATCGGCAAACACACGTCCACGATTCCACGACAGCGTTTCCTGCATCACAGTTTCCAGCGATGATAAACGCGGCGGCGAAAAGATTCCAACTTCGCCCAGCTGATCCATGATTCCGTTCCCTGGTCGCACGGGAATCACGGCACAGCAACTCACACCACAATCAAACGCAAATCGCACAGATTCAATCGCTCGCTCAACGCCCTGCTCTTCCGTCGTCCACGGCGGCTTCAGCAGGATAAACGCCCGAATACGAATCTGCGATTTCATGAGCAAGTTGCAGGCGCGAGCGAAATCCATCACTGTCAATTGTTTGTTCATTTTCGCCAGAGTCGCCGGATGAGATGTCTCAAGACCCAACGCAATTTCCAGTTGCGTCCCCAGCAGATTCTGAAAATCTCCGCAGCGACTATCACAAAGTCGAGGATGATTTTCGACGATCACAGTTTGAAAATGCCGCACACGATCCGCTATGTTCGGTAAATCGGCAGGCGGAATCGCTTGTGCATCAAAAAAGTTGCCGCTGTTGTAGAGCTTCACATGCTTTGCTGGTGGAAGACGCGACAATGCGAAATCAATCTGTGCCGGGATCGCACCGAGCGGCACGGTGCTGGTAGTTGTATTCTTCCAAAGATCGCACATGAGGCATCGAAATGGACATTCACGATTCGTCAGAAAAATCGTCGAAACATCTTCCACAACGCCCGCCGCTGAGTATTCCGACTCATTGAGAAAATGATAAGGAGTCCATGGATCGACATCGTTGCGCGCACCGCGTGCATTGAGGATTGAGCGATCTGAAATGGGCGTTTCGTGATTCATGATTCTCAGTTCCGGCGGAAGCTACGGGTTTTATCGCCGACCATTACACTTCGTCCATGCACTGGTTCACTTTGAGTTTACTTTCAGCAGGCTTCCTTGGATTCTATGAAATTGCCAAGAAAGTTTCCGTTCGCGAAAACGCCGTCCCGCCGGTATTGTTCTTCAACGTGATGACATCGGCTTTGCTCTGGCTGCCGTTTGTAATCTGGTCGAAAGCAGCGGGGGAGACAATTCCATTCGAAATGCTTCGTGTTGCCTCGCTCACAGGGACCGCACACAGTCAACTGTTTCTCAAGGCCATCATCGCGGGAAGTTCATGGATCTTTGCATCCTTCGCGCTCAAGCATTTGCCGATGTCCATCGCGGCACCGATCCGAGCCAGTAGTCCGCTGTGGACGATTCTGATCGCAACGCTGTTTATGCAGGAACGTCCCAGTCCCCTGCAATGGCTGGGAATTGCCATCATTCTGGTTTCGTTCTGGGCGTTTTCGCTGGTCGGCCGACGCGAAGGAATTCAATTTCACCGTGATCGTTGGGTTGGTTTCATGCTCTTGGCGACGCTGCTGGGTTCCCTCAGCGCGCTTTATGACAAGTACCTTTTGCAAAACAAAAACATGACACCCTCAACGGTGCAGGCATGGTTCTCAATTTACCTTGTCGTTTTCATGGCACCCCTTATGATGCACTGGACCGTGCGACGCAGAAAACTTGAACGATTTCAATGGCGCTGGGCGATTCCAATGATCGCTATCCTGCTTCTGGTTTCAGACTTCCTGTACTTCTCCGCAATTTCCGACAAGGACGCGATGATCTCATTAATATCACCGCTACGAAGAACGTCCGTCGTCATTGCTTTTGTCGCTGGCATCTTGATGTACAAAGAAAAGAACTGGCGATCCAAAGCGGTCTGCATTGTCACAATGCTGACTGGTGTTTACGTATTGAGTTTTTCCAAATCATGACCCGCGCTGGGTTCCTGATTTCTTTAACGACGTCAGTGAGTCTTCAGGTATTGCCGCTCTTGAGTCGTCGGAGTTCTTCTTCCAACTCAAACACTCGATTTTCTGCGGCGAGACGAGCGACGTGTTCCTGAGTTCTGCCCTGCTCGGCTTTCTCCCGAGCGGATTCTTCTGAGTCCGCTCGGGTGAGTTGTTCGATTCCGGTTTCAGAATCTACAATCACCAAATCAAGATCGTTCAGAAACAGATCGACACCCAGCGTATTGCAGCGGATTCGTCCGCCCGTCGTTGGAATCGCGCGAAGGTCGCCATTGGTCAAACGGTAACCCTGAAGTGGCGGGTCCAGATAATCGGCTGTCGGGTCGTAGAGGAAATACTCCTGAACGCCCATCTGTTCATAAATCGTCAGTTTGTCGATGTAATCGACCGAACTTGTGCTTCGTGACGTGACTTCAAACACAACATCCGGCACACGTCCTTCTTTCCACGTCTGAAAAGTGCGGCGGCGTTGAGGATTGCAGTTCAGAACGACGAAGCAATCCGGCACGACATACTTTGTTGGTGTGCCTTCGACAAAATAGAGCAGCAGGTCACTTGCGATATAAACCTGCTGCCCGGCATATCGCTGCCGAAAAATCTCCAGCAGACCAACCATCCAGTCACGATGCAGATCAGTCTCGCCCATGGGCTTCCCATTGGATTCAGGGTATTCGATTTCATTCTGGATCGATACCGAACTCATCATAGACACCTTCGAAGGGAACACGGATCTCCGGAATTCTAGCCGCTCCGCGTACCGATGTCATTATCCAACCTGAAAATCGCAGCCAGCAGCATGAATCATATTTGCCGCCACGTTGGGATTCGTTGGTATGGCCACGATGCTTCGCGAACAAAGTTGCGCCGTCGCATGGACGGCGCAACTTTTGCCAAGGGTCAGTGATGATTTAACGCTCGGATGGCAGCATCCATCAGCGGTTGAGGCACCGCGAACAACACAAGCGTCGCCACCGCACAGACACAGCCTGCGATCCAGGCAGCAGGCTGACGCGAAGGACCACGCACGACAGTGGATTGTTCGAAATACATGGCTGAGATCATTCGCAGGTAATAGGTGGCTGCAATCACCGCGTTGACGGCAAGCACGATGGCCAGCAGACGACCGTCGGAACTGCCTTCTGACCATGCCGCGACGAATAGATTCAGCTTCGCCAGAAAACCGCCTGTTGGTGGCAGGCCGCTGAGTCCGATCAGGCAGATGGCCATCATCAGTGCAATCGACGGATGACTTTTACTCAGCCCCGCCAGATCTGACAGTGATCGCAGTGGCCGGGCGAACGAACCAGCGGCGGTAATCAGAGCGAACAAGCCGATGGTCATGATTCCGTACATCGAAAGATAGAACAGCAATGAGGCAACACCACTGTTTTCCGCTGCGTTGCCGACGGTCAAGCCGACGAGCATGTAACCCGCATGCGCGATGCTTGAATAGGCCAGCAGTCGCATGATGTTCGTCTGTCGCAACGCCATCAGATTGCCGACGAACATCGTCAGAATGGCGAGGACCACCAACACGATGCGGATAGCACCTACGGGCATCCAGTCGGTGAAGTTTGCGGAGCCAAAGCAAACCGGCAGCAGTCTGAGCAACGCGGTAAAGCCAACAACTTTTGGCACGAACGACAACATCGCAGCGGAGGATGTGGTCACGCCCTGAAACACGTCCGGAGCGTAAAAGTGAAATGGTACGGCCGTGATTCGAAAACTCAGACCAGCGATAATCAAAACCATCGCCAGACGAAACATGCCGAGATTCGACGTGGCAGGGGCGGCCACGATTCGTTCTGTGATCGCCGTGAGATTGGTGGTTCCCGCAATCCCGAACACCCAGCTCAAACCGTAAAGCACGAACGCCGACGAAAAGATGCTCAGCAAGAAGTATTTGACGGTCGCTTCATTTGTCATCCAGTCGCGCCGAGCCAGATAGAGCAGGATGTAGGTCGGAATGCTGACCATCTCCAGTCCCAGAAATACGCCGACCAGATCGTTTGCCAGCGCGACGAAATTGGCACCTGCAAGAATGGCGAGCAAACAGGCATGAGCTTCCGCAGCGTGTCCATCGTCGATCTGATCCCAGAGCACAAGTGTCAGCAACATGCCGAATACCAATGAGATGCCGCGCACAAACCATACGAATTCATCCGGGCGAAACGGACCTGCTCCAGCATCCATGATGGGAGCCTTCACCCACGCAAACATGGCAGCGGCCAGCGCCAGCAGCGACAAAATTCCCCAGCGATGCCGGAGACCTTCCGGTGCCTTGCCAGTTTCGCTGACAAGAAACGGCCCGGCAAGAAACATGATGCAGACGGTCGCCAGCAGAATGATCTCAGGAATAATCAGACCAGCGGCCTGATTGATAGCTTGATATGGAGGCACGGGACAAATCCCTGGATGAACTTAGACTATGACAAATTAACGTTTTGACATTTCAATCGTGTTACTTTCGACCAAAGCAACACTGGGACTTATCCTCTGTACGTCGAACAAACCGGCAACAGCTTTGATATCCGGTTCGATGATCTCAATCAAGCCTGCCGGACGAACACCGATCCACAGGCATAGCACAATCAGCGGAGCCAGTGCGAGGAACTCGCGAGGATTCATGTCCATAATTTCGTCGTCGCCATGACCGTGCTGATGTGGTTCTTTGAGCGTCCCAAAGAATACATTCTGCACGGCCGTCAGCAGATACCAAGCCCCCAGCACGACACCGGTTGTGGCAAGTGCTGCGTACAGCGGGTTGGCTTTGAACATACCGGCCAGCGAAAGAAACTCGCCAATGAAACCATTCAAACCTGGCAGGCCGATACTGGCCATGGAAATAAACACCATGCTGCAGGCAATCATGGGCAGCCTCGTCGCAAGGCCGCTCAGATCATCCATCATGCGTGTGTGATAGCGTTCGTAAATCATGCCCACGATGATAAACAATGCGCCTGTTGACAACCCGTGATTGATCATCTGCAGGACGCTGCCAGTAATGCCTTCCACATTGAGAGCGAACATGCCCAGCATGCAGAACCCTAAATGCGCGACTGAGCTGTAGGCGACAAGCTTTTTAATATCCCGTTGAGCCAACGCACACAGAGAACCGTAGATAATACCAATGACCGACAGTAGCCCGATCACTGGCAGTCCCGTCTGGAGACAGGCCACAGGGAACAACGGCAAACAGATTCGCAGAAAACCGTAGCTCCCGAGTTTCAACAGGACTCCGGCAAGCATCACACTGCCTGCCGTTGGAGCTTCAACGTGAGCCAGCGGCAACCATGTGTGAAATGGAAACACGGGCACCTTGATCAGAAAGCCAGCCGCAACCGCAATAAACAGCGTTAGCTGCATGGCATCAGGTAGTGGATGTGATGCCAGCCATGCAGACAAAGCGGGAAGCGATGTCGGATTGGCCAGACCTTCCTTTGAGACATGTAAGACGACATAGATCAAACCCGACAACGTCACCAGACTTCCGGCTAAGGTGTACAGGAAAAACTTAATCGCCGCCCAACGCCGTTCTGATCCGCCCCAAATGGCGATCAGAAAGAACAGCGGAATCAGAGTCATTTCGAAGAACACGTAGAACAGAACAAGGTCAAACGAACAGAAGACGCCAATGAGCCCAGTCTCCAGAATCAGTAATGCCGCGTAGAATTCCGATGTTCGA
>Ga0105051_10007829_pt1 | contig 11017 bp, 3 predicted proteins | sample FRY02_FD_78383 | JGI IMG/M metagenome (GOLD analysis project Ga0105051, IMG submission 78383) | Freshwater microbial communities from Lake Fryxell liftoff mats and glacier meltwater in Antarctica - FRY-02 (megahit assembly) | ecosystem: Environmental > Aquatic > Freshwater > Ice > Glacier...
CCAACCCCAACCCCAACCCCAACCCCAACCCCAACCCCAACCCCATTTTTACATTTTAAGATAAATAAATTTTAAAATATATGTTTATTGGAAATATAAATTAGATTTATTATAAAAATATATTTATAACATTAAAAATATTTAACAATTTAACTTTTTAATTATTTATAATAGTTATAAATGAATAAAGTAATAATTGATAAGTAAGTTTATGATTGGTTATTAGGTTTAAAAATATTGAATCAAAAGAAAGTATAATAAATTTCATAAGGGAAGTAAAATAAATAATTATAGAATTTTATTAGATGATTTTTTATCTGCTTAATTTTAAAGTGGATCGAAGATAAAGGAAATTATTTATTTGGTATTAACTAAAATGTAGTTAGAAAACGATCCATAATATAAATTAGAAATTAAAGCTTGTAATACTCTTTCTAATTATATTTTTAATTGGACTAATATATATAATCTTTTATAAAAGCTCGATTATAAATTTGATGAAGCTTTCAAAATATAAATACTCTAAGGAAATATTACTAATATAAATAAATTTTTAAAAGATCTTCAAAATATAATGAATTATTAAAATTAGTAGTCAGTCATAGTTGAAAGAGTAATTTTTTTTAATAAAGGTAAAAGAAGAAGAATTTTCAGTTGATTTACAAAATTTAAGTATGAATGTTAAAATAAACGGGTGTCGACATTTCTTAGAATATATTATAACATCAATATCAAGAAATTTAGAAGTTTCAATTGAATAAACAATATCTTTATTAGTAGATAATAATAAATACTTTTCTTTAATTTTAATCAAAGGATTAAAAGAGTCATACGTGAATATTTATAAATGGCTTTAAGAATTATATAACAATAGAGAAAATATAACTAGTATACTAAAAACTAGTTAAGAAGAAGCGAAGACATTCTTTTAATTAATAAAATACGGATTCATAAGCACAGATTCGCTAGTGTGCATCTGGACTTTAAAAATTCTATCCTTTGTCATAAATGAGTTAAAATAAAGTTAACAAATTCAAGAATTCTACACGAACGAAAATGGAGCTATTCATTGTTGTTTCAAAGCATTGGAAAATGCTCATCATTTGAAGTTTACTTATTTTATCAAAGAAAAGAACTCTTGAGTTTCATTATTCTACCCTATAAACTAGATTTCATCGATTTATTTTAAAATAGGTTAAGAAATTTATACTCAAATGATTACGACTTTATTAAATATGCAAGAAAAATCATAAAGTTCCTTTTCTCACAAAGTTAAATTAAATAATAGGTTTTTTTTTTTAAATTAGATTTTATAGGACGGAACTATAGAAGTAATTATTGATTGCATTATTAAAGTAAACTTGGAAAATATATAAAATTTAAATATATTTTCTGTTACAATAAGTATATTAGTTTAATTTAGCACTTCTTTGTGAAATTTGGAACACTCTTTTTAATGAAATAAATGACAGAAATTAGTTTTCATAAATTTTGGAATGTTTAAAATTCGGATTATAATAAAGCAGTTTTTTGATTAAAATCGTGACAATCAGTTAATTATTTTTGTTTCTTTAATCTTATTAATAAATTAATAGTTAAAATTCCGATTATATTTTCAAAATATTGATAACTTTTTTGAAAGAAAAGTATGATGATTAAGAAATAAGATAATTTATGCTAATAAATTTTATTTAAATACTAAACAAGTTTTAAAATTTAAAAACCTATAGTTTGCTTGATAATCTTTTGAATTAAATACAATACAGAATAAATGTTAGTTATATTATTAATATTTATGATATAGAGTTTATTCTTAGGTTTTTATTATTTATTATAGCATATGCAGTCATAGAAATTTGTAAAAAAAAATATCAATTAAACTATTTGAAATGATTTAATTTGTTTATTTTAATAGTTTAGTTTTTTCTTTAACTCTTTTTGAGCCTCTTAAAATACTAATTCTAAGAAATATAGATAATAAAAAGTTTTTAGAATTTTTAAATAAGTTTATAATGTAAGCATTAAAACACTTTATGGTATAAGAAAATATAGCTATAAGAAAAAAGTAATATTTTATAAATAAGATAAATAATGAATGTTTATAAGTATAAACAACTTATAGCTGCAAATATTATTGCTGCTATTTTGGAATTTGAAAATGAGAAAATAAACACCCAAATCCTTTCATTAAAAATATTTGAGCAATATCAGTTTATAAAAAATAATCACAGTATAGAAAATAAGCATCTTTGGCATTTTTTAAGCATACTAAAGTTTAATACAAAAAATGTAAATTTTAACCTGGTCGATAAAATTAATTTTGACGTAAATGAGAGTCAAGATAGACAATCTTCTGGTTCATATGGCTAAAGAATAAATAATTAAGTTTAGCAATCTTTTCAACAAAGCAATTAATAATAAAGTTTATTTCCTCCAATAATATAAAAAAATAATATTTAAAAAAGTGTTTAAATTGACTAATCACGTGAAAATAAAACTTATTGCTAAACTGATAGATACAATAATAATGTTACATTAAAAGTAAATATAAACAAATAATAAAGGCAATCGAAAAAATAGAATAAATTAAAATTAAAAGATTACTTGATAGTTTAAATCAACCTGAAAATGATTAAAATAATTATGAAAATTAACAAAATGTAAGAATTAGAGTGAAAAGTTTTAAAAATGATTCATATTATGAAAAAAATTTGGAAGACTGTAAAATACATTCTAAAAATTTAAATTAAAATTAATAATTTACGGTATAGTTTTTTGATTATGAGAATGATGATATAATTCAAATTTAAAGTATAGAGGAAACTTTTAATTTTGAAAAAAAGTTTATATAGTTCGTTTTCTTAAAATTGACCTAATAAAGAATTTAAAATAAAAATAATGATTTTGATAATATTTAAAAATCATTGTAAATAATTTAAATATAAGAAATTGTGAAGTTTTTAAGGTAAATTAAAATGGAAAAATTATATACATAAATCGATATTTTCAATTTAGTTAAAAAAATTAATGAACAAATAAACTATAAATCTGGTAAATTAAATTATTATATATTTAAATTAAGTTAATAATAATAATTAGATAACTTAAGTCTTAATGAAAAAGGATTTTAGTATTTCTTAATTTAAATATGTTATCATTAAAATAAAAATTAATCAACCGCAATTTCTTTGAATGTCTTAATAAAAATTCTAAGATAAAATTATGATTTTAATGATAATTTGATCTAATATTATAATGAAAAACTATAAATTAATCAAGATTATGTATTACCTGAAGGATTTATTAAGAAATAACATAAATAAATAAAATTCGATTTTAATTTACCTTCATCATTATTGTCTTAAATCCCTGAGAAATATAATATGGCAAATTAAATTATTTAACAAATTTTAAAATTGAATTTCTAAATTGAATTAAATTCAACGATGTCTTAAAAATTAGATATTTTTTATAGCAAAATAGAATTAAAATAATAGCCAATTAATAATATTACAGGAAAAAATGATAGTGTTGAAAATTAAGTATTTGCAAATGCTGATGATGAAAAATAAAAAATGTAAAAATATCAATAAGTGATTGATAAAATATAATCTAAAAATGTAATATTATTAGTAAAAGGAATAATACAACAAATAAAAATAAGAAGAAAAAAAAGAATAAGAGATATAAATTGAATAAGTAAAAAAGAGATAAGAAAAAAAATAATAATTACATTAATAATATATTGAAGAATTAAAATAAAAGATAACACAGAATAAATAAGAAAAATTATAAGATCTAATGTAATTTATATTTAACTATAATTTACAATAATTAAAGAGATAAAAATGAAAAAAAAAATATTTTAGAAAATATAGAAAAATATAAAAAATAAGAATTATTTTTAGAATTTAATATATAATAAAAAGAAAAAAACTTAGAAAAAGTAATTTAAAAGAATAAATAATAACAAGAAAAAATATTGTAGGATGTGAACTAGAAAAATCTATAAAATGCGTAATCCAAAAGGATTAAAAATGATTCAGAATAGGTTTTTATTATATAAATTAGAAATTGGTAATTTCAAAATTTGAAAATTAGAAAAAATAATAAATAGAAGATAGTATGTAAAGTAGTTTTAAAAGTGATTATATTTAGAAAATATTTATAGACAATCAAAAATAGCTCTCTGTATCATTTAAACACTACTCAGATATATATGAAAATATAAAACAACAATAAATTTTAAGATAAAGGGTAAATTTCTATTAAAATAAGGGTTTTTATAATTTTTGCGTTTAAAATAATGTAGCAAATACAAATTAGTAATTCAAAGATGTTTAAACTTTATTTATGTAATTTATTAAAAATTCAAACATTAAAGTAGGAGGAGACAAGCTTAATGGTTTAGACTTTGAAGAATTTAAATATATTTTATTCAAAATCTCACTTCAATTGTAAAAAAATTTAGAGCTTTTCATTTAGGAGATGGAGTTAGAGTAGGATAGCTTTAAATATTAATCTAAGTTAGATAAATTAAAGAATAAAAGAATCATTTAACCTGTTATAAGGAGTAATTTAAATCATTCCAAAATTGATTAATCTCTTGAAGAATATGAATTTGATAAAACTGTTAACTTGGATATTGAAATTTATTAAAAATGATACATAAGAATATATTGAAACCTTTATAAATAAATCATTTCCTTCTTTTATTAATAATATTCACACAAATAAAAATAATTATGATTAAAAATTTACATTTTAATTACTTTAAAAAAAAATAACATAAATTAAAATATAAAATAAATGAATAAATTTTTTTTATTTCCAGAATATTTGATTTATTAAAACAATATAATTCAAAAGCATTTACAATTAATAGCAGATAAAAAGGCTAATTAAATATTTATAGTCCTAAATATTATACAATAATTGATTAAATCACATTATCAAATATACTAAAAATAAATAAATCTTGAAAATTTAGAATTTTTCTTTACAAATTAAACCAACAAAATATAATAAGATATATTAACAAACATATTGCCATAAATTGCATCAGAGGCTTTAAATTTAACAAAATTATTCCCTTAATCAATTAAATTTTTAAAATAATGTAATTCAGAAAACATGTTTTTAACATAGAAATAAGCTTTATGTTTAAATGCAAACATGTTTTTTTGTACTTTTCATTAATAAAATAATGATAATATAATAAATATTGTAAATTTTGAGTAATTATACAAAAGATCAAAAAAAGAAAATAAACAAAAAGTTGAAAAAATAAATTGTATATTTAATTATTTTAAAACTCAACTATCAAATCTATAAGAAAAATTTATTTTATACTAAAGAATTTCTGTAAAAGAAATAATTAATTATCAGTTAAACTTTGATTACTGGCTAAATAATAAAAAAAAGCTTTCTTTAAATATAAATTAAAAAAAAAGTATTTATATTGAATCTTAGTCTTATAAAGTTATTCAAGGAGTTTGTTATTTTTAAAATCATATGTTCACAAATAAAATATTGGAAAATATAATATTTTTCGAACGACCTTAATTAATTCCATTTCTATTATTTACTGAAGAATTATAAGATTATGAAGCTTTATGTTTTATTGGAGCTACTAAATTTAATCAATTCAATGAAAAAGATTAAAATTTTTAAAATATAGAATAAATTGAATTAAAGTCAGATATTTTCAATAGATAACCATGCTATTAAATTTATATTGATATAAACAATTATGAACAAAATAAAATATAATTTAGTCCTCCTTTAATTTTAAGAGAATTGAACAAAATGTATTTTAAATTAAAACAGGTCAATAGGTTTTAAAGGATCAGATATAAATGTAGAGGATTAAAAACTATTTATAGAAACAAAAATCCTTTGTAACTAAGATAATTAACTAAATTATGTTTTATAATGGATTGCAGCATCAGAAAATGAAAGATCTATATTCTTTGAAGAAGATAACCAGGAATTAAGACAAATAATGGGTTTAATTTCTTAGAGACAAATATTTCAAGTTGTAAAATTGCTTTTAGACTGGTCTGATCTAAGATTTAAAGACAACATTGATGTGACTCTTTTATAATTTTTAATTGACTTTTAATGAAATTTATATAAAATGTATGATTTCTTTATAACTTGTAATTATAAACAATAATATATATGGTACAAAAGCTATTATAAGTTTAAGATTAAATGATTAAAGTCAATTTTCATGAGTTTAGCAAATATAGGCATCTAGATTAAAACAATCAGTGAAATTGACCAAAATTCCTGGAATGAAAAAGATAGTTACTCCTTAATGGAGTGAAATAGTAGAATTTTGATAAAAAACGCTACCCTATCCATTCAATACAATCATAATGCTGGGGGATAAGACCTGAATCTGATCAGTGCCATTCTGAACCCTGAGATGAATACACTAAAATTCTTCATAGCCGGTATAATACAACCACTGGTTCTGACTGATCTTGGTGGGTTTGACCAAACTGGGTTCCTTGTGGCTGAACTCCATCATTTTCAGTATGGTCTCAGAGTCCCGCAGTTTGGGCGTCAGACCCAGTCTTACCACGTTGTCACTGTTCGCCATACACTCGATGCAGTCCCCCAAAAGATATGCGTGTGGTTCGTTCGGCTTGCAGGACAGGCATTCACCAGGTTATAGTGTTATGTAGTTTAAAAAATACTGGAATAATATTCCTATGTCGTTTCCAAAATCTGTTTGTAAACGATTTACTAAAATTTGTCTTAAATCACAATTGCTACTACTTATTTCAGATATCAATTTTTACACTTCTTATTCATGATTTGCTAATTAAGATATTTCTATAAATATATTCTTAAGACTTTTCGATTATTCATATTCCTCTAAAGTACTTTGAGAAAAAATTTCTCTCAAACTATTTATGTTTTTTAAAAAATAATTGATTTATTCATAAGATGCAAAATTACTGAAAGCTTCAAATTAAGTCAATGCAATGGCCATTTCTGGTTTATAGTTATCATCTTTATAAATATCAGGAAATTCTTTATTTAATTATTCAGCTAATTTTTTATCAGGGTGAGCTTAGATGCTCAAAGCTTTGTTAACACAGAGAACCTTAAAAAGATACGGAAGTTAGTTGTTGCCAAATTTTTCAATGCACTTTTAGCCTATTAATTTTTATGTAAATTGACTTTTTAATCAAATAAATATTGAGGAAATAATTTTTATCATATTTCGTAAATAACAGAAATAACTATCATTTAAAGAAATATTAAGATATATAAGTAATTTAGAAATATGACAACCTAAATATATCTGAGGATCTTATTTTATTAAATCCTAAATTGGAGTTGAAGGTAATGCTGTATTTGTACCCATCCAAAACTCAGCATATGGTTAATTTTCATCTTTCTACTGAACTAAATTAAAAATTAAGGATTATTTTCCTATTTTTCCCCATGCGTAATTTTAAGCTTTACATTCAATTTATATCATAATTACTATAATTAAATAAATATCAAAATTTAAATCTAGTTGTTATGTTAAAGATCTAAAATTCTTTTGAATAATTATAACGTTATGATTTTGTCCTTTATGTATAATTTTTATAATCGTGCAAAACCAAAAAATCTTCTACATAATTTTTATAAGTTTAATCTAATTTTTTACTCATGTCTTTTATGTTTGAAAAATCATCTCTTAAATAGTTTAAAGGTTAGTTATTAATTTGTTCCTAAAAAATATTATTGGCCTTTAATTTATTTAAGTCAATATTTTTCAATTTTTCTTAACCTGAAATATTTCGAAGATTCTTTTCCCAATTTTTTAAATCATAGCTAATTTTCAATTATTGAATAATTATTTAGTTCAGTTTTAAAAAATATAATTTATTTTATTAAATAAATTTAAATAAATTTTTTTTCTTTTTACATTTCATCATTGTATTTTAAATCTTCAAGTTGATTTATAAAGCTGATTTTATTTTTAAAATCTATTGATCGTTGTATTAATGGAGAGTTAAGATTTTTCTAATTTTTATTTAATTAACAATTATACACTCTTTGATTCTCTTAAATAATTAACTATTAAAAATTTTTTTGCATTAATTATCCTCCTTTTTTTAAATATATTTTCTCTTTATTTTATAAGATAAATTCTTTATCATTATTATTTTATAAATTTATAAATTTATCATATTTGAGATTTGATTAAAACTTATTAGTATTTGTATGAGTTGAAAGACTTTTTACCTGACTAGTTTTCTTTATAATATATTTATTAAATACTTATAAATTTTACTTATTTAAATTAGTTACCAATAATACTATTAAAGATCGAATTTTGTATTTTATTCGAATTAAATTTAATTAATTTCTGCATCCAATTTTTCCTTTTTATTTATGTGTGAAATTTTTATTTGGATTTGAGTAAAAGTTATTTATGTTTTTCGTCTAGTTTATTGATAATTTTATTTGTTCTTAAATTTTAATTTTTATTTGAATCTCCAAGAATATGATGATTTACAATTTATTCTTAATTTTTAAAATAGTCATGATATTTTAGATAATATTTTTATATTTAAACTGTTTCAAATATATTTTGCTTAATAAATATTATTAAACTTTTTGAGTTTAAATTTCCTCATCTTTTAACAAATCAAATGGTTATTTCAATAATTAGTATTCTTTAGTTATTTTAGATATATTCTTTTATTATTATTAATTCATTAAATAATTTTAATTTCTTATATAATAAGATCATAAATTAAATTTAATAAAGTAAAAATTTAATATATCTATGAGTGACGAACTAGCAAAATATTTGAATCAGTTTGATTAAAATGGAGACAATATGAAGGCGTTCTAATAATTTTAGAAAATTGTTGCTGATAAAGAAAAAAGTTGTTATTATGACGCTAACAATGATATTTAATCATATTAATAATGTATGATTTAGTCCCAAAAGAAGTTCGAAAAATAATAGCACAAATTACTTTTAGCGAACCAATTCTTACAATCCAGACTTGAAAAATGTTTTGAAACACATCTATCATAAAAACAAGATACTCAATCGTGTAAACAAGAATTTGAAAACGATTTAGCTAAAGAATTAAACAACTTTTTGGAAAATGTGAGAAAGTGAATTATAATATAAATTATATTATATAAATAATTGATCAAAATAATATTCGTAATAACATTTAATACATCATATGAAGCCCTTCATTTATCTAATTTTAAATAGTTTTTCTTATGTAAACTTTTTACTTTATTTAAATGAATCTTTTGCTTATATGAACTTTTAAATTTACTTTGCAAAAAGATTTTGTTAACAAAGATCGTCATTTTGTGATTCTTTTAAATTAATAGTAGTATTTTTAAATAATAAAAATGTTTTTTTCAATTTTATTTATTAAATTATTTAAACCTTAAATTTCAAATATTTTTTATTGTTCTTAAGTAATTTTAGAAAAGAAAGAACTTTATGTAGAATATTTTTAATTAAATAAATTTTATTTTAAAGGTTATATTTTCGTGAAAAATTTTTTATATATATTTGGATTATCTTCGGTAGAATCTATGTTTATAAAGTTTAGAACATTTAATGGACTTTGTGTTTTAGTCTTTTAAATTTAAGATTTATAATTATATCTATAATTAGATATTTTATTTTATAAATCAGCAGATATTTGAGATTTTTATGTTTATTAAGGTTTTAATTAGTTAGGTTATTAATTGTATAATTTCTCTTTACATAATAAAATTTAATGTTGTTATATTTTATTTATGTTATTTTTTTAAAATTAATTCTTATTAATTTAATTTTAAATATTTTAATTTTGATTAATTAATTTCTATTTCGTATGTTACTTATGATTTTTATAATAATCGTTTATAGTTTATTAAATTAGAAAATTTCTTTATTTTAAAAATTATAATTTTGAATTTAAAAAACCAGCTTAATTTTATTTTTTCGAAATTTATTCACTATTTATTAAGCTAAGATAAATATCAAATATTTATTGTTAATTATTTTATAATGAAGACTCTTAAACAATCTTAGAAAAGTATAATTTATCATTAGCAGATTTAATAATAGTTTTTTTTTATTCTTAATCTAATTTTTTATTAGATATATTTTATATTTTGCTTTTTTTTTAATATTTTTAGCATAAATCATTCTATTTAAATTATTCTGATCTATTTTTAAATTAGTTTCTAGAATTTTCTAGTAGTTTTTCGAATAAGTAAAAGCATATTGAAATTAGTTGTAAGTTTCCCTTTAAAATTAAATTATATACCAATAGTTACTTATTCAAAATGAAATCAATTTATTCTTCAACTAGCTTATTATTTTTCAAAAAATCTTTATACTATTAAAATATATCTTCTTATTTAATATCTGTTATATTTAAAAGCATTATTATCTCAAAAGATGATTTTTTGAATTCTAAAAAATCAAATGTTTAACTTTAATAAAGACAATTTAGTATATCGTTTTCCCTGACTTATCTGCTTTTTTCAGCCTTTATTATTTTCCAATCTATACATTTAATTTCTTGCATTCTTTATATAATAGAATTTTTAATCCATAACATTTAAATTATAATAACTAACAGAAATATAAATTGCGAAAAAAATCATGGAAATAGACCTTCATGAATTAAAAGACGCTTTAAGGTGTCCTATTTCACACCAAATTATTTAAAATCTTAGTTTTCTTAAATGCGGACATGTCTTTGACAAAAAGTCAATTGAAAAAAGTTTCAAAATAAATATGAAATGTCCTCTTTGCAATCAAATTTCTGAGGATTTTCCAAAAAAACTGCATTTAATGGAAGGATTATTTGATAAAATTTATTTATTAGTGAAAGAAAAAGAAGTTTAGTATTAAAATTTGAAAGATTACTTTTAATAATAATTCATTAAGGAGATAAAGTAAAATTAGGAATAAATGATATAATTAAAGAATAATTTGATTTAATCTTTAGATAATTAAATATAGTAATAG
>Ga0105051_10007842_pt1 | contig 11004 bp, 8 predicted proteins | sample FRY02_FD_78383 | JGI IMG/M metagenome (GOLD analysis project Ga0105051, IMG submission 78383) | Freshwater microbial communities from Lake Fryxell liftoff mats and glacier meltwater in Antarctica - FRY-02 (megahit assembly) | ecosystem: Environmental > Aquatic > Freshwater > Ice > Glacier...
AAGGACCCCACGCCGCCGCAAATTCCGGTACGAACGATCGATTTCCTCCGGTAAATCAGGTTGGCTCTCCGTCATCTTTCTCTATGAAAACCCGTACTTCGCTCCATCAGGATTGGAAATTCCAAGCCCCTGACGCCCGCACTTGGCTTCCGGCCTCCGTTCCAGGATGCATTCATACCGATCTCCTCCAGCATAAGCTCATCAAAGATCCATTTTGGGGGTCCAATGAATTGGACCTGCAATGGATTGGAGAGCGGGACTGGTCCTATCGGTGTGAGTTTCAAATTTCGTCCGCTCACCTTGCGCACGACCAACTCGATCTTGTCGCCGACGGCCTCGACACCCTCGCCACGGTGCGACTAAACGGACAAGTCATTTCCCAAACCGAAAACATGTTTATTGGCTATCGGTTTCCGATCCGATCCGCCGTGCGAAGGGGAAAAAACGTGCTGACGATTTGCTTTCACACCCCCAGCCCCTATATCGCCAAAAGGCGACAGCCAACCGATTTTCCAGAATCCAATGACCCCGTCGGCGGGAGTTCCCACATCCGCAAGCAACCCTGCTCCTTTGGCTGGGATTGGGGTCCCCGTTTGGTCACTTGCGGGATCTTTCGGGACATCAGCTTGGAAGCCTGGTCGAACAATCGGATCGCATCGGTCCAGCTGACCCAATGCCACAGCCGGAATGCCGTCGAGGTCAGGGCAACTCCGGAACTGGCCCAGAAGGGACCCGGACAAATCAGGGGAACGATTTCTCTCCACGGCGAAGTCGTCGGACATTTCACCAACGGCAAGGTTCGCGTCAAAAATCCGGAACTGTGGTGGCCCGCCGGCCAAGGGGACCAGCCGCTCTACACCGTGGACCTCGAACTCGTGGACGACGATGAGGTCTTGGACACTTGGTCCGGGAGGATCGGACTTCGCACCATCGCACTCGATCGGCACCCCGACCGCTTCGGAGAGAGTTTTCAGTTTGTCGTCAATGGTCGCCCGATTTTTGCCAAGGGTGCCAATTGGATCCCCGCCCACAGCTTTGTCTCCGAAGTCACTCCCGCCGACTACGACCGCCTTCTGACCAGTGCGACCGACGCCCATATGAACATGATCCGGGTCTGGGGCGGCGGCATTTACGAAATGGACGCCTTCTATAATCTTTGTGACGAGAAAGGTCTCCTCGTCTGGCAGGATTTTATGTTCGCCTGCGCCCTCTATCCGGGAACTCGTGAATTCCTTCGCTCTGTTCGCGAGGAAGCCAATTACCAGGTCACCCGCCTCGCCCATCACGCCTGCTTGGCCCTCTGGTGCGGCAACAACGAACTCGAGCAATTCCCCGAAGAAATCCTTCGCACCGCCAAGCGGAAGAAAGCCTTCGAGGCGATTTTCTATCAGATTCTACCGGAAGTCGTGGCCGCGCGTGACGGCGTCACCGCCTACTGGCCCGGCTCCCCGCACAACCCCGCAGGTTGGGAAAAAGGCCACAACAATGAGTCCGCCGGAGACAGTCACTTCTGGGGCGTCTGGCATGCTCGCCACCCGGTGAAAAGCTATGAAGAGAAGGCCTTCCGATTTTGCTCGGAATTCGGAATGCAGTCCTACAGTTCGCCGGAAGTCGCCGCCTCCTTCTGCGACCAGAAAGACTTTAATGTCTTTGGCCCCGCGATGGAGAACCATCAGAAAAATGCCGCCGGCAATCAAATCATCCTCGACTACATTTCCCGCCGCTACCGGATGCCCGGCGACTATGCTTCTCTCGCTTACCTCTCGCAATTGAATCAGGCCTATTGCCTCAAGGTCGGGATTGAACATTTCCGCCGCTCGATGCCCTGCACGATGGGAGCCCTCTATTGGCAGCTTAACGATTGCTGGCCCGTCTTTTCTTGGAGCAGTCTGGAGTTCGGCGGAAAATGGAAGGCGCTCCATTATGCAGCCAAGCGCTTTTTCGCGCCGTTCCTCGTTTCCGCCCATGTTCCCGGCACGGAGGCAACCGGCATCGGGAATATGACCACGAATACGGTTCGCCTCGTCCATTTGCACACGGTCAGCGACGCACCCCAATCCACGGCAGGGCAACTCACCTGGCGACTACTCCACTTGGATGGACGGATTCTCGAGACCGGAGACATGAAGGTTTCGCTCCGCTATGGTCAGGCCAAACGACAGAAAACCCTCGACCTGAAAACTGCCATCCAAACCCATGGCCTCAGAAATCTCTTTCTCCAGCTTCGACTTCAAATGGAAACCGGCGAGCTCTCAGAGGACACCATTTTCCTCACCGCGCCGCGCTTCATAGATCTCCCCCGGGCGCGGATCGCGATGGCGGCGAAACGCATTTCCGTGCAGGAATTTGAGCTCCAATTGACGTCACCTGTTTTCCAACATCAGGTGGAGGTAAATTTCCCTGGCATCGACCATCACTGTGCCGATAATTTCTTCGACCTATTCCCCGGAGAATCTTATCAAATTCGCGTCCGCACCAAAGCTCCGACTACGTCTGCCGCACTGAAAGCCGCCTTCGCGACCCGGTCCTTAGCCACGAGTTATTGACCGCACCTAAAAGTGCCGTGATTTTTTGGACCGGTCACCGGGGCCGGCTCCCGGCCAAAGGCGGAAATCCCCTCAACCGGCAATCCGCACCGCCGCTGCCTGAGCCTGCAAGCAGAGCTCGGCCGCACGAAAGGCGTGGTCCTGCGTCATGGCCTTCTCGGTCCGGTTAAGGACATCGAGAATCAATTGACCAAAAAATGGGAAACCCACCTTGCCGGCGCAAGAAATCCGGTGTTCGCCTTTTTCATCCACGAGGTAAAGTTGGTCGCCGGCGGGATTCTCCGCCGCGACTTCCAGATATTTTCTCAGCTCGATCGTCCCTTTCGTCCCGGTGATGAACGTCCGCCCGTCGCCCCAGGAGCGAAGGCCGGTGGGAGTGAACCAATCCACCCGGTAATAACCGGAAGCCCCATTGTCCGCCGTGAGCGAAGCTTCTCCGAAATCCTCCAGCTCTGGATGGGATGGGTTGTTGAAGTTAGCCACGGCGCTAAAATTGACCTTCGCTTCTTTGGCTCCGGTAAAATGCAGAAACTGTTCACTTTGATGACTCCCGATATCGCAGAGGATGCCTCCGTACTTTTCGTGTTGGAAAAACCAGTCCGGACGAGAGCCCACCCCCAGCCGATGAGGTCCCGTGCCGATGGTCTGCACGACGCGCCCAATGGCCCCGTCGGCAATCAATTGACTGGCAAAAACAGCGCATTCCACATGCAACCGCTCACTGTAATAGACCATGTATTTCCGTCCGGTGCGGCCAGCCACGGCCCGGGCCTCGGCTAATTGCTCCAGAGTGGTGAACGGAGTTTTGTCGGTAAAATAGTCTTTCCCGGCCTCCATCACCCGGCAGCCCAGCGGCCCCCGTTGATTGGGAATCGCAGCCGCTGCCACCAGTGGGATGGCGGGATCTTCCAGGATCGCCTCCAAACTTTCGGCGGGCCGAACCTGCGGGTATCTTTTGCAAAACGCCGCCACCCGGTCCGGATCAGGATCATAGACCCAACGAAGATCGCCTCCGGCCTCAATGAGGCCATTGCATTGTCCATAGATATGACCGTGGTCGAGATGGACGGCGGCAAAGGGGAACTCTCCGGACTGGCAAACCGGAGCCGGCTTGCCCTGCGGAGCGTAATTCATTCCATCGGCGGCAGATATTTTCATTTGATCAATTGGTTTTGGATGTATTCGAAACTCTGAGCCAGGGAATCCACCGGATCGCCGGGGCAAACGTCCTGCTCGACGATAAACCATTGGCAGCCGGCTTTCTCCGCCGCTGCCGTGATTTTTTTGAAATTCAAGTTCCCGGATCCGACCTCACAAAAAGCAGGCTGATTCTCCGCCGTAGTTTGGTAATCCTTCAAATGAATGAGCGGCAACCGCCCCTCCAGCTTCTCGCACCATTCCACGTTTTCGCCACCACCATAGTGGACCCAATAAGTATCGAGTTCACCTTGCAGATGACGTCGATCAGTCCCTTCGTAAATACGATCAAGAATGGTCCGGCCGTCCCGTTTCTGAAACTCATGGTTGTGGTTGTGATAACTGAGAGTTAGCCCCGCTGCGACCAGCACCTTCCCGGCCGCGTCGAGTCCTTCGATCAGAGCGGCGACACTTTCCAAACTCGAAAGATCGTTTTTCGCGGGACAGGGATACGCGGTGTGCGCACAGCGCAATTTTTGCAGACGTTCGACCACGACTTCCGGATGGCGGAGAATGGTTTCGCCGGGTTCATGGGTGGCACAGCAAACTAATCCCTCACCATCAAGGATCTTCATAAGTTCCTCTTCGGGGATCGGCCCCATCCCGCTGACCTGAACGGCGGTGTAGCCGACCGCACGGATGCGGCGAAGCGTGGTTGCGATATCCGCCGGGGTCTTCAGGAGATCCCGGCAGGTGTAAAGTTGAGCGGCGACTTGAGAAATTTTCATCGTGAGGAGGAGGCCGTCTTTTTTAGGGGTTTGCTTTTACTGACATTTTTTTTCGTGGATCTTTTCTTAAGCTCGCGGGCAAACGTTCGGCCATCCATTGGCAATGTCACCGTCTTGTCTTGAAAAGCTGAAAGCAACATGGCATTGCCCAATTCCACCGAATGAATGCCCTCTGCAGCCGGAGCAATCAGAGCCGTCTTGTCCAGAACCGCCTCGGTAAAATTGCGGATGATGCCAACGTGTCCGAGCCCTGGCCCAGAAATTGGAACCTCCACATTCCAAACCGGCGGGCGGGCCCAAACGGCCTTGGTCGTGCGACTAAACTCCGACATCTCCACCTCATTACGGGTAAAGAGAAGGCGGCTGTTCTCCAGGACCACCCGACCCCGCTCCCCGGTGACTTCCAACCGGTCGGTACCGGGCGCCTCTCCCGTCGAGGTGATAAAAACTCCGGTGGTGCCATTGGCGTATTCCATATAGGCGGTGACATCATCTTCCACTTCAATGTTGTGGTAGCGGCCGAACTGACAATGGGCGCGCACCTTATCCGGCATCCCAAAAAGCCACTGCCAAAGATCAAGTTGGTGTGGACATTGGTTCAACAACACGCCTCCGCCTTCTCCGGCCCACGTGGCGCGCCAGCCTCCCGACCCATAGTAAGCTGCCGTCCGGAACCAAGTCGTGACAATCCAATTGATGCGGCGAATCGTCCCCAGCTCGCCACCTTGAATCATTTCCCGCAATTTTAGATAAGACGGATCGGTCCGCATGTTGAACATGGCCGCAAAGACCTGTTTCTTCGACTGATGGGCGGCAATGAGTTGCTCGCAATCCTCCTTGTGAACCGAAATTGGCTTCTCCACCAACACATGCAAACCGGCCTTCAAAGCGGCGATTCCGATCGAGGTATGCGAATAGTGTGGCGTGGCAATGAGCACGCCGTCCACCAGTCCGGAGGCAAAAAGAGCCTGCGCATCGGAAAAAACCTCCACCCCATCGTAGGGAGGAAGCGACGCGGCTTGGGCATCACAAACCGCCGTCAAACGACAACGGGGAACCTCTCCGCCTAAAATATTCTTCGCGTGACTGCGCCCCATGCCGCCCATGCCAATGATTCCAATGCGAAATTCTTTCATGAGTGAGAGAGTGGGTGAAACCGATGTGGAGGAAAAGACCAAGACAAGACCATCCAACACGTGTTAGGTTGGGAGGAGCGGCAGCGTCAACTGAAAAATGAAGTCATCTATTCGTTCCACCTCCGAACTGGCCCGACTGCTCGGCGTCTCCCGTTGGACGGTCTCACGAGCGCTCAACAATCAACCCGGGGTGAGTGCGGCCACGGTCGCGCTGGTCAGGGCCACGGCCCAGCAACGGGGCTTCGCCCCCAGCCTTCTCGGACGCGGATTGCGCACCGGATCAACGGACCTGATCGGTGTTTGTCTCCCGGATTTGGAAGAGTTTTTTCTCACCTCAAAGATCACCTTGCTTCGAAATGCCTTGGAGGCCAAGGGATGGCGACCAACCCTGCAGATCATTGACGGCACCGCTCAGGCGGAGAATGAGAGCATGGCCCATTTCGCCTCCTTGCGATGCGCCGGGGTGATCAGCTTTGCGTCCTGTCTCCGGGATGAGGACCCCGGGCTGCGAAGTCTCGGCGATGCCCACATTCCGGTCGTCCGAATCGACCCCCTGCAATCGGCCGCTACGCCTTCCGTGCACACCGACCGCAAAGCCGCCATGCAAATCGCCATCAAGCATCTGCATGCCCTCGGTCACCGGCAGGTCATGGCGGCTGGATTTTCGCCTTCGGGCACCTACGCCCGGCAACGTCTGGCGGGGTTGCGCCAAGGCGCTCGGGCTGTCGGTTGGGACCCCGATCGAGACCTCTTGCTTCTCCCCCACCCGGGGATGACCGAAGATTTTTCGGCCGGAGCGACCTTGGCTAAAGCCTGCCTGGGAAAAATCCCACGCTGTCCGGCCATCCTCGCGATCAACGATCGTGTCGCTCTTGGCCTACTCCGGGTTCTCCAAGCTCGCGGACTTTCCATTCCGGAGGACGTCACCCTGGTCGGCTACGACAACTCCGCCTTGGCGCCCTTCGCCGGGCCCGGCTTGACCAGCGTCGATCCGCAAGCTGGCGAATTGATCGCCCACGCGGTCCAACTCTTGACCCCAACGCGAATCGAAAAGAGAAAAAAAATCCAAGTGACTCCAAGGATTGTGATCCGCGCATCGTCTGCTGCGCCTCCGAAATCCAGCGAATAAACGGTCACTTCAAGAGCTGCGCCCACCTCACTCAAATTTCACGATACGGAATTTTGTGATTAACATTTGTGCTGTCATCAGGGACCATCCCCGCTCCACCAGTGGACTCCGAAAGAGCCTCGTGCAAAGGCCACTAAAGACGCTAAGAAAAGACAATCCACCTTCCCACCTTCCCACCTTCCCACCTTCCCACCTTCCCACCTTTCCCCTTGCTTCCCGCCTCCACGTCCCTCGCTGATCTCGAATGGGTGCCGAACAAACGGCTCCCCGGCCTGACCCGGCTGAACCTTGCCACCTTGGGCGATCTCCTTCGGCACTACCCCCATCGTCACGAGGACCGATGCCGGTTTGACCATTTTCCTGAAAATGAAATGGATCGCGCCGTCTGCCTTCATGGTGTGGTGGTCAAATCCATTTCCAAGCGCCTCGGGAGCTGGAAGCGAATCGTAGAAGTGGTCATCGAAAAGGAGGCCTCCGGAGTCCTCAGTCCGCCGGTGACCTGCCGCTGGTTCAACATGCCTTTCATTCATAAGATGATCGTCCAAGGCGATACGATTGTCGTTTATGGACGACCCAAGAAACGAGGTCAGCAGGTCGTCATCGATCATCCCGAGTTTGAAATCATCGACGAGGACGAAAGTTCAATCCACATGAACCGGATCGTTCCCGTCCACCCGGCCGGCGAAGGGATCTCCACCCGCCTCCTCCGGAGCCTCGTTCATCAGGCCCTCACGGAAACCGACCTCTCCACCCTCCCGAGCCTCCTCCCCGCAGGCCAACCCGAGTCCCTCCGAGCACTCCACTTCCCGGATTCTCCCGAGGCATTGGAAAGTGCCCGCCAGGCGCTTGTTCATGAGGAGTTTTTTGGCCTCCAGCTCCTCATCCAGGCGCGCCGCAAAGAATGGGAACGACTTCCCGGCATCGCCCGCCAGGCGAAGGGGACCCTCCTGAAAATGCTCGTGGACGAGTTGCCATTCACTCTGACGAAGTCCCAGCGTGAGGTCATCCGAACCATCCGCCGAGATCTGGCCACCCCGGCCCGAATGAATCGTCTCCTCCAGGGCGATGTCGGCTCCGGAAAGACCCTCGTCGCTCTCGCCGCCATGCTCCTCACCGTGGAATCGGGCAGTTCGGCCGTTCTCATGGCACCCACCCAAATCCTCGCCGAGCAACATTTTCTCAATTTCCAGCGTCTCCTCAAACCGCTGGGCATTCCCGTGTCCCTCCGCACGGCCGCCCGGAAAGAATCCGGGGGACCACACGCGGCCCGCGTGTTGGCTTCGGCGGCTCGCCGAAGTTCTGGGTCAGGCGAGCCGCCTGACCCCGCACCCGAGCCGGGTGCGCTCCCCGGAGATTCCTTAAACATCCGTTATTCAAAACGCAACCTGCCCCATTTCGAGCGGCCCTGGGCAAAATACATGGTCACTTTCAGCACCCGGAACGGTCTCCAACTGGCGCCGCAGGATCGACAAACGATTCTCGACTCCATTCTGCACAACCAGGACCGATACGAACTTTTTGCGGCCTGCGTCATGCCGGATCACGTCCACCTTCTCATCGAACCCGCCGTCAAAAAATACCACTCCGACGAAAAAGCAGAATTCTTTTCCCTCACAGAAATCCTCCACACGATCAAATCGTTCACCGCCCACCAAATCAACCAGGCCCATGAGAGGAAAGGTCCTGTCTGGGAAAAAGAGTCCTTCGATCGAATCATTCGATCCGAAGCCGATCTTCAGGAGAAATTCACCTACATCCTTAACAATCCTCGGGAAGCCGGAATCATCGAACAAGATGAAGAGTACGCCTTCAACTGGCCGACGTCACACGAGAACCGGGTACCACACGCGGCTCGCGTGTCGGCTTCGGCGGCTCGCCGAAGTCCTGGGTCAGGCGAGCCGCCTGACCCCGCACCCGGGCCGGGTGCGCTCCCCGAAACCCCCGGAACCCCCGGAATTTCCGGAACTCCCGGCATCACCGTCGGCACCCATGCCTTGTTTTATGACGAGGCGGAATTGGATCCTCCCGGCCTCATTGTTATCGACGAGCAACATAAGTTCGGCGTCCTCCAGCGTACCCGCCTCATCGACCGCGGTAACGCTCCGGATGTGCTCATCATGACCGCCACGCCCATCCCCCGAACCCTCACCCAAACCCTCTATGGAGACCTCGAGGTTTCCCTCCTTCTGGAAAAGCCCGCCAACCGCGGGGAAATCCAAACCGTGGCCCGGGAGAGCAAAAAACTTCCAGAGGTCGTCGCCTTCCTCCGCAAACAAATCGAGAAAGGCCGCCAAGCCTACATCGTCTATCCCTTGGTAGAAGATTCTGAGAAACTGGCCGCGAAATCCGCCACCGCCGAGTTTGAGAAATGGAAGCCCCTCCTGGCCCCCCATGCTATTGGACTCATCCATGGCCGACTCGGCGCGGACGAAAAAGAGGCGATCATGAAGGACTTCCGCGACGGCCAACTCGCCGCGCTCGTCGCCACGACGGTCATCGAAGTCGGCGTGGATGTCCCCAACGCCAATTTCATGATCGTGGAGAATGCGGAGCGCTTTGGCCTCGCCCAGCTCCACCAACTCCGGGGTCGGATCGGCCGAGGCTCCCACAAATCGTACTGCATCCTCCTCCACGACCCCAAAGCGGAAGATTCAGCCCGAGAGAAACTGACCATTTTGGAGAAAACCACCGACGGCTTTCAAATCGCCGAAGCTGACCTGCATCTCAGGGGCCCAGGCGATCTCCTCGGCACCGCCCAAACCGGCCTCCCTCCGCTCAAATTGGGAGATCTTTTCGCCGACGCCGAAGTCATGCGCGAGGCGATCACCGAGGTGGCGGAGATCTTCCACGCCGACCCTGACCTGACCCGGCCCGAACACAGCACTTTGCGGAATTTTATCCAAGAATCTCAGGCCCAGGTCGTCGCGGCCGCAGGGTGAATCCTCCGGCGCGGCGGGATTTTTGGATTCTGAAGGCCAACTGATTCCCGGAACTCGACCGAATGGTCGCTGCTGGAAACCTTCTTCCGCTTGTCCGCCCACCCCCCCGAAACCGGGATGCCGCACGTGGGAGGTGTTCTCTGCTGCTTGTGCCGTCCTGTTGGCACCGGATATTTCCGTCAGCTCCGATTTTCGCCGAAGACTTGAGCCAACACGTCGAGGCCGTGCTCGCTGCCATCCTCGCGACCCTGCCCACGCGTAGCCGCGATCTGGAAGAAGGGCCAGCCCAAGCTTTTCAGGAGGCCTCGGAGGACAACGCCCGCTTCTTTGCACTTGAACCCCTCTTCGTCCAAACATAGGCATCAAGAGGATGCAATATCAACAATTGGGAAAAACCGATCTGATTGTCTCCCGGATTTGCTTTGGATGCTGGCAGCAATCACCTGGCTTTTGGGGTGCGATCGATCAAGACGCCTGGGAAGAGGCCGTCGTGGCCGCGCCAGACCTTGGCGTGAATTTCATGGATACGGCCGATGCCTATGGCGAGGGTTTTGCGGAACGCCGCCTAGGCGAGGTCCTCGCCAAACATCACTTGCGGGACAAATACTTGATTGCGACAAAATTCTACTGGAATTTCAGCGATCCGAAAAATCGCTTTCCGGATACGCGTCATGACCACATCCTGGAGGCTTGCGAAGCCTCCTTACAGCGCCTGCAAACCGATCACATTGACCTCTACCAAATTCATGCCTGGGATGCTCTCATCCGCCCAGAAGAAGTGGCCGCAGCCTTCAGCAAACTCCGGCAGGAAGGCAAGGTGCGTTGGTTTGGCGTCTCCAATTGGAACCGTGCGCAAATGGCCATGTTGCTAAAATATTTTCCTCTCGAGTCTCTGCAACCGCACTACAATTTATTGTTCCGGGAAATCGAAGCCGAGGAATTGCCTTTTTGTCTGGAACAACAGATCGGCGTCATCCCCTATTCTCCGCTCTATCGCGGTTTGCTTAGTGGAAAATACGCACCGGACCACATCTTTGCCGATCACCGGGCCGACCAAAAATATTTCTCCGGCAAACCCTTTCAACGCATCCTCGAAGGACTGCAGGGATTGAAACCCATGGCAGAAAAATACGGGCTGACCATTCCCCAGCTTTCCATCGCCTGGTTGCTCACTCATCCGGCCGTGACCAGTACCATTGTCGGCATCAAAAATCTGGAAAACGTCGCCACCATTGTTCCCGCTGCGGAAGTGCGCTTGGAACAGCCGGACTGGCATCAGATGGCGAGCGCCATGGAAAAAGTAAAAATCGGCGGCTAGAAGAATGGGCC
>Ga0105051_10007850_pt1 | contig 10996 bp, 9 predicted proteins | sample FRY02_FD_78383 | JGI IMG/M metagenome (GOLD analysis project Ga0105051, IMG submission 78383) | Freshwater microbial communities from Lake Fryxell liftoff mats and glacier meltwater in Antarctica - FRY-02 (megahit assembly) | ecosystem: Environmental > Aquatic > Freshwater > Ice > Glacier...
ACAGGGTCCACTTCAAATACACCAGCTCCAAATCCATCTAATTTTTTCTATCGACTCAGCGATAATGATGCGTTAATTACAGTAGTGCAATACCCTGCTAAAGCAGCATATTTTAGCTACCTGAGTTATGTATTTACCAGCGCAACTAGTCACTACCCTGCTCAAACTACTCCTCCTAATCCTCAGCAAGTAAAATCACCCAATCCTAACCGTTATGAAATATTTGGTAGTGTTGGTAATGCCGTTAATAATGTCGTTGTGCAGAATCAAAATGGTTTGCCTTGGAATGGAAAGGTCATTACCCATGTGACAACTTCAAATGCAACCTTAGCTGACAATATTGTGATTGATCTAGTGGCCCAAGGAATTGATCGTAATTCTATTTTCATAGAAAAGCTTGGCTCAAATGTTCGTACGGGCAGAGATCAAGATGCTGATGACTTGATGACCTTAATAAGGTATGCATTACCCGAAGAGCAAATTACTGCAGATAATTGGTATGCCTCGCTGTCTAGCAATGTATTAATTTATAAGGTGAGCAAACCTTCTTTGAGTGTGGTGCGTTACCCTCCTAATCAATATACCAAACGCACAGGCACTGACGAGACCTCCTTAAATTCTGCTTTAACTGAATTAGCAGGACTATTACAGGCATGGTCTACTACCAACCAGCCACCTTCATCTACCGGTCTATCCGCTGCTACAACAACTTCCCCTTTTAAACCAACTGTAAATGATGTTAATGGGGAGCCTCAGGGTATAGTGGGTAGTACTTGCATTGCGGACGGCACCCTTTGTGCTGGCGATAATCAGGATACAAGCAATTATCCCAACTCGCCTGATTTTTATTTATCTAGTAATAGTGTTTTATTTGTTGCTGGTGTAGATCATAATCAATTTAATAACTCAAGCTATATATCTCTGAGTATCTATAACGCCAAAGAGTTCGCAGGCATAGCAAGTTCTTCTCAAGCCAATGTTAATGCAGTTGGTTTTAATAGTGGCTCTTTAACTGGTTCTGATCAGACAGTTGGATCTGCTCAATCGGTTTTGCAGACTCTAGGTTTATATGATTCTGCTACCCCAACGCTTAAATCGGTACTACCCAAATTATATGTGGCGCTTGTGTCAAAAAATTGCTCAACAGTTCCAGTCAGTGCGCAATACTGTATTAATTTAAATGGAGACACATTAATACCTGATGATAAAACACCCATCAGTATATTCGAGCGATCTTATATTCGTCCTGGCGATACTAATGGGGCTGATGTCAACGTAATGGTTCTTCCGCAGGTAATAGGACCAGGAAAAAAATGACTGTTAACGTAACATGACTGATGACGAAGTAATACTGAGTAATTTAATCTTGTGAGTTACAACGCATAACGCCGTGCCAAGCTGAACTGAATGATTTCAAGGCGAGCCTTTTCTCCTTATCGGCCAACCTGTTTCCATATCTGCTTTTCCTAACAGGGGAGACGATAGCCAGTACATTAAAAATGAGATTTCCTTGATATTTTTAATTTCGGACGGATTAATGCAGTAGTCCTTCTTCGAGGGCTTTAATTTGCATGGCGACATAGCGCGAGTAAATACGGCAGTTGGTAAAACTGCCTCCCACAAACCACAACCCTTGTTGGTTGGTACGGCGCCACATATTGTTCATCTCGCCATCAGGTGCTATGCCCCAAACTAGACCAATTTTTTGGGCAATATCTTCGCCCAAAAGCTGCTTGACGACCGCTTCTTGTGGGATGAAGCCAGTGGCCGTGACGATAAGATCTGCCTGCATGAGGGTTCCGTCTTTTAAGAGTGCGCCCTTTGAGACAAATTTTTCAATTTGTTCATACTGGCACAAACCGATGGCGCCGCTAATAATTAGGTCTGAACAACCAGCATTCAAATAGTAGCCACCGTAACGCGTCCGGATTTTCATTTGGTAGCCGGTATCGTCCTCGCCGTTATCCCATTTAAATCCGCATGCAATCAAACCGTTGATCAGTTTTTTATCTAACTCGATCATTCGGGCGGAGGTTTGTTTGAAATTTCGTTTTGTTACAGGCATCGTATTGATACTTGAAAGGAGATCGCCATCCTCCAGCGCAATACCCTCGTACAAAGCATAGGTTAATTTGAGGCTGGGATCGATACTGACAACAGTTGTTGATCCCCGTTGAATCATCGTCGTTTGTACGCCGTTGCTGTGAAGATCTTGTGCCACGTCATGCGCGCTCGTTCCTGTGCCCAGAACAAGTGCACGCTTTCCTTTCCATTGTGCGCCGCTGGTGAATGCACTGGTGTGCATGACATCTCCGGTGAAGTCATCGAGCCCGGGTAGTTTTGGAATCCGAGGCAGCCCGACGAGTCCATTTGCAAAGATGATGTGTTTCGGTCGCAAAGTGTGCTCGACACCAGTGACATTATTTTTTAGTATGGCTGTCCATCGTGAGCTTGCCTCGTCATAGGAGGCATTGGTTAACTCATTACTTGTCCAATTATTTATTTCCATAGTCTGCGCATAGACTTCAAGCCAGTTACCTACCATGTCTTTCGGCAAATAAGATGGCCAGTTCTCAGGAAATGGCAAATAGGGCAAATGATTGAGATCCGTGACGTTGTGTAGCGCAAGCGAGTGGTAACGCATGCGCCAACTATCTCCGATTTTTGGATACTTATCGATGACCAAGGTGTCGACGCCAATCAGCACCAAAGACGCGGCAACACTGAGCCCCGCTTGACCGCCACCGATGACCAAAACAGTTGGATCCCGGTCAAGGTAGGCTTGGCTCTCAATACGTTGGTCCTGCCAATTGGTTCCACCAAAGTTTCGTGAGTAGGCTGCCCCTGTTGGACGATGCACGCCAATTTTTTCTTCGTGCCCTTTGAGCTCATGAAGACTAGTCAGAAGTTGAAATGCCTTCGTTGGTGTGTCAAGCAACAGACGAAGAACCCCAAAACATCGACCCAATTCGGTTTCGAACTGAATAACGGATTCGATGACATCTATGCCGGTTCGTTTGAGACGACGCGGACCAAGTCGCCCCTCAGCGAGCTTGAAATCGCGCGCTTTTATATTCGCTTGTGCGCTTAGCATCAAGGACGCTATGTCGTGCGAACCTGCAGTTGGTGTAATTGACCAAGTAAACGCCAGTAGATCGCGCCAATGACAGTCATCCGCAAACAGATTTTGGATTGCGGTGTTGTCAGCCTGCGTTAAGGCCTGATTAAGGGTGTCAAGCCAGTTTGTTGCACTGATGCGATCTACAACGTCAAAGGAGTGAATAATATTTTGTGCAGCGATGCCAAGCATATGTCTAGAAGCCTAATTAGTTTTGTAATTTGATGCCACTCGTTTTGATAAATTGTGACCAGCGATCAAATTCTTTTTTATTGAATACGACAAAGTCTTCGGCTGTGCTACCAAGAATCTTGGCGCCGACATTTTCAAATCTTTCGCGAACGTCGGGCATTTTCAAAATGGCATTAAATTCAGCATTCATTTTTTTGATAATTGCAGGCGGTGTCTTGGCAGGTGCCCAGATGCCATACCACGCTGCGACATCAAAGCCAGGGTAGCCACTCTCGGCTACCGTTGGCACGTCTGGGAGTGTGGGGATCCTGTAGCTGCTACTGACCGCCAACGGCCTGAGCGTACCTGCTTTGATATGCTGCGTGGCGGTCGCGACGCCATCAAAGCTCATGGTGACTTCACCAGACATAGTTGCGATGAGCGCGGGGGCAGCCCCTCTGTACATCACCTCAATCATGTCGGTCTTGCTCATATCTTTAAGCACATTGAAACTTAGACTGGGTGATGCGCCTATGCCTGTACTGCCATGGCTTAGTTGCCCAGGTTTAGCCTTGGCGGCTGCGATGATTTCTGCCAGTGTTTTGTAAGGTGCTTTGGAGGAGATGACCAGCACGTTGGGGACTTCAGCGATTGTCGTCACGGGCACAAAATCGTTAAGCGGATGATATGTGGGTTTGTCCGTCAAGGCGAAGTTCACAGCATGCGTGCCAGAGGTTCCAAGAAAAAAGGTATAGCCATCTGGAGCACTCTTTGCGGCTGCTGCGGCACCGATCGTACCGCCAGCGCCACCACGGTTTTCCACCACAACAGGCTGACCTACGCGCTCGGATAGCTTTGCGGCCAAGACACGTCCCAAGACGTCGGTTGTACCGCCTGCGGGAAAGGGCACGATTAATTTGATGGGCTGATCTGGATACGCACTATGCGCTATACGAAAAAAACAAAGTACTAGAAAGCAACCGAATACAATATTTTTGAATATTTTCATGATGTCTCCTGATTATTTTTTTTTATAATAAACCAGATGGGTGTTTTTTAGTCAAGAAAGAATGACGTATCTAAGCCTCTCTTATATAACAAGCTTTTTTATTGCAGACTACCAGCCATGCCACCATCTATTAACAGACTCGTACCAGTAATGAAGCCAGCGTGTTCTGATACCAGATAAGCAACTGTTGCAGCAAACTCCTCAGACGTGCCTAATCTGCGTAATGGGATTCGTTTGATGCGCTCACTCATATCGTATGTGGAGACCAAAGCATTGGTACCTATAGAGGAGGGCTGCACGGTGTTGACGGTGATCTGATATTGCGCGATCTCGCTTGCGAGGTGCTTGAGTAAAGCGGTGACGCCCGCACGATAGACCGTGGATAGCGCATGATGAGTCATAGGCCGAGCCACGGATGCCGAGGTCACGCCAACAATCCGACCCCAGCCACGACCAATCATCTTGGGCACAATGACACGGGTGACGATGGTCGCAGCAAGTAGTTGTGTTTGATAGGCCTGCTCCCACCGCTGCGCGTCAGTCTCACCTAAAACTGTTTTCATTTGCAAGGGTGGGCGCCCAGTATTCAGAATAAGAATATCTGGTCCTCCAAGTTTTTCTTGTGTCAGGCGCGCATAATTTTCCATGTCATGCTCGCGTGTCATATCTCCAGGAATAGCGATCGCCTCGACACCGTGTTGCGAGCGAAGCTCACGCGCAAGGGACTCAAGCTTGTCGCTAGAGCGCGAGAGTAAAGCAAGATTGCAACCCTCCATTGCTAAACGCTGTGCGATGCTTTGTCCTAGCCCAGAGCTGCAAGCAGTGACCATCGCTGTTTTACCTTTTATACCAAGATCCATAAGAGCTCCCCTTTAGATGATCCGGCCTTAATCATTGAGCGACATCACAGCTGCAACGATTAGCAGCTGTGTGCTCATGCCGGGTAAAGTAGCAGAGATTTTGCGGTCTAACGCTTTTCTTGCGCAGCAAGGCGATGTGATGGATTGCTTGATAACCCAACTGTGGTGTTTGGCACGTGGGCCTACCCCTCATATCCACTGGTGTATTACCCAGGTGTGATGAGTTGATACCCAGGTCAGTCAGTCGTGAATGGGTTGTGATGTGGGATACTGGTGAAGCATCTTCGATGGTGAGACAATTGATGTAATTCAATCAAGGGGACAACGATGCCATCCATGCTCGTCGCCAGACAATTAAAAAATCCTGATAGGACACCCGCACCTGCACATGTGTTGAAAGACAATTCTGCATGGCGTGCGATGCATCGCGAAGAGATCCTCGAGCCAGAGCGCCCGATTATTGATGCGCATCACCACTTATGGGACAGACCCGGTCAGACGTATCTCCTCAAAGAGTTTTTGGCAGACGCGCAGTCGGGTCACAATATTCTGGGTTCCGTGTATGTCGAGTGTGCCGCTTACTACGGCCAAAATGTCCCGGAGATGATGAAGCATCTGGGTGAAGTGGAGTTCGCCAATGGGATCGCCGCTGTGGCGGCAAGTCAGGCTTATGGTCAGACTCTGGTGGCTGCAGGTATTGTTGGTAGCGCGGACTTGACCTATGGTCCCGAGATCGCTGAGCTGCTCGACGCACAGATTGCGACAGCACCTAAGCGCTATCGCGGTATCCGCCTCATCACAAAATGGGATGCCGATGAAAAACTCAACAATAGCCGCTATCTGATTGAGCCCGGCATGTTGGCGCATCCCACGTTTCGCGCGGGATTTGCGATGCTTGGGCCCCGCAAGCTGAGCTTTGATGCGATGGTGTATCACCCTCAGCTTGTCGAGCTCGCGGCGCTGGCCCGAGCGTTTCCTGACACTACGATTATTCTGAATCATGTGGGTGCCTTTATCGGCAAGACGCGCACCTACCTGCCGCGAGAGTCTGAGGCGTTTGCGCATTGGCAACAGTCTCTGCGTGAGATTGCCAAATGTCCCAACGTGTTTGTCAAGCTGGGTGGTCTGGGCATGCCGTATCTTGGCTTTGGTATGGACGCGCTTGAGCGCCCCGCAGACTCTACGCGGCTGGCCGAGGTGTGGGGGCCTTATTTCAAGACCTGCATCGAGACCTTTGGCCCCGAGCGTTGCATGTTCGAAAGTAATTTTCCACCTGATCGCGAATCGGTCGAGTATCACGTCTTGTGGAACGCGTTCAAGCGCGTTGCCATGCTGTATTCGGATGCGGAAAAGCACGACTTGTTTTTTGGAACGGCTGTACGTGCGTATCGGTTGGATTTTTAAGGGCGTGCTTGAATGAATACGCAGGTTCTTAACGCCCAGATCTGGACGAACAAGCAAGACAGCAAAACCTTCGCTTAGCCGCGTGATCGGTTCGAGATCATTATCTGGGTTGTAGGTCAGATTCTTTTTGAGCAAGCCATTCACGACATAAACCGCATCGCTTCCGATAAAGAGCGTCAAACCATCCGGCTTACCCCAGGTTTTTTCCAATCGTGCGGCTAACGCACGACCCATGATGCCATCTCCTCGGTTCATTAAATAAATTGGCTGAGCCAAATAGTCTGAGCGGTCTTATTTAGTTGAGCGCTTCAATTTTTTTCGATCATCACGACTATTCTGCGAGGATGTCTAGATAAGTATCCACATTGTGAAAAGGCGGGTTAGTGAGGCATTGATTTGCCGGCCTAGGTCTCAGTTATATCGGTATTCTCAGTTGCAGGTTCTACCGTTCTTTGTGATACTCAAAAAATAAAAACGTACGCACACCCTACATCCTTGCAGGAGACAAAATGAAAACAAAATTATTCTCGCCCCTCGCAATTCGCGACCTTCACATAAAAAACAGAATTGTTTTGTCACCGATGCTGACCTATGAAGCGAATCATGGCCACTTAACAGACTGGCACTTTGCGCACTATGGAAAATATGCCACGGGTGGGGTGGGTCTCATTTTTGTAGAGTCGACGAAAGTTGATCCGCGGGGATGTACAACGCCTAGAGATTTAGGCTTGTGGAAGGATGATTTCATTGAGCCCTTTAAAAGGATCACTCAATTTGTAAAGTCTAGAGGTTCAGCTGTTGGCATACAACTAGGGCACTCTGGTCGCAAGGCCCGAAACGCCTTGCCTTGGGAAGGACGTCATCCACTCGGCCCCGAACAAAAAGGCGTGGACCATGATGAGGAATGGATGCTGATCGCCCCAAGTGCGATTGCAGCCAGTGCCAAAGCAGAGGTTCCACAAGAAATGTCTATCGCAGACATTCAAGCTCAAATAGAAATGTGGGGTAATGCCGCGCGTCGCGCAGACCAGGCGGGCTTTGATGTTTTAGAAGTCCACGGTGCACACGGATACTTGTTGCATCAGTTCTTATCTCAAAGCGCAAACAAGAGAACGGATCAATATGGCGGGACGTTACAAAATCGCATGCGCTTTACCTTAGAAACCGTGGAGCTCGTCAGGTCAGTGTGGCCGAGTCACAAACCTCTATTTTTTAGAACCTCGGCAATCGATGAGGCTGGTTGGTCCATTGAGGACTCTGTCGCCCTTTGCCGTGAATTAAAGAAACTGGGTGTTGATGTTATTGATTGCAGTACGGGTGGTATGACCGAACATTCGGTCGTGAGTGGGATCACACGACCAGGTTATGGCTATCAAGTGCCGCATGCTGAGCGTATCAGACGCGACGCAGAGATTATGACCATGGCAGTCGGCTTGATTATTCATGCGGATCAAGCCGAGTCGATTCTGCAAAAGGGGCAAGCGGACCTGATCGCCATCGGTCGCGAGCTACTCCACAACCCGAACTGGGTTCTTGATGCGGCAGATAAGTTGGGCGAGGAAGAGTTGTTTTCCTCGATTCCGCCTAATTACGGCTATTGGCTTGAAAAACGCGCTTCGAGCGGCTTTAAACGCAAGACATCAACCTGGTTGTCTAGCATTAATCAATAGCTGTAAATTTGATTTTTCGTGGTGTGGGTTAAGTGGTTCAACTCTCTGTCGGTTTACTTGTAGTGAGTTTTTTACTTCAGCAGAGAATAAGACGTTGGCGCTAAAAATTGATTTTCAACGCGTTCAACAATAATTTTTTCGGCTTCTGTTGCGTTGCGCTTGGCGATCCACTCTGGGTCGCTCGCAAATGCATTCCACTTGACTTCGCGATCAGCCTGACTTTCCCATTCCAACATATAAGTTAAGGCTTGGTTGTTTGGTCCAACTAACGTTGTCCAGAATCCAACCTGTTTGATGCCGTATTTTTTCCAGAAACCTAGGGTGATGGTCTCAAATCTATTATTGAGTGCAGGCAGACGGCCGGGTGTGCAGTGGTAAATTCTCAATTCGTAAATCATGTTGTCTCCAAGGGTCAGTGCGGTTATAAAAGATATTTTAGATGGTAGCTAAACAATAATAGACTCGCAAGAGGTGGGCTTAATAATGAACACTTCGACTGTGGTTGTAACGAAACAAAAGGTTTGCTTGATCGTAGGGGCGGGCGATGCAACGGGTAGTGCCATTGCAAAACGCTTTGCTCAAGCAGGCTTCACTGTCTGTGTGACGCGTCGTACACCCGATGCTAGCGCAACACTGGTGCAAAGTATCCAAGCATCTGGTGGGTGTGCGTTGTCATATCAACTCGATGCACGCCGCGAGGACGAGGTTATCGCACTTTTTAATAAAATTGAGAGCGAAGTCGGTACCCTAGAAGTCGTGGTTTTTAATGTTGGAGGTAATGTGCGCCTTCCGCTGTTGGAAATGACAGCAGAAAAATATTTTAAAACCTGGGAAATGTGTGCGATGGCTGGTTTCTTGGTTGGTCGCGAAGCCGCGCGTTTGTTGTTACCCAAAGGACGTGGCACGATTTTGTTTACGGGTGCGACAGCGAGCTTAAGGGGTGGGGTGGGTTTCAGCGCCTTTGCAGGTGGTAAAGCGGCGTTGCGCGCTTTGGCTCAGAGCATGGCCCGAGAGTTTGGCCCCCAAGGTTTGCATGTTGCCCATATCGTAGTGGATGGCGTGATTGACTCAGAGCGTGTCCGCAAAACGCAACCAGAGCGTGTTGCGGCGCTGGGGCAAAAGGGCTTACTCGACCCGGACAGTATCGCCCGTACTTACCTTTGGCTACATGAGCAAACTCCTGATGCATGGACCTTTGAGTTAGATTTGCGACCAGGGATTGAAAAGTGGTAGGTTCGAACAGTATTCATAGAGCTTGTGATCAATTCAGTGTGTTGCATGTCAGCGGTAAAAGCTCAAATTCTTGATGCCTTTCGAGGAAAGCATGAGGCGATTAAGTGCACCGCATAAACGCCAGTTGCAGGACATGAGTCTGTTCCTCTTGCTGACGTCAAGCTTTGCCAAGACAGTTGATTGATTTACACCGAGGCAAATTTCATGAAAATAAAAGCTATTGTTTTTGATGCCTACGGCACATTATTTGACGTCTACTCCATCCAAGTTTTGGCCGAAGAGTTTTACCCTGGCAAGGGGGCTGATATCGCGGTGAAGTGGCGCGAAAAGCAAATTGAATACACAAGGTTGATCACGCAGTCAGATCCGCACAATGCATCAGGTAGTCAATACTATCGCCCATTTTGGGAATTGACGCGCTTGTCATTGGAATACACCTTAGATCGACTCAAACTGACGCGTTCATCAGGCCAGGTTGAAAAACTGATGCAGCAATACGCGCACCTCTCACCCTTTGCAGAAAATTTGGCTGTCCTGCAAAAGATCAAAGCCATGGGCCTCACGACAGCCATCCTTTCAAATGGTAGCTTGGATATGCTGACTTCAGCAGTCAAGAGCGCGAGGATGGAAGATGTTTTAGACCACATCATCTCAGTCGATTCGATTCGCCTGTTTAAAACCTCTCCCGAAAGCTACGGGTTGGTCCAACAAGTTATTGCGGTCGACAAAGAGGAAGTGCTGTTCGTGTCAAGCAATTCATGGGATGCACTTGGAGCCACTTGGTTTGGATTTACAACGCATTGGGTTAATCGGCAAGTGTTGCCTTACGAAGCGTTATCTCCACAGCCGCATTTTTCAGGAATCGATCTCAATTCGGTTTTGATTTCTCTGAGTGAGCTCGCGTAGTGCATTGAGCAACATTCCAAAGATCAAACTGCGCCGGTGTATTTCCCCCGAGCGGGATAGTCTTTGTCGATAGCATAATCAATCGCCATTATGAGGTCGCTAAAGGATGGACGAGCAAATGGCATGGTTTGAACCGCACCGTAATAAAGTGTCTGATCGGGACGAATCAAAAACACACCTGGTTCAATAAATATGGTGGGCTCTTCAACGCCCGCATAGGTTTTTCCTCTACTGGTTGAGAGGTACAGCCCCCAAGCACGCGCAGTCGCGAGTGACAGGTCATACCCGAACTTGAGGTTAGGCATACCTACCTTGGCAGCCATCTGGCGTGCTCTGCCCTCGTCGTCTGACGAAATAGCAATCACATTCACACCGCGCTCTTTCAATTGAGGCAATAAGGCACCGAGGTCTTTCAAATACTTAACGCATAACGGGCAATGTAATCCTCTAAAAAAACAACGAATTAGGATCTGATTTCATTTCCAATATTTTTAGATAAGAACAGTAGCGTCCGGTTAAATATCGAATAAATTCAATTGGTTAGCGGAGCCAGGAGAATCAGTTGTGAGTTCACCCTCTTTAAAGGCGCTTGAAAGCTCATTTTTCTCAAATACTGAAATCGATA